>ERZ773070.982-NODE-982-length-18518-cov-8.678600_pt1 | contig 18518 bp, 18 predicted proteins | sample MGYA00580618_ERZ773070 | MGnify/ENA primary metagenome ERZ773070 (study PRJEB29015, sample SAMEA2738023) | human oral metagenome | biome: human oral; feature: human-associated habitat; material: dental | place: China | collected 2019 ... | reverse complement strand
AGCCGATGGCATCCGTACGGTTGCTCATGAACTTGTAGCCGTTCGCCTCGTCCTGCCCGACCCAGTTCTCGTCACGTGCCTTCTTCATGGCACGCGCAGAGCGGTCGATGGCCTCCTCCCAGCTGATCTCCTCCCAATGGTCGCTGCCGGGTGCGCGATAGAGCGGGCACTTCGGACGCAGCTCCGCGTTCGGGATATGTCCATAGCCGATTCCCTTCGGGCACAGGCCGCCGCGATTGACAGGGTTGTCTGCCGCACCTTCGAGGTTGATCAGCTTGCCGTCTTTGACGTAGCCGATCGTTCCGCAGCCGCAGCCGCAGAAGTGGCAGACGGAGGTGAATTCCCGACCGCCCGTCAGCTTGTACTCTTTCGCAGCCGCCTCGACTGTCGCGACATCAAGGCCGAGGCTCGCAAGAGCCAGCCCGACGCCGCTTAGCCCGGTGGCTTTTAGAAAGTCACGTCTGCTAAGGTTCATCGTGATTCTCCTTTCATATCGGCGGAAATCCGCCGACAGACTCTCCTAAATACTGTGAAAATCCATCTATGAAAAACGGGACTCCCGTATTTTCATCATAATTAGAGGATAATACGCTCCGGATTCGCATATACACAGAACGAACCCGGCGCCATCCGCGCGCAGAGGGTGATGCCCAGCTTCTGCGCCAGATCGAGCGAGAGCGTCGTCGGCACAGATTTTGCCGCGACCGCACTGATCCCCATGCGCCCGAGTTTCAGCATCATCTCGGACGAGCAGCGCCCGCTGAAGATGATGATTTTATCGGAAATCTCCACGTGATTCCTGAGCGCCCAGCCATAGAGCTTGTCAAAGACGTTATGGCGGCCGACGTCCTCACGGAAGACGAGGATTTTCTTGTTTGCCTGATCGAACAGGACGCCGCTGTGGACGCCGTTCGTCGTATCGTGGGTCTTGGAGAGATGTGCGAGCAGCTCATCCGCTGTCGCGAGGATATCCTTCGCGCTGAAGCGCACGTCGCGCGGCCGCTCAAAGATCTCCTCGGGGCGCAGCTTCAGGATGCGCCGTGCCGAGAAGTAGCGCGGATTTTTCACCGCGTCCGCCGCCCACCACTGCGCATCCGTCGTCGTCTTGACCGCGGCGCACAGATGCTCTGCGTCCACCGTCATTTCCACGATATCGTCAAAGCTGCGGATGCGCCCCATTTGGGCGAGCATCCCGACGATGAGATCCTCGAAGTCGACGGGTGAGCAGAACGCCGTCGTAAAGTTCTCCCCGTTGAGGTCGATGTCGAAGAAGACCTCCTCCGAGGTATATTTATGATCCGCGACAAACGCATTCTCCTCAGAGACATAGCGGGTCACGGGTACGTCGATAAAGTCACTGCGCTGAATTTCCATCGTTTCTATTCTTCCATTCGTATACTGCATGCTCTCACGCGAGCACCTACATCGTCAAAAACATTATGCCGTCTGTCCCATAGAGCGGCCGCCCCATAAGAAAGAGCGTGATCCGCGCCGCTGTCTCCATATCATCGAGATCATAGGAGAGCAGCCCGTCATGCGGTGCGGCATCCTTTTGAAAAAGTGCCGTCACACGTGCATCGATCTCCGGCGCGGCAAGTCCGCGGTCGAGCATGAGAGTCGGCAATGCGCCGCGTGAACGCGACTCCGTAATAAAAAGATCTATATCATATTCTATTTTCGATATAAGATTCTGAAAATCCTTCCTTTGATCTTCTATTTTCTGAATGAAATAGCCATTCGGCGCACTAATTGCCGTTGCCCGCGCCCCCGCCGTCATGAAACGCGCCGTATCCTTTCCCTCCGTATCGAGCTGAAAACCGTGGCTGTCGCTCTTGATGACCGCTGTACGCACGCCATGTACCGCAAGGCGCGGGATAAGCCGCTCGATGAAGGTTGTCTTGCCCGTCCCCGAAGCAGGGGCTGCGACGGAGAGAATGGGCCGCTCACGCCCCTCGTTCGCAATGCGTCCGCATGCGAGGCGGTAGGCAGCAGGGGTGTTCACGTTGAAGAAGAGTCCCGCATCCACCGCGAGCGGCAGTTCGCGCACGGTGAGGCCGCGCAGGATAATGCCGAGCTTGCGGTCGCCGCGTGCGATGGCAGCGGCAAATGCCTGTCCCGCATCGCGCCGATAGAGCGCGGCGAGCGGCTGCCAATAGCCTGCAAGCGTCGGCAGGACGACCTGCACCGCACCGCGTGCCTCGGGCAGCAGTGCCCGCACAAGATCGAAATCGTAGAAGGGCATATCGCCTGAGAGGACGAGCGACCATTCCGTCTCCGCCGCAGCGAGTCCCGCCGCAATTGCCGCCGCCGGGCCCTGCCGCGGGCAATCGTCCGTGACGAGATGCGTCCCGTACGCCGCAGAGAGCTCCGTGAGCTCTCTGCGCTCCCCCTCTGCCGCGAGGACAATCGCGCGAAACCCTGCCGTACGGCCGCGCCGCAGGGTACGGGAGAGCAGCGTCTCACCGTCCGCCATGGGGAGGAACCGCTTGTCCTCCCCCATGCGCGTGCTCATGCCGCCCGCCGCGACGATGAGCGTCAGGTCGGCGGGCGTCACCGTGCGCACTCCCCCGCGTCGCCGCGCAGGATCTCGATGCCGTGCTGCAGCTGGGGCAGGATGAAGCCGAGACACTCGCGCACCGCTTTCTCACTGCCGGGCAGGTTGACGATCAGTGAGCGTTTCCGCAGGCCCGCCGTCGCACGGCTGAGCATGGCACGCGGGGTCACCTTCATCGAGAGCGCACGCATCGCCTCGGCGATGCCCGGTGCCTCGCGGTCGATCACGGCACGCGTCGCCTCAGGTGTCACGTCGCGCACGGAAAAGCCCGTGCCGCCCGTCGTCAGGATCAGCCCGACGCCGCGGTCCGACCAGAGCGTCATCTCACGCTCGAGTTCCTCACGCTCGTCGGGCACGATGCTGTAGCCCGCGACATCGTACCCCTCCGCCGTCAGGATCTCACGAATCGCCGCGCCGCTCGCATCCTCACGCTCGCCGCGCGAGCCCTTGTCGCTCGCCGTGATGACGGCGGCGTCGAGCGGGATCTTCTCCGTCGTGATCTCCAGCGTATCGCCGACCGTTACCCAGCCACCGTGCAGAACACGGGCAAAAACGCCCTCACGCGGCATGATGCAGTCGCCGACGCGGTGAAAGATCTCGCAGTGACTGTGGCACTTCTTCCCGATCTGTGTGATCTCAAGAAAAACCTGTCCCACGCGCAGGCGTGTCCCGACGGGGAGCTCCTTGAAGCGGAACCCCTCGGCGACGACGTTCTCGCCGAACGCGCCAAACGCCACATCTGCACCGCGCGCACGGAAATCCTCGATCTCGCCGAGGCCGAGCAGGCTCACCTGTCGGTGCCAGTCGCCCGCATGGGCATCGCCGTCGATGCCGTATTCCGTAATAAAGAAGGCGCGGTCTGTCGCCTGCTTTTCCGTGCCGCGCTTCTCGCTGATGCACAGTGCCCGAATCTCTCCCATATCCGTATTAGCCTCCCACTTGGTACATGGCGCGGTGATCGCGCGTCTCCTGATCGATTTCAAAATGATGTTCTTCGGGCTTCTGCCACACCGCATGGGCAATGGCATCCGCGAGCTGTGCATCCGACATTCCGCCGCGCAGCAGTGCACGCGTGTCAAGCCCCGCACTGCTGTAGAGACAGAGCTTCAGGAAGCCCTCCGCCGTCAGGCGCACGCGGTTGCACGTATGGCAAAATTTGTGCTCCATCGCATCGATAAAGCCAATGGTTCCCGTAAAACCGGCAGGCCTCACATAGGCGGCGGGCCCCTTCGGCACCGCGCCCTCATGTGCCGCCTCCCCCACGGGCAGGAGTGCGCCGAACGCATCCTTCAGCCGCGCGCGCACCTCATCCATCGGTACGCCGCGATAGTTCTCCGTCCGCGCACAGCCGATCGGCATGAGCTCAATAAAACGCACATCAATCGGATGTGCACGGGCAATCGCGGCGAGCGCGGCGAGTTCCTCGTCGTTTACGCCCATGATCGGCACGCAGTTCACCTTGACTGTGAGGCGCTCCTCCTCGGCAAGCCGCGTGAGTGCCTCCATCACCGCGCCGAACATTGGCCGCCGCGTGATGGAGAAGAATGTCCCGCCGTCGAGTGTATCGAGGCTGAGATTCACCGCGTCGAGGCCGGCATCCAGCAGCTCATCCATCATCGTGCCGAGCAGGACTCCATTCGTCGTGAGCGCCACCGTCTCGATGCCCGGGATCTCTTTCAGCCCGCGCACAAGGCGTGTGATGTCACGCCGCACGAGCGGCTCACCGCCCGTCAGGCGCACCTTGCGCACGCCCAGTGCCGCGAGCACACGCACATCGCGCAGGATCTCCTCATAGGTGAGCACATCCGCGTGGCGCAGCTTCTTGACCCCATGCGCCGGCATACAGTAGCGGCAGCGCAGATTGCAGCAGTCCGTCACCGAAACGCGCAGATATTCAATTTTCCGCTGAAACTGATCCTGCATGATGAACCTTCTATCTATCTTTTTCCTATACGTTGACGTGAAAGGCAGAAGTTGATGCGTCGAAGCAAACGGGAAAAGTGCACGTTTGCTTCGCCGGGGGGTTGCTGCAGGACATCACCACAGCACTGCTTCGTCAGAGAATCACAACATCCACTTCCGCCCCTGCCGCGAGCGGCGGCATCCCCGCCGGCACATCCACAAACGCGTCGCAGCCTGCCGCCGAAAAGAGCGAGCCGGACTCATGCTGATCGGGCAGCGAAACGCGCCCATCCGCCTCCATGCGTGCACGCAGGAAACGCCGTCCGTAGCAGGGCTTGGGGAACGCATCGGCGAGCACGGCGCGGCGGCGCGGCATGAGCACATCCGTCTCGCCCGCAAGCCGTGCAATCGCCGGACGCGCCATCAGCTCGAACGTCGCATAGGCGGCGAACGGGTTGCCTGAGAGCGCGATGCCGAGCATGCTGCCGCGCGTATAGGCAATGGCGGGGGCGCCCGGCTTCATGCAGACGCGCCAGAACAGCCGCTCCGCCCCAAGGGCGGGCACAACGCCGTGCATGATGTCCTTCTTGCCCACGGAGACGCCGCCCGACGTGAGAAAGAGGTCCACACGATCCGCATAGGAGGCGATCACCTCCGCCGCGCGTTCCACATCATCAGGCACCGAGCCGACCACCGTCACCTCTGCGCCGAGTTCCTTCAGGCGTCCCGCAAGGAGGTAGAGATTGCTGTTGTAGATCTTGCCGGGACGCAGCGGCTCGCCGGGCTGCATCAGTTCGTCGCCCGTACTGGCAACGGCAATGCGTACGCGTCGATGGACACATACCGCAGCATAACCCTCACTCGCGAGTACCGCAATCTGCGCCGCATGGATGCGCTGTCCCCGGCGCACGAGCAGATTTCCCTTTTTGATATCCTCGCCCGCATAGCAGTAGTTCTCGAACGGCTGCGACGTAAAGGGAACAAAGATCGCATCCCCCTCCTCGCGCACATCCTCCTGCCGCACGACACAGTCACAGCCCTCCGGAATCGCGCCGCCCGTCATGATGCGGACACACTCCCCCGCGCCGACTGTGCCGGCGAAGAAATCGCCCGCGCACTCCTCGCCGATCACCGACAGGCGCACAGGGTGCTCTGCCGAGGCGTCCGCCGTGCTCGCCGACGCAAAGGTATAGCCGTCGAGCGGCGAGCGGTCAAACGGCGGGTTGTCAAACGCTGCGTACACATCCTCCGCCGCCACGCGCCCCACCGCCTCCAGCAAGGGAACGCGCTCCGTCTCCGCGACGGGTACTGCATGTGCGAGCAGTACCTCGATTGCCTGTTCAAGTTCGATATCCTGCATGGAATTCTCCTTACTTTCCGAACGGGCAAATGGGATAGTGGCAAACCTTGCATCCCATGCAGAGCCCGCCAATCCCAAGGCGCGTGATCTCCTGCCGCGTCCACGCGCTGCCCGCCGCGACACGCGGCAGAATAATATCAAAGATCGTCGCGGGCGAGTACATCACGCAGCCCGGCAGCCCCATGATCGGCACCTGCCGCCCATCCTTCTCATAGTAGGCGAGCAGGAACATCGCCCCCGGCAGCACAGGCGCGCCGTACGTCACGATGCGCGCCCCCGTCGCTTTGATCGCCGCCGGCGTGCGGTCATCGGGGTCGACGCTCATGCCGCCCGTGCAGAGCACCATATCCATCCCCGCGTCGAGCAGCTCCTCTATCGCCGCACGCGTATGCTCCGTCCCGTCGTCCGAAAGACGATGCTCATCCACCTTCAGCCCGAAGGCGCGCAGCTTTGTATCGATCACGGGCGTGAACGTATCCTTGATGCGCCCATGGAACACCTCAGAGCCCGTCGTCACCACGCCGACCTTCATCTTCTGATACGGCAGAATCCGCAGCATCGGCTGAGTGCCCGCCGTCATACGTACCTTTTCCATCGTCCGCTTGTCGATGACGAGCGGGATCACGCGCATCCCCGCGAGCTTCGTCCCCGCCTTGACAGGCATGTGCTGCGCAATCGTCGCAATCATGACATCCTCGATGTCGTTGACGGCATTGAGCGCATCCTCGTTCACCTCGAACACACCTGCCGTCGTCGCGGTCAGCTCTATCTTGCCCTCGCTCGGCTCACTTGCCGCCATGTGCTCATTCTGACAGACATCACGCAGGATCGCCGCCGCATCGTTCTCATGCAGCAGATTCGGATCATCCTCCCAGACAAAGATATGCTCTTTGCCAATGCGCAGAAGAACGGGAATATCCTCCGCACGGATCACATCGCCCTTGCGGAAGCGTGCGCCCTTTCGTTCCCCGCGCACAATCTCTGTAATGTCGTGGCAGAGCACCATCCCCACCGCATCCTGAACACGAACCTCACGCATACTGCTCTCCCCGCTTGATTCGGCGGCATTCCGCAAGTGCCGTCACTCTCCTATAAAGCACTCCATCCACCGCCGTCACGGCACAAATTAAATTATATCGCATAAAATGATTCTCAATTATGAATATCTATTATTGATTATACCACAAAAAATAAATAACCTCTATGAGTTTTCTTAAATTATAGATAGATTCATTTAATGTTAGAGAAACACAATTGATTTTCTACGCTGATTCCGCTATGATAAAATTATTTCAAGAGGAAAGGAGGATATCTATGCCAGAAACAGGACTGACGCATTTCGATGCGGGCGGTGCCGCCATCATGGTCGATGTCAGCGGCAAGAACAAGACACACCGCGAGGCCATCGCGAGCGGACGAATCTGCGTGAGCGAAGCGGTCTATGCGGCGATCACGGCGGGCACGGCAAAAAAGGGTGACGTCCTCGGTGTCGCGCGCATCGCCGGCATCATGGCGGCAAAACGCACCGCGGACATGATCCCGCTCTGCCATCCGCTGCCGCTCGCCAAGTGCAGCATCGACTTCACGCTTGAGGAAGTGCCGCGCCATGCGGTATATGCCGCAGCGACGGTCAAGGTCACGGGCGAAACGGGCGTGGAGATGGAGGCACTGCACGCCGTGAGCACGGCGCTGCTGACCATCTACGACATGTGCAAGGCGATCGACAAGCGCATGGAGATTACAGACATCCGTCTCGAGCGTAAGTCCGGCGGCAAGAGCGGCACATTCGTCCGCTGAGAAGGAGGGCAGCGCCCTCACCCTCTCCGAGCAGAGCACGTCTAAGGAAACATCTATGGCACTCTGCCTGACGCATATCGTCACAGGGTATGTCGGGAAACGGGCATACCTCCCATTTGCAAAGGAGAAACATCACATGAACATCAAAAAGACACTCGCCGCTCTCTTGGCGGGCACGGCACTGCTCACCGCCGGCTGCGTCGGCGGCGGCAACAGCGCGAACAAGATGGAGACGCCGCAGGAGAGCCCCATCGAGCTGCAGGTCTCTGCGGCGGCGAGCCTCACGGACGCGATGAAGGAACTCGGCGCGATGTACGAGGAGAACAACAAAGAGGTTCATATCGTCTACAATTTCGGCAGCAGCGGCGCCCTCCAGCAGGCGATCGAGAACGGCGGCGCCGCCGACGTATTCGTCTCCGCCGCACAGAAGCAGATGAATGCGCTCGACGAGAAGAAACTCCTTGCGGACGGTACGCGCGTCGATCTTCTCGTCAACGACATCGTGCTGATCACGGCGAAGGACAGCAAGCTGAACCTCCCCGACTTCAAGGCAGTGCTCGACCCGCAGGTTGCACACATCGCCCTCGGTGAGCCGAAGGGCGTCCCCGTCGGACAGTACAGCGAGGAGGTCTTTACGAAGCTCGGCATCCTCGACCAGGTCAAGGCGCGTGCCGTCTACGGCTCCGATGTCCGTCAGGTGCTCGCATGGGTCGAGACGGGCGATGCGGACTGCGGCGTAGTCTATGCGACGGATGCCGCCATCTCGGACAAGGTGAAGGTCGCCGCCGTTGCCCCTGCCGACACGCATAAGCCCATCGTCTACCCCGCCGCCGTGCTGAAGGACTCCAAGAACGAGATGACGGCGAAGGAATTCCTCGCCTTCCTCCAGACGGACAAGGCGGCCAATGTCTTTGAGAAATACGGATTCACCGTCAAATAATGGCAGACGAAACATTCTCCCCGCTCATCATCTCCCTTGAGGTGGCGGGGCTTGCTACTGTCCTCACCTTCTTCGTCGGTATTGGGCTCGCCTACGGCGTGCTGCGTATCCGCAGCCATATCGCGGCGACCATTGCCGATGCTGTGATTACTCTGCCGCTCGTTCTGCCGCCGACCGTCGTCGGGTTCTTCCTCCTGCTCTTTCTCGGAAAGCGCAGTGCCATCGGAAGCGCCCTCCTCTCCATCGACCTGCCGCTCGTCTTTACGTGGCGTGCGGCGGTCATCGCGGCGGTCATCGTGAGTCTTCCGCTCATGTACCGCACGGCACGCGGTGCCTTCGAGTCACTCGACAGCAGCATGATTCATGCGGCGCAGACGCTCGGTGTCAGCAACGGACGCATCTTTTGGCGCATCATCCTGCCGAATGCACGGCACGGCATCCTCGCAGGGCTCGTTCTCTCGTTTGCCCGTGCCCTCGGCGAGTTCGGTGCGACCATCATGTTCGCGGGCAATATCCCGGGACGCACGCAGACCATGTCCACCGCCATCTATGCGGCAGTGCAGGCAAACGACTACGACCTCGCCTTTCGCTGGGCAGTCATCATCTCCCTGTTCTCGCTCTTCTTTATCGGTGCGATGAATCTCTACCTCAAACGGGAGGTGCGTGAATGAACCTCGTCGTCAACATCGAAAAACGCCTGCGTGACTTCACGCTCTGCGCGAACTTCACGCTCACGGATACGACGCTCGCCCTGCTCGGTGCGTCGGGCAGCGGCAAGAGCATGACGCTGAAGTGCATCGCGGGGCTTGAGACGCCGGATTGCGGACAGATCATCCTCAACGGCCGCACGCTCTATGACAGCAGTGCAGGAGTCAACCTCCCGCCGCAGGAGCGCAGTGTCGGCTACCTCTTTCAGAACTACGCGCTCTTTCCGAATATGACCGTCCGCGAGAACATCATCTTTGCACTGGACGGATCACAGGAGGAAAAGGAACGCATCCTCGCCGAGAACGTGGCGCGCTTCTCCCTCGACGGACTCGAAAACGCCTATCCGGCAGGGCTCTCAGGCGGACAGCAGCAGCGCGCTGCCTTTGCGCGCATCCTCGCGCGCGGCGCAGATGTCCTGCTCCTCGACGAGCCGCTCTCCGCACTCGACACCCATCTCAAGTGGCAGATCGAAACCGCACTGCGCGAGATCCTCATGGGTCAGAACATCGCGGCGATCCTCGTCACACATGACCGCGACGAGGCATTCCGCATCGCGCAGGAGATCGCGACCGTCGACCGCGGACAGCTCACACCCCCGATGGATCGGCACGAGCTCTTCCGCAGTCCCGGTACGTGTGCAGGTGCACGCCTCACAGGATGCAAGAACATCTCCGCCGCCCGCCGCCTCGACGCGGCACACATCGAGGCGACCGACTGGGGCATCACGCTCGCGGTCACAGACGATGTGACGGACGCGCACCATATCGCCATCCGCGCACACTATTTCGTTCCCGTGCAGGAAGACGGCGAAAACGTCTTCACCGCACAGATCGCAGAGATCATCGAGAGCACCTTCAGCATGATCGTCATGCTTCGCTTCGCCGATGGTGCTCACCGCGTGCGCTGGGAGGTGGACAAGCCCGCATGGGATGCGCTTCGTGTGGGCGAAAACGCAGCCCTGCGCATCTGCCTTCCGCCTGAAGCACTGATGCTGCTGCGGGATTAGGGGAGACAGACAAACGCATACAAAAACGCCCTTATGGTGCATCGCGCCATAAGGGCGTTTTTCTGTACTACGCAGAGCGCGTCAGCCGCCCCTCTGCCATCGTATAGCAAATATCCGCATATGATGCTGCCTCGCGCTCATGTGTGACGAGGAGGACTGCCGTGCCTGCATCGGCAGTCTCGCGCACGAGATCAAGCACGTGCCGTGTATTCTCCGCATCGAGGTCGCCCGTCGGCTCATCAAGGAGCAGAATCTGCGGCACGCCGGCAAGGGCCCGCGCGATCATCATGCGGCGCAGCTCCCCGCCCGAAAGCTCCGACGGACAGACATGCGCGAGCGGTGCGATGCCAAGCCGCTCCATCAGAGCATCCGCATGTGCAGACACATCCTGTTCCCTGCCATAGAGAAGCGCCGAGAGGAGGACATTCTCCCGCACCGTCAGCGCGCGAAGCGACATCGGCTGCTGCGGCACAATGCCGAGCGTACTGCTGCGCAGCTCCGCACGCGCATCCTCGGGCAGTGCGTAGAGATCCGTCTCCCCTATGAGCACCTTCCCCGTCACGGGCGGCAGGAGCCCGCCCAAGATATGCAGCAGCGTACTCTTGCCGCTGCCCGAATGCCCCATGACCGCCGTCACCGTGCCGGAGGAGAGGCACAGATCCGTCTCCGCCACAGCGACAATGTACCCTTCCCGCGCACTATCGCGCAGGAAATCCTGACTGATTTTCTCCGTCCGCAGCTCCATCATCCATCCTCCCGCAGCAGTGTGCTGACCGGCGCCGTGCATACGTGCCCCACCGTCCACGCCGCCGCCAGCATCCCAGACAGTGTCACTGCGAGGAGCGTATTCACCGCCAGCAGCAGAATCGTCCCGCCGTCGGGGAGAATATAGGGGCGCATCAGCCCCGCCTTCATCAGGCCGGCAAAGGGCAGAATAATCAGTGCGCCGAGTGCAACTCCTGCCGCAGCACCCGCCGCCGAGGCGAGTGCCGCCTCCGTCAGCATCATGCGCGTCAAAAAGCCGCGCGCCGCCCCTGCGATGCGCAGCATCAGATACTCGCGCCGCCGCTCGCGCGCCGACAGGTGAAAGGCGATGCCGAGAACGACGACGGCGATCACCCAGACCACTATGACGAGCCCGCCGATCATCTCCAAGATACCGCCCAGTCCCTGCTCCACTGCGTGCACCATTCCGTGTGCAGGGCGCGCCGTAAGCGCGGGATATGCCGCATTGACCGCCTCTGCCACGCCCTCGGGCGAGAACCCGTCCGCCGTCCGTATCATCACGGCAGAGATCGCATCCTCCGTCGGAACCCCCTGAAACACATCAAAGCCCCTTTTCGATGCATTCGCCATCATTGCACGGATCGTCTCCATATTCGTGTAAACCGCCGTATCCATCCCCGTTCCCGTCGGCGTGAGCCGTCCCACAACGCGGCAGGGCAGATCGTAGAACGTCAGCATCCCATCCGCAGGCACGGAAATGCCGCTGCCGACGAGAATATCGCCATAGCCGACCGTACCGCCATAGCTCTCACGGATCCACGGCTGAATGGTCTGATCCGAGGCGGGATCAAAGCCGATCAGCTGCACCGCTACGGAGCAGCAGCCCGCATGTGCCGAGGCAAGGAAGAACTGCGGCGTCGCATGCGCCCCCCCCGCCATGCTGCGTAGATCGGAGAGATAGTGCTCCTCCATGTAGAACTGCGCGGGAACGCCCTGCACGAGCACCCCCTCCAGCGAGCCCGCTCCCTCTGCCGCCTTCGGCAGGACAATGACATCTGCACCGAGCCGCTGCTGAAACTGAATCAGACCGCCCTGCAGTCCAAGCAGCATCTCCGAGCCGCCGAAGATCACGAGGGCAAGAATCCCCGTCAGCACAGCAAGCGTCGCGGAGCGTGCCATATTCCTGCGGCAGGAGCGCAGGGCAAGTGCTTCACTGAACTTCATTCATTCTCCCCCTTTCGATGCTGCCACAGATACAGAGCAGAAAGGACGATGTTCAGCACGGCAATCACGCTGACCGACGGCTGCATCAACGTATGACACCGCATGGTCTCCATCATGCAGAGCGGAATAAGATGTCCCGGAAGACAGATCACCAGCACAGCGAGCGGAATCATCGCAATGGCCAGCCCTGTCTTTGTTCCTGAGCGCAGCGGCACAAGATGCAGGAGGGACAGGATGAGCATAACGGCCGCAAGCCCCGTCAGCGCCTCCCCTGCCCAATGACAAGTCATCCACGTTCCATCCTCATGCGGTGCACATGGTGCAAAAGTCGTCTGTATGCCAATGAAAAATATCGCATTCAGCACAATTTGCAGAAGCGGACACATGCCGATTCCCTTTTTCTCGCAGCTCATGATCATTCTCCTTATCTGCCATTTTTATCTATCCTACCAGAGATGATAAAAAGTTTCAATAAAAAAAAGAACTGCCCCTCAGGGCAGCTCCTCAAAATTCAAATGGCAGGGGTAGCTGGACTCGAACCAACGCATGCGGGATTCAGAATCCCGTGCCTTACCAACTTGGCGATACCCCTATCGCTCTCTCAGCAACATAGCGAATTATAGCGGAAGAAGAAAATCTTGTCAAGAAATTTTTTTCAGCTCCTCTTCCCCCTCTTCCTTTTCCATCGCGAGCACCGCCTGCACAAGAATCGCGCACTCCAGACGCTTCTTCTGAATCGCACAGCCAATCTCGTACGGCTGCCGAATATCCCCATGAAAGAGATCGGCGTTCGCGTGGCAGCCGCCGCTGCAGTAAAACCGCGCCCAGCAGTCACGGCAGAGCGGCTTGTTCAGCACATGCGAGTTGCGGAAGTACGTCGGCAGCTCCATACTCTCCACGCCCGTAAAGACCGAACCAAGGCGATAGCCCTCACGCCCTACGAACTGATGGCACGGATAGAGATCGCCGTTCTCCGCGACGGCATAGTACTCATGCCCCGCTCCGCATCCCGCCAGTCGTTTCGCCACGCAGGGACCATGGTTGAGATCCATGTTGAAGTGGAAGAAGAAGAATCCCTTCCCCGCGTGCACGCGATCGAGATAAGTCTGTGTCAGATGATCGTACTCGGCGAAGATGCGCGGCAGATCCTCCTCGGTAAAACCAAGCGGGCTGTCCTTCAGCACAACCGGCTCCATCGACAGAATGTCAAACCCCGCCTCGTTCATCGCGAGCACATCCTGCGTGAAATCGAGGTTTTCGTGCGTGTATGTCCCGCGCAGATAGTAGTCATTGCCGCCGCGCGCATCGACGAGCTTCTTAAAGTTCCGCATGACTACATCATACGTTCCGTGCCCGCCCGCATCAGGACGCATCGCATCATGCACCTTGCGCCGTCCATCTGCTGAGAGCACGACAGAGATTCGATTGTCGTTCAGCCATGCGATATTCTTGTCGGAGAGCAGCATTCCGTTCGTCGTAAGCGTCAGCTTGAACTCCTTGCCCGTTTCCTGCTCACGCTGACGCACGTACTCCGTCACCGCCTTCACCGTACTCAGATTCATCAGCGGCTCGCCGCCGAAGAAATCAATCTCACAGTGCTTGCGCGGACCGCAGCCGCCAATGATAAAATCGACTGCCGCACGCCCCACCTCGGGCGACATCACCGCGCGCTCACCGCCGTAGCTGCCGCCGTCGCCGAAACAATACCTGCAGCGCAGATTGCAGTCCTGCGCCACCATCAGGCACAGGGATTTCACCAATCCGCGCGACTTGAAGGTCGGCGGCACGTCGATGTCGGGCGCGAAGAGGGCTCCCGCCGCCATCAGCTCGTGGAGCTCGCCGCATGCCTCGCGCAGCTCCACTGCCGGATAACGTCCCGCAAGACGCGCAACAACCACCTCGTCGTTCGTCCCATCGAAGTCATCCATCATATCGTAAATCATCTCATCGATCACATGGACAGCACCGCTGTTCACATCGACGAGAATATGCATACCGTTCTGCTTGAACTTATGCGTTCGGACTTTCATTTGTTCTCCTTCATAACCACTCTTGGAAATGTAATACGCTGAAGCAAACCCTAGTGGAGCAAACGGGGAGAAAGTACACGTTCTGCCCCCTGCGGATTTCTTTCGTTCAAGCGCAGCGCTTTTAAGGAGTCCGCAGGTATTTAGGCAGATAAGTGTACAACCGTTTGCGCAGCGTATACATGACAAACACACAGAAAAAGCCCTTCTCACAAACGAGAAGGGCTGTGCCGATTTCCCCGTCTTACTTCGCGCAGGGCTGATTGCCCACCGTGCAGGAAGTCTTGCAGGCAGACTGGCAGGATGCCTGACATTCGCCGCAGCCGCCCGTGTAGAGCGTGGACTGCATCGTCGGCTTGTTGACCGTCTTGATGTGCTTCATCCTTCATACCTCCTCAATCCGTCGTTCCGAATTTATTCTATCGCATCATTCTTGATTATGCAAGAGATTTTTACGCTCCGACCCACTCCGCATCCACGCGCTGAATATCTGCGCCGAGTGTCACGAGCTTCGCCACGAGATCATCATACCCGCGGTCGATGTGATGGATATAGCCGACACGCGTCTCATCCGACGCGACCAGCCCCGCAAGCACCATCGCCGCACCCGCACGCAGATCCGTCGCACGCACCGGTGCACCGCTGAGCGACGTGCCGCCTTCAACCGTTGCTGTCCGTCCGTCCACACGGATCCGTGCACCCATGCGCACAAGCTCATCGACGTGCATAAAACGGTTTTCAAACACCGTCTCCGTCACGACGCTCGTCCCCTCGGCAACGGCGAGCATCGCCATGAACTGCGCCTGCATATCCGTTGGGAATCCCGGATACGGCATCGTCTTGAGATCAATCGCCTTCATTGGGCCGTCAGCAAAAACGCGTACGCCTGCAATATCCTCCTCGATCTGCGCACCGGCCTCTTTCAACTTTGCAATCACAGGCTTCAGATGCTCACTGATGGCATTCTCGATGAACACGTCGCCGCGCGTCATTGCCGCCGCAACCATATAGGTCCCCGCCTCGATACGGTCAGGGATAATCGTATAGGCTGCCGCGCGCAGCTCCGGCACGCCATCGATCTTGATGCGGTTCGTCCCCGCACCGCGGATGCGCGCCCCCATCACATTGAGATAGTTTGCGAGATCGACGATCTCCGGCTCGAGCGCAGGATTTTCGAGAATCGTCTGCCCTTCGGCACAGGATGCCGCCATCATCACATTCTCCGTCGCCCCGACACTCGGAAAGTCGAAGTAGATGCGTGCCCCCTTCAGCCCATGCGGCGCACGTGCATGAATTGCCCCCTGGGTGATCCCGATCTCCGCCCCCAGTGCCTCAAACCCCTTGAGATGCAGATCGATGGGGCGCGTTCCGATGGCACAGCCGCCCGGCAGGGAAATCTCCGCGTGTCCCTCACGAGCAAGCAGGGGCCCCATGATGAGAAACGACGCACGCATTTTGCGGACAAGATCATAGGGAGCGACTGCCGTCCCGATATGTGATGCATCGATGACCAGGCGATGCTCTTCCGGCGTATAGTCCGCCGTCACGCCGAGGGCACGCAGCACCGCCGTGATCGTATAGACATCCTCTAGTGCCGGCACATCATCCAGTACGCTCCTGCCGTTCGTGCCGAGGAGCGTCCCCGCAATAATGGGAAGCACTGCATTCTTCGCCCCACCGATCTTCACGCGGCCATGCAGAGGATGTCCCCCGTGAATGACCAGTTGTTCCATTCTCCCTTATCCTCCTCGGCCTATTTTTCTACCTTCAATGCCGCATGGATCACATTCTCGATCACATACGGTGCATAGAACTTCTCTCTCTTATCCTTCTTCGGGTCGCCAAGCAATGTCACATGCTTCGGCTCCTCATGCGCTGCCGCGCGCGCCGATGCTTCCGCCGCCGCACGCATCCGTTTCTTCATTTCCTTCTCCGAGGACGGTGCAGAGGCAGCTCCGGGCGCGATAATGATCTCGTTGTTCTGTCCCTGGTCGGCAAGCTCACGCAGCTTATCTGCCGTCGACTTGAACTTCTCCTCGTCGTCAGGGATCTCGAGACCCGCCTGCGCGAGGAGTGCCAGCGGATTCACAGGAACAAAGCCGCCGCCGCGGATATCGAGGTTCAGCGGCCCCACCGGCTGCGCCTTCGGCACGCGATAGGGGATTGACAACGTCTCCTCCGGCTTGCGGTAGGGGCGGATCTTCGTCTTGAACATCACCGTTTCCCCCGGTTTTACCACTGTCTTATCCGGTGTTGCCGAAATGAGGACTGCCGTCTGACGTCCGCCCGTGAGCTCCACATCCACATCCAAATCGAGGATGTCGGACTCCTCCTGCGGATTGGTCACAATCGTATTCATCGCCTGCAGCAGTTCCGTCACGGCGACCTGACCGACATCCGCTGCACTGTAGTACATATTGCGCCGCTCAAAACGTCCGCCTTCATAGGCATTTGTACGGATCGCGAAGCGGATACGCGCCGTGCTGCCGGCAAGGGAGTCCGACACACGACTCATCGCCGCATAGGCAATGCTGCCGGAGAGTACGGGGAGGAAGTCCTCATCGTAAGCAATCTGTGCACCGAATGTCTCCTCCGTGCCGAGCGTATCGTCCTTCACATGAATACGTACGGGAACCGCTGTTGGGAACGTCCCAAGAATCCCCGCAATGCCCGTCTCACGATCCTGATTGATGCGTCCGATCACACTGCCGATGTTCGCGATCTTCACGCCGTTGCTCTGTCCTGCGATCGTACCGACCACATCGGCATCCGTCATGAAGTAGTTGACGTTTCCCTTGTGCATAAAGGAGTGGCCGAACGCCAGCACCTTCTTGCCGTCGACTGCCGTCACCGTTCCCGTAGCGCCGATGCTGAAATCCCCATAGACGAGCGCGACACCAACCGGCTGCCCGCCCGTGAGCGCTGCATCATAGCGCGTGGGAAGCGGTGCATTGCCGCCTGCCGTGCCCAGCGGAAAGAACGTACTGCCGGAGGGCATATTCTCCCGCAGATAGCGCAGCCCCTCTGAGCCAAACCCACTTGTGAAGAAGGTTGACTTCTCCTCCATGTGCTGCGTTTTCCTCTCCTTTTGGGCCGTTGTGTCATCTGCCGCAGAAGCATCTGTCGTCTCCGCTGATTTTTCTCGAGACGTATCGGCATCCGCCGCAGGAGGCTCTTCGGCCTTCTGTTCACCGCGCAGGGCAGCGAGTGTATCGCGCCACTCTGCCTCACGCTCAGCATGCGTCATCTTTCGGACTTTTTTCTCGCGCTCACGCAGTTCATCCTTTTCCTTTGCCTTCTTGCGCTCCTCGACAGCGCGTACCACGTCCACCGTATCGATACGCGTCTTATTCTTCGTGTCCGGCATCGTCCAGAGTGGTATCATATCCTCAATCGGCGTAATGAAAAAGGTATATGGACTGAGATCTTTCAACCCCGCTGCGAGTGCCCCCACGAGGCGGCCGTCCACATAGACCGGACTGCCGCTCATCCCTTGGAGCACCCCGCCCACATGCTCAATAAAATTGCCGCTCGTCCGCGCCATAATCATCCGCTGAGAGCCTTTTCCGCCCTCCATCTGACCGATGATCTCCACAGGGAACGACCGCACCTCCCCCGTCGTATCGAGCACGGTATACGCCGTCCCCTGCATCCCATCCGTCACCTCCGTGTACGGGAGAATCGGCGGCATCGCAAAAGAGTGCGGCGTGCAGCATTGTACCGCCAATGCCAAAAGTGATGCTGCCGCAAGGCGCTTCCAGTTATATCGCAAAATGTCACCTCAAAAAATATATTACAACAGAGTTTATCTGCTCTATTGTAGCACACACACAAAGATTTCGCCAGTTTTTTCGCTGGCTCCGCCGCCGTCAGTCGCGCCGGCTGCACCTCTCACAGCGCAAAGCCTCTTGACGGCGGCGCTGCGTTTATCAGCGCCGCCCCCAAGCATCAGGACCAGGCCCGCTCCCAACGGAAGGAGCAGTGGTATGCTGAAACGTCAAGAGCGATGTGCAGCCGACCGTTCCCGAGATCAACAGAGGGCATCTTATGCAGAAGAGCTCCAATCGTCTGCCCCGTGTAGTGATCCTTGGAGATACGTGCCGCCGTTTCACGGTGCTCCATCTCCAGCACTTCCCCTGTCGAGCTCTCCGCCAAAGGGCTTCCAACGCGCAAAACCGATGCCGTGGGGCATGGGGATGGAACACAATCCAAAAGCTTGAATCAAAACCACCAGTTGAACTGGTGGTTTGAACAGGCCCTATAAGGGCCAAATG
>ERZ773070.981-NODE-981-length-18530-cov-12.634912_pt1 | contig 18530 bp, 20 predicted proteins | sample MGYA00580618_ERZ773070 | MGnify/ENA primary metagenome ERZ773070 (study PRJEB29015, sample SAMEA2738023) | human oral metagenome | biome: human oral; feature: human-associated habitat; material: dental | place: China | collected 2019 ... | reverse complement strand
GATGCCGAGACGATCAGGCCGACGGAGCGAGCCGGGCGCGCACGACGACGTCGGTCCCCTGCCCGCCGCGCGCGGAGCCGGTCGCGGGCCGCCAGTCGATGACGCCGCGCAGCTCGCCGTGCACGAGAGTGCTCACGATCCGGGTCCCCAGCCCCGTCATCACCGTGCCCGGCTCGAGGCCGACGCCGTCATCGATCACGTGGACCGTCAGGTCGTCGCCGTCGCGCTCGGCGGTGACGGTCACCGTGCCGTCGCGGTCCTCCAGCCCGTGCTCGACGGCGTTGGTGACCAGCTCGGCGAGCACGGTGGCCAGCGCCTGAGCCGCATCGGCCTGCACCACGCCGAAGGTGCCCTCGATGTGCGTGGTCACGCGTCCGCTGGCGGTTGCCACGGCCGCGGCGCCGCGCAGCACCGAGGCGAAGACCTCATCGAAGTCGACGGTCTCGTCCACGTTCTGGCTCAGGGCCGCGTGCACCGTCGCAATGGTGGCGACACGGCGCTCGGCCTCGGCCAGCGCCTCGCGGGTCTCGTCATTGGTGGCGCGCCGCCCCTGGAGGCGCAGCAGCGCGGAGACCGTCTGCAGGTTGTTCTTCACACGGTGGTGGATCTCACGGATGGTGGCATCCTTGTTGAGCAGCGCCTGCTCGCGGCGCCGGATCTCCGAGACGTCTCGCACCAGCAGCAGGGCCCCGGTGCGGTGACCGTCACGGCGCAGGGGGATGGAGCGGATCGACAGGAACACTCCGCTGACCTCGACCTCGGCCAGCCAGGCCTGACGGCCCATGAGCACGACCGCCATCGTCTCGTCCACGGGCGTGCGCTCGGGGATGATCGCGGTGACCGCCTCGGCGAGCACCTGCCCGTCGACCTCGCCGGTCAGCCCCAGGCGGTGGAAGCACGAGCGCGCATTCGGTGAGGTGTACACCACAAGACCGTCGTCGTCCAGCCGGACGACGCCGTCGCCCACCCGGGGCGTGCCGTGGCGCACTCCGGTGGCGGCGCCGCGGATCGGGAAGTCGCCCTGGGCGATCATGAGGCACAGGGCGTCGGCGAGGTCCTCCTGGGCCTGGTGGACGATGCGCCCGCCCCGCATGACCCCCACCGAGGACTCCCGGGTGACCACGGCGATCGGCTCGCTGTCGCGCACCACCGGGACGTACTCCTCGCGCACGGCGGTCGTGCCCGTCCACTCCGGGTCGGCGGCGACGACGACCTGCACGCCCGTGAATGTCTCCAGGGCGAGGGCCTCGCGGACGGCGGGCATGCGCCGGCCGATGACGTCCTCGAGGTGGACGGTGGCCCCGGTGGCGGGACGGCAGTGGGCCACGGCAACGAAACGACCGGTGTCGGTTCGGATCCACAGCACCAGGTCGGACACCGACAGGTCGGCGATCACCTGCCAGTCGGCGATGAGCTGATGGAGCCAGTCGAGGTCTGCGGCAGGAAGGTCGATGGCGCCGCGGGTCGAGGGAGACAGGAGGTTGGGCACAACCCGATGTTACCGGCGGCGCGAGACCCGGTCCTCGTGGCAAGATCACCCCATGAAGAAAACCATCTCCATGACATACCCAGCCGACCCCCAGCGCGTTGCCACGATGCTCTCCGATCCCGCCTACCAGCAGGGCCGTGTCGACCGCTTCGGACTCGAGGACGCGACAGTGGACGTGGCCGCGCGTGGGCAGGGTTTTGTGTCCACAATCGCAGGCTCCGTCCCGCCCAGCCTCCTGCCCGCCGCCGCCAAGCGATTCGTGCGCTCCACCATCTCCTTCACCCTGGCGGAGTCCTGGGGCGAGCCCGCTGACGACGGCTCCCGCACCGGAGACATCGACATCACCCTCAAGGGCGCGCCGGTCAGCGCCGGCGCGACCACCGCGATGCGTCCGGCCGGCGAGAACGCGACCGAGCTCACCATTGAGGTCGACCTGAGCGTCAGCGTCCCCCTGGTCGGGCACAAGATCGAGGAGAAGGCGATGTCGCTCACCGACCGCGCCGTCGCCGATGAGGAGGCACGCGCCACCGCCTGGCTGGCCGAGCACTGAGAACCCGGGCCGCTAAGGGCCCCGGGCGCACTTGCCGAACCGCCGTCGAGCCCTCCGGTACGAGGCCGAACACCCTGTTCGCCCCGCTCCGGAGGGCTCGGTGGCGCTGCGGCCGGACCCGCAGGCCACGGCCGGCTGTGACTCACGCTGAGCTTTCCGCCGTGCGCGAGCCTACGACGCACAGCTCGGTCGCCGTGGCACCATCGCGCCATGAGCGAGCAGTCCGAAGTCATCACGCCGACCGAGTCCAACTCCGTGTGGGCCGAGCGCACGGGCACCCGTCAGTACCTGGGCCACAACGCCCGCGGCGCGCAGGTGCGCGTGGGCACGGGGCCCGGCGAGTTCTCCCCCGGCGAGCTCATCAAGCTCGCCCTGGGCACCTGCAACACCCTGTCGGCCGACCACCGGCTGGCCAGGGCGCTGGGCGAGGACTTCGAGGCCAACGTCGTCGTCGCGACCCTGAAGAACGAGGATGAGGAGCGCTACAGCGCCTTCGACGTCCAGGTCGTCTCCGACTTCTCCGCCCTGACACCCGAGCAGCGCGACACCCTCACCGCGAGGGTGGAGGCCGCCGTCGAGCGCGCCTGCACCGTCGGCCACACCATTGAGAGGGGTGCCGCGGTGCGCCTGCACCTGCTCGACGACGAGGACTGACCCCGGCCCGGCTCCGGCAGCCCGCCGCCCGTCCGGCCCCCATTCCAGGAGGTACCACATGGCCGCATCCCACCGCTCCACCGGTCGCTCCGTCCTCGAGCGCGGGCTCGACAAGGCGCTCGCCATCCCGGCCGCGCGTATCGAGGAGAGGATCGCCCGCATGCGCCGCGACCGCCCCGGCGCCGACACGGCCGAGCTCGTCGAGCTGGCCGCCTCACGGTTCCGCACCGAGGCCGGCCTGTCGTCGGGCGCCGTCGGGGCCTCGGCCGCGCTCCCGGCAGTGGGCGCGGGCACGGCCACGGCCCTGACCATCGGCCAGACCGCGATGTTCCTGGCCTCGGCGGTCACCTATGTGCTCACTATCGCCGAGCTGCAGGGGCTTCGTGTCGTCGACACCGACAGGCGCCGCGCCCTGGTGATGTCGGCCCTGCTCGGGCGCGAGGGATCCGAGGCGATCCAGGGCTCGCTGGGCCTGACCACCCTGTTCTGGGCCGCCCAGTACCTGGCGCAGATGCCGCTGCCCACCGTCAAGGCCATCAACAAGCAGCTCACGCAGCGGATGGCCAGGCGGGTGGCCACCAAGAGCGGGGCCCTGGCGCTGGGACGCCTCATCCCCTTCGGTATCGGCGCCGCCATCGGCTGGACCGGGGGCAGGGCCCTGGCCAGCCAGGTCATCGAGGGCACCCGCTCCGCCCTCGGCCCGGCCGCGCAGCTGACCGAGCACGCCGAGGTGATCGACGCGTGAGCGGCTCCGCGGACCGCTATCCCGCCCTGAGCGAGATGGGGCTGCGGGCGCCCGACGGCGTCGACGTGGCCTACGAGGAGCTCCTCGCCGAGGTCCTGTCCCACGGCCTGCCCAAGGGCGACCGCACCGGGACGGGCACGCGCTCGCTCTTCGCCCGCCGGCTGCGCTACGACCTGCGCGCCGGCTTCCCGCGCATCACCACCAAGTTCGTGGCCATGAAAGTTGTCAAGGGCGAGCTGCTGTGGTTCCTGCGCGGGTCCACCAACGTGGGCTGGCTCCGCGAGCGCGGCATCACCATCTGGGACGAGTGGGCCGACGACGACGGCGAGCTCGGGCCCGTCTACGGCTCGCAGTGGCGCAGCTGGCCCGCCCGCGACGGCGGGGCGATCGACCAGATCGCGGGCCTGATCGACACCCTGCGCCACGACCCGGACTCACGGCGCATGCTCGTGTCGGCCTGGAACGTGGGGGACCTGGACGCCATGGCGCTGGCCCCCTGCCACGCCTTCTTCCAGTGCTATGCGGCGCAGGGGCGCCTGAGCCTGCAGGTCTACCAGCGCAGCGCCGACCTGTTCCTGGGGGTGCCGTTCAACATCGCCTCCTACGCCCTGCTCACCCACATGCTCGCCCAGCAGACCGGCCTGGAGGCCGGCGAGCTCATCTGGACCGGCGGCGACTGCCACATCTACGACAACCATGTCGACCAGGTGCGCACCCAGCTCTCCCGGGTGCCCGCCGCCCACCCCTTCCCCACGCTCCGCCTGAGGCCGGCCGAGTCGATCGACGCCTACTCCATGGAGGACATCGACGCCTCGGCCGGCTACCTCCACCATCCCGCGATCAAGGCGCCGGTGGCCGTGTGAGCGCGCCGAGAGCGCCGGGAGCGGGGCTGCCGTGAGCGGAGGCGGGCAGCGGCCCGGGGCGCTTCCGGCGCCGGTAGGCGGCCTGGGCATGATCTGGGCCCAGGACGTCACCGGCCTCCTCGGCGCGCAGGGCGGGATGCTGTGGCGCGTGCCCGCGGACTTCGCGCACTTCAGGGCCACCACCATGGGCTGCGGGCTGGTCATGGGGCGCGCCACCTGGGACTCCCTGGCCGGGGCGCTGACGGGGCGCCGCAACGTGGTCCTCACTCGCGACCGCGGCTGGCGGGCCCCGGGGGCGCTGCGCGCCTCCGGCCTGCGGCAGGGCCTGGCCGCGGCCGCCCGGGGGCTGTCGGCCGAGCTCGGCGAGGACCCCCGCACGGGCGGGGCCGCCGGGCTGCCCAGGCTGTGGGTGATCGGCGGCGGGAGCGTCTACGACCAGGCCCTGGCGGCGGGGCTGCCCGACGTGCTCGTGGTCAGCGTCCTGGACCTGGACGCCTCGAAGCGGGCCCGCGAGCGCGGCCTGCCGGAATCGGACCTGGTGCGGGCGCCGGCGATCTCCGCCCGCCAGTGGCGCATCGACCCGGCCCGCTCCGACGCCCCGGGGACCTGGCGACCCGTCTCCGGGGACGCCCGCTGGCGAGTGGAGACCTGGCGCCACCTGTGAGGCGCAGGAACGCGGTCAGGAGTACCTCTCCTCGAAGTGGCGCTCCAGGGACTCCAGGGAGTGCCCCTTGGTCTCGGGCAGGAACCTGGCGTAGAAGGCCAGGGTCCCCAGGTTGACGACCGCGAAGATGAAGAACACGTTGCCCTGAACCGCCTCAATGAGGTTCGGGAAGGTGAAGGACACAATGATGTTGCCGACCCAGTTGCAGAACACGGCGATGCCGTTGGCCAGGCCGCGCACCCGCATGGGGAAGATCTCGGAGAGCATGAGCCAGAAGGTCACGCCGATGAAGCACTGCATGAAGTAGAGGAAGGAGAGCATGAACAGCAGCACCAGGCAGCTGCGCAGCCCGGACTCGGGCAGCAGGAAGACCAGGCCCAGGGCGATGAGCGAGGCCACGCAGCCGGTCTGCCCGATCAGGATCATGCGGCGGCGCGGCAGCCGCTTGAGGAAGTAGGCGATGCCGATGTAGACCGAGATCACCGAGACCACCCCGTTGGCGATGGTCGCCACGATCGAGGCCTGCGACCCCATTCCCGTGGAGATCAGGATGGTGGGGGCGTAGTACATGATCCCGTTGACCCCGGTGAGCTGCGACAGCAGGGCCAGGCCGATGCCGATGAGGGTGATCCTGCGGATCCACGGCACCTGCAGGTCGGCCCACGAGCCGCGGCCCATGCGGGCCTCCTCCTCGAGGCGGAGCACGATGTCGTCGCCCTCGTCCTCCACCTGGTCCGGGGTGCGGACCTCGTTCAGGACGGCCCACATCTCCTCCACGCGCCCCTTGCGGGCGAGCCAGCGGGGAGACTCGGGCAGCAGGTGAATGCCGATCCACAGCCCGATCGCCGGCAGGGTCGCCAGCACCAGCATCCACCGCCAGGCGTTGGCGCCGGGCCACGCCGTGGCGATGACGGCGTTGCAGGTGTAGGCCAGGAGCTGGCCGGTGACGATCATGAGCTCGTTGCGCGACACCATGGTGCCGCGGATCTCCACCGGGGAGATCTCGGAGAGGTAGACCGGGACCGTTGCCGACGCCCCGCCGACGGCCAGCCCGAGGATGAAGCGGAAGACGACGAGCGCGGGCAGGTTGGGGGCCAGCGAGCAGCCCAGTGCGCCGATGAGGAAGATGACCGCCACCGTCATGATGTTGCGCCTGCGGCCGAAGCGGTCGGACAGCCTCCCGCCGCTCAGGGCCCCCAGGGCCGCGCCCACGGTCAGGGCGGTGGTGACGATCGACTCGTCGAAGGCGGTCAGCGCCATGCCGCCCTCGGCGACCGGGTTCTTCAGGAAGGGCAGCGCCCCGGAGATGACCCCGGTGTCGTAGCCGAAGAGCAGGCCGCCCAGGGTGGCGATGGAGCGGATGGTCAGCAGGCGGCGGTCGACACCGCGCTGGTCGGGCGCGGGCCGGTCGGAGGCGGGCCGGTTGGTCGCGGCGCTCATGCGGGCGCCCCCTCGGACGGCAGGGACTCAGGCGGCAGGGAGAAGGTCCGGATGAAGTCGTCGAGCGCGTCGTCGCTGCTACCGGTGGCGAAGGCCTCCATGGCGACGGTGCCGCGGTAGCCCATGGACCTCAGCGCAGTGGCGACGGCGCGGTAGCTGATCTCCCCGGTGCCGGGCTGGGCGCGCCCGGGGACGTCGGCGACCTGGATCTCCCCGATCCACGGCCGGCAGGCGCGGCACAGCTCGATGAGGTTCCCCTCCCCGATCTGGGCGTGGTAGAGGTCGAGGTTCATGCGCAGGTGCGGGGAGTCGACGGCCTGGACCAGGGCGCGGGTGTCACGGGCCAGGGCGAAGGGGCACCCGGGGTGGTCGACCGGCAGGTTGAGGTTCTCCAGGGTGAAGACGCGGCCCGCCGTCCGCCCGAGCTCGGCCAGGAGCCGCAGGGTGTCCGCGGCGCGCAGCCAGTCCGTGGGCGTGGGGTGCTCGTTGGCGACGACGGGGATGCCGCCCTCCCCCAGCCCGGTGCCGTGGACGTTGAGGCGCGGGCAGTCGATCCGCTCGGCGGCCGCCAGGGACTGCTCGGCGGTGGCCAGCAGGCGGGCGGTGCCGTCGTCGGTGGTGAGGTCGCCCTCGATGTAGCCGGTCATGGAGACGACCTCGACGCCGTCGGCGCGCGCGGAGGCCAGGGCGTCGAGGTCCTTGGCGGTCCAGTCCCACATCTCGACCTTCAGCCCACGGGCGGCGATGCGCTGCGCGCGGTCGAGGAAGGGCAGGTCGGTGAAGATCATCTCGGCGCAGGCGGCGAGGGTGAAGGCGTTGTCGGCGGGAGCGGTGACGGGGCTCATCGGGCGGCCTCCTGGGTGGCGACGATGCGGACGGGCGGAGCGGGTGACATGGTGGTTCCTTCGTCATGTGCGGCGGAGCTCGGCCTCGAGACGCTGCTCCTCACTGGGCGGGTCCGAGGCTCCACCGGACGGCTCCGGTGCCGACCGGTGGCGGTAAGGAAACTAGCACGTTCTAGCGGCACAGTCCTATGACGACGCCAAGTCTGTAAGTCAATGGCACTTCTTCACTGTGATTGCAACGATCTGTGGCCTGCGAGTCTCGCGATAACGTTCTAGATTTCTAGCTGATACAGTTGCTCCCGTAATGCTCCGCCGCCGCCCAGCGGAACGCCGGGCGACAGCGCAGTCGAAGAGAGGCGGGAAAGCCGTGACGAAAAAGCCACGAGAGGGCGGGCGCTCACGGGGGCGCTCCCGGAAGGTGACGCTCGTCGATGTCGCCCGCGAGGCCGACTGCTCGGTGTCCCTGGCATCGATCGTCATGCGGGACGCCGCCGGGGCCTCGCAGGAGACTCGCCGCCGGGTCAAGGCGGTCGCCGCGCGCCTGGGCTACCGCCCCGACCAGCGGGCGCGCGCCCTGCGATCGGCGCGCTCGGGGCTCATCGGGGTCACCTTCGGGGTGCACCAGCCCTTTCACGCCGAGATCATCGACGGCCTGTACGCGGCCGCCGAGGCGAGCGGGCACGAGCTCGTGCTCTCCGCCGTCGTCGGACCGGTCGATGACCGGCGGGCCGCCGAGACCCTCCTGCGCGACCGCTGCGAGGCGCTGATCATGGTCGCCCCCGCGCTCGGCACCGCCCGTCTGCGCATGCTGGCCGCCGAGGTCCCCGTCGTCGCGGTCGCCCGCCCGCTGTCCTGCCCCGGCGTCGACGTCGTCCGCATCGACGACCGCGGCGGCATCGCCATGGCGGTCGACCACCTCGTGGGCCTGGGGCACCGGCGCATCGTGCACGTCGACGGCGGGACCGCGCCGTCGAGCCCCGAGCGGCGGGCCGGCTACCTGGAGGCCATGGAGGCGCACGGCCTGAGCGCGCAGGCCTCGATCCTGCCCGGCGGTCTCGAGCAGGAGCACGGGGCGCGCGCGGCCGCCGAGCTCCTCGAAGGATCCGGTCACGAATTGCCGACGGCGATCACGGCCTTCAACGACCGGGTGGCCTTCGGCCTCCTCCAGGGGCTGCTCATGGCGGGCGCGGACGTGCCGGGGCGGGTCAGCGTGGTCGGCTTCGACAACGCCCGCCGCTCCGACGCCGCTCTCGTCCCGCTGACGACCGTCGACCAGAACCCGGGCCTCATGGCCCGGCTCGCGCTGGAGCGGGCGATCGGGCGCGCCGCGGACCGGTACCTGCCCACCGAGCAGGTGCTGGTCCCCCGCCTGATCGAGCGGGCCTCGACGGCCCCGCCCGCCGGGGCCGGCCGCCGGTAGACCGGATCAGGACAGGTTCAGCCCCCGACCAGGCCCTGCGCCTCGAGCCAGTCGGAGGCGATCCTGGCGGACTCGAGCTGCTCCTCGGTGGAACGGGTATTGAGAGCGCGCAGCTCGTCAGCGGTCAGGCGCGCCGAGACCGTGTCGATGGCCTGGGCGGCGCCGACGGGGAGGCTCCTGCGCACCAGTGGGGTGACGTTCTCCGGGAGGATGAGGCCCTTGGGGTCCTCCAGCACGACGAGGTCGTTGTCCGCGAAAGCCCTGCTGGACGTGGGGATGTTGGCCGCGTCCACGCTGCCGTCGGCAAGAGCATTGAGGGTGAGCTGCCCGCCGGTGTCCTCCACCGGCTCTACCTTGACGTCCACGCCGTAGGCGGACTTCAGCCCGTTCGGCCCGTAGGGTCGAGTGGACAGCTCGGAGTTCGCGGCGACCGTCACGGTTCGCCCCAGCCCGGCGAGGTCCGCGATGGAGGTCAGGCCGTAGGCGTCGGCGGTCTGGCGGGTGACGGTGTAGGTGTCCTGGTCGGTCGCCTCGGCCGAGGCCAGGATGGTCAGGCTCCCGGGCAGGACCGCCAGCAGCTCGGCGCGCACCGAGTCGTTGTCGGCCGCCGTCCCGGTCCCGGCGTCGGAGGCCGCACCGGTGGGCGCCCCCGCGGAGGCCCCGGTGGTGGCCTGGTTCTTGTCTGCGTAGTACTGGAGGAGGTTGCCGCCGTACTCGGGGATGACGTCGATGTCGCCGGACTCGAGCTGGGGCAGGTAGACCTCGCGCTGCCCGATCTGGTAGACGCGCGTGACCGCGTATCCGGCGTTCTCCAGGGCCTGGGCGTAGAGCTCGGCGATGATCTCGTTGGAGTAGTACTGCTGGCTGCCCACAACGATGGGCCCGTTCCCGCCGCCGCCGCGCTCGGAGGCGAAGGGGTCCTTGCCGAGGCCGCAGGCGCCGAGCGCGCCGCCGACAGCGGCCAGGCCCGTCCCGGCGAGGAGACGGCGGCGGGTGGTGGAGAGCATCAGGAGTCCTTCCTGTGGCGCGTGCCGGCCGGCGCGACGGCCCGTTGAACAGTGCTGAAGACGGCCTCGGAGACCAGCGCCAGGACGACGACCAGGAGGGAGGCCACGAGCATGCTGGTGTAGTCCTGGGTCTTGAGGCCGAGGAACATGAGTCTGCCGAGCCCGCCCGCGCCGGTGTAGGCCGCCAGGGTCGCGGTGGCGATGACCTGAAGGCTGGCCGAGCGCAGCCCGCCGACGAGCTGGGGCGCCCCGAGGGGGATCTCAACGCGCGTGAGCACCTGGGCCTCGCTCATGCCACTGGCGCGGGCGCCGTCGACGGCCACCTGGTCGGCGGCCTCGATGCCCGTGTAGGCGCCCGCCAGCACACTGGGCAGGGCCAGGATGACCAGGGCGAGCAGCGGCGCGCGCAGACCGATGCCCAGCGCCAGGCCGAACAGGGTGATCAGGCCCAGCGTCGGCAGGGCGCGCACGGCCCCGGAGACGGCCACGGCCAGACCCCGTCCTCTGCCGGTGTGGCCCACCCACCATCCCAGCGGCAGCCCGACGATCGCGGAGACGCCCACTCCCAGCAGGGAGTAGCCCACGTGCTGGGCGGTCAGGACGCCGAGGCCCGTGGCTCCGGTCCAGTGGCCGGCGTCCAGGATGTAGTCGACGGTGCTCTCGAGGTAGTTCATGCGCCCCCCTGGTCGGCCTGCGCCCCGGCGCGCAGGCCACGGGTCCAGGGCATGAGCACCCGTCCGCCCAGGACGACCAGGCCGTCCAGGACGAGGGCCAGCAGCACCGTGACCACGAGACCGGTGAGGATCTCCGCGGTCAGGCCGCGCTGGAAGCCGTTGGTGAAGAGCCAGCCCAGGCTGCGCACGCCTAGCACCGCCCCGACCGTGGTCAAGGAGACCGTGGAGACGGTCACCACCCTCAGCCCGGCCAGGATGGCGGGGCCCGCCAGGGGCAGCTCGACGGTGAGGAAGCGGCGCGCCGGCCCCATGCCCACGGCCGTGGCGGCGTCGCGCACACGCTGGTCGACCGCCTCGAGGGCCTCGACGGCGGTCGGTACGAGCAGGGCCAGCCCGTAGAGGGTCAGGGCGACCACGACGTTGGCGACGTCGCGGATCCCCGTGCCCAGCACGAGCGGGAGGATGACGAACAGGGCCAGGGAGGGGATGGCGTACATCAGCGAGGCCCCGGAGACGATCAGCGCCCGCAGGGGCGCGACCCGCTGCGCCAGGCGCGCCAGGGGCAGGGACAGCACGAACGTGGCCAGGACCGCCGGGACCACCTGCAGGAGATGGGCGACCAGGTAGGCCTCCACCTGCGGGATGTTGGCGAGCACCCAGCTCACGCGCCGACCGCCTCGTGAGGACGGGCCCGCGCGGCCGCCTGCTCGGTGACCTGGTCAGTGGCGGGCGCGTCGTGCGCGGCCTCCAGGACGCCCAGCGTCCGCCCGGCCGCGTCCTGGACGACACGTCGCCCGGCGACCTCGCGCAGGCGCAGCGCGCGCTCGGAGTCGTCCAGGCCGAGGAAGCGGGCGACGAAGTCGTCGGCGGGGGCGGCCACAAGCTCGGCGCCGGTGCCCCGCTGGGCGATGCTGGCGCCCTCGCTCAGCAGGATGATCTCGTCGCCGAGCAGCAGGGCCTCGTCGACGTCGTGGGTGACGAAGACGATGGTCTTGGCCAGGTCCGCCTGGATGCGGATGAGCTCGCGCTGCAGCTCGCGGCGCACCAGCGGGTCGACTGCCCCGAAGGGCTCGTCCATGAGCAGGACGCCGGGGTCGGCGGCCAGCGCCCGGGCCACCCCGACGCGCTGGGCCTGCCCGCCGGAGAGCTGGTGGGGGTAGCGCCGTGCGAGCTCGCGGTCCAGGTCCAGCATGTCCATGAGCTCCAGGGCGCGCGTGCGGGCGGCCCGGCGATCGGTCCCGTTCAGGCGGGGCACGAGGGTGATGTTGTCGATGACGCGGCGGTGCGGGAGCAGGCCAGCGTTCTGCATGACGTAGCCGGTGGAGCGCCTCAGCGCGACGGGGTCGCGCTCGCGCACGTCCTGGCCGTCGAGCAGGACGCGCCCGCCGGTGGGGTCGACCATCCGGTTGACCATGCGCAGCAGCGTCGTCTTGCCGCAGCCGGAGGAGCCGAGCAGGACGGTGATCGTGCCCACGGGCAGGCAGGCGGAGAAGGACTCGACAGCCGGCGGGGCGTTCTTCCGTCCGCCCGCGGGCGCGGGATAGCGCTTGGTGACGGCGTCGAACTCGATGGTGCTGGCCGTATGGGCCACGCCAGGGGCAGAACTCACGCTCAGGGTCTCCCTTCCGCATGCAGACACATCCGTCCGGCACGCGCGACCACCGTAGCAGCACCAACCCGCTTACGTCGATTCGATGTATTCTGCGTGTTGTGCTCGCCCTCAAGATCCTCGGGTTCCTCGATGACGGCCCTCTGCACGGCTACGAGCTGCGCCGTCGCATCAACGAGCTCGACGGCCCCGGCAGCCGCCTGTCCGAGGGGGCCCTGTACCCGGCGCTGACCCGCCTGGAGAAGGCCGGCTACCTGGTCCGCACCGACGAGCCCGGCGCACGCGGCCGCATGCGCCGCCGCGTCGAGATCACCGCCGCCGGCCGCGAGCACCTCCACGAACTGCTGCGTCACCCCGACGAAGCGACCATGGCATCCATGCCCCGTTTCCTGACAGTGCTCGCCTTCTTGTCGCACCTGCCCGAGAGGGATGATCGCCAGGCGGTCCTCCGCCGTCGCCTAGCGATGCTCAAGACGCCGCCGTCCTTCTTCTACGACCCCGACGGCGCACCCCGCCGCGCCTCCCGCGAACCGGACCCCTACCGTCAGGGTATGGTGCGCGTGGCGGGGGCCGCCCGTCGCGCCGAGATCGACTGGCTGCGCGAAATGCTCGCCAGGACTGAGCGCCCCTCCCGCCACGATCCGAGGGCCGGGCCCCGACGCCCTGCACCGCGAACGGTGCGATAAGCAGACCGACCAGAACGCCGAGGAGGAGCCTCATGCCATCCACCATGCGTGCCGCGGTCCTCACCGCGCCCGGCATCGAGAACCTGCACGTCACCGACCTGCCCGTCCCCGAGCCCGCCGCGGGCCAGGTACGGATCAAAGTCATGAGCTTCGGCCTCAACCGCAGCGAGTACCACAGCGTGACCGGCCGGGCCGAGGGCATGTCCTACCCGCGGGTGCTCGGCATCGAGGCCAGCGGCGTCGTCGACCTCGATCCCGTGGGCGAGCTCGCCCCCGGAACCCAGGCGGCCACCATGATGGGCGGGATGGGCCGCTCCTTCGACGGCGGCTACGCCCAGTACGTCGTCGTGCCCCGCGAACAGGTCATCACCTTCTCCTCCCCGCTGGAGTGGGATGTGATCGGCTCGGTGCCTGAGACGCTCCAGACCGCCTACGGCGCTCTGACTACCGCGCTGGACCTACGCAGCGGGCAGAGCCTGCTCGTGCGCGGAGGCACCTCCGCCCTGGGGCTGGCGGCCGCCGCGCTCGCAGTCGATCGGGGCTGCCGCGTGCTGGCGACCTCGCGCCGACGGGCGGGCCTGGAGCTGCTGGCCGCCCGCGGCGTGGAGGCCGTACTCGACGACGGCGCTGTGGCCGGCCGGGTGCGCAAGCGTCTGCCCGGGGGCGTGGACGCGGTTCTGGAGCTCGTCGGCGCCCCCACGCTGCGCGACTGCCTGGCGGCGACGGCCGTGCACGGCACCGTGTGCTTCGCCGGCATGCTGTCGGACTCGTGGACGATCCCCGACTTCTACCCCATGGATTGGATCCCCACCGGCGTGCGGCTGACCACGTACGCCGGTGAGGCGCACAATCTGCCCGCGACCGAACTCCAGCGGGTCCTGGACCGGATCGCCGCGGGCGCGCTGGATCTGGTGCCCGTGCACGCCTACCCGCTCGAGGACATCGTCAGGGCGCAGCAGGACATGGCCGCGGGGACGCACGTCGGCAAGCTCGTCGGTCTGCCCTGGAGCTGAGGGGCGTCCGGATCGGCCGTAGATGCCGTAGCGGGCCGCGGCTCCGCCCCGCCCCCTCACGCGTTCAGGGACGACCGGCGAACGGCTCCGCAGGCACGGAGCCGCGCCGAAATTCAAGCGCGGAACTCCTCGGGGCGCGGCATGCCCGCGCTGCGGGGCGCCAGGATCTCCCAGGCGTCAATGGCGACGACGAGGGCCGAGAGCAGGCTCACCGTCACCAGCGCCGGCAGCGCCGCGCCCGCGGCGCCCAGAACGACCGCCCCGAGGGCGCCGACTAACTTGGAGCGGTAGACGGCTCGGAAGGCGTTCCACCGGATGAGGACGAACTCGGCCAGGAACAGCGCCGTCCCGCAGCCGAGCAGGAGGGACGGCCCCGGCCCGAGCGCCTCCTGCGGGTCGTCCACGGCCGCATGGAACCCCACTGCGACGAGGATGATACCGGCGACGAGCACGAGGTGGCCGTAGGCGAGGATGGAGCGCACAACATCGGTGCCGGCGTCGACCTGCTTGAAACGCATGAGGATGAATCGGTCGCCATGGTGGAAGTAGGCCCACCACAGCGCCGCGACGAGGGCGAAGGCGGCCGCCACGACCAGGCCCTGCTCCCAGCCGACGTGCTCGGCCCCGGTCAGCGGGGTCCCGATGGCCACGAGGGTCTCCCCCAGGGCGATGAGGATCAGGGCGCCGAAGCGCTCAACAACGTGCTCGGCGTCGTAGCGGATGGCCGTCATCCGGGACCGCAGGTGCCACAGAGCGGTGACCTCGACGAGGGCGGCGGCGCCCCAGATGATCTCGCGCCACGGCGTCGGCGGCGCGAGAGCGCCGACCACGAGCAGCGGCCCGCTCACCAGCGCACTGCGGTGGTAGGGGGTGGCGATGGGCCTGAGTCCGACGAAGGAGCCCAGGATGAGGGAGCGCCCGACCCAGTAGGCCAGGGCGAACAGGAGCCCGCGGGATCCGAAGGCTTCGGGGATGGCGATGGCCAGGACCAGGGCGTCCAGCGCGACGGCGAAGACGGTCAGGCGACCGCGTCCGGTCGACACATCTCGCATCGAGGCCTGGACGGTGGTGCCCGCCCACAGCCAGTAGACGATGGTCAGCAGGATTCCAGCGTGCAGCAGGCCGCGCCAGCCGGGCTCCCCCCTGACGACGTCGGACAGGCAGGTGACGGCGAAGACGAAGACGAGATCGAAGAAGAGCATGCTCGTATCGACCGGTCGGTGCTCGAGCAGTGGTGTACGGGCGGACGAGCCGGATGATTCTGCCGATTCGAATGACTCGGACATGGAACTCCTGACGGTTGGCCGGCGAGGACCTCCCGCGGAGCTCAGGCCGGGAGCAGTCCCGCGCACAGGCAGATGATGGCGAGGGCGGGCAGCGCGCCCTGCTTGAGGGCGGCACCGCGGTGGGCGGGCGAACACAGGCCCAGGACGAGGGCGGCCGCCACCATGGAGCCGGTACCGTAGAGCACGAGAGCCGTACCCGCCCGGAATGCGCTGCCGGCCCCGAGGACGACCAGTGCTACGCCCAGGAGCGCCTCGACGGCGAGGAACAGGTTGTAGAAACCCTGGTTATAGGCGTAAAAGGCGTGCGGACGCGCCTCTTCGGGCGTGCCGCCGAAGGCCCTGCGGGCGAGCGGCCCCTCCCAGGCGATGGACTCCATCCAGAAGATGAGGACGTGGACGGCCGCGGCGCCCACCGCAGCGACCAGACCGACAGCCGTGACAACCGCCATCATGACCGTCTCTCATCGACCCGCGATTGCGCGCCGGCGGGCATGACGAGGGCATCGGGGCGCTCCCCCGCTCGCCCGGTCGACGCCGCGCGGGCGCTCTCGTCCTCGTCATCGGTGAACTGGGCGAGCATAGGGCGGGCGAGCATGGCGGCGGCCATCTCATAGCCGATCGCGCCGGGGTGAAAACCATCATCGGCCCAGAACCCCTCGGGCAGGTCGCAATGGGCGACGTCGACGAAGGGGACGCCCCGCTCGGCGCAGACGGCGACGGAGGCGTCCGTCTGAATATCGGTCCACTCGCGCAGCACGGAGCGCAGCGTCGGCATAAGGGCGGGGCTGCGGTAGAGCTGGCCGGCGCTGCACGCTACGACGTACCGGCTGCGTCGGGCCGCGTCGTCGAGGACCGCGCTAAGATCCTCGGTCCACTCTGCCGGGCCGCGACGGGCCATGAGGTCGTTGGATCCGGCGCACACCAGCAGCAGATCGGCGCCGTCGACCTCGGGCAGGAAGCGGTAGCGCACTCGGCGCATGGTGGCGCCCAGACGGGCGTGGGTGGACCACTGAACGTCACGGCCCGTGGCGGCGGCCAGAATGCGCGCGATGCGGGGCACGAGCGCTCGGTCCTGCGCGGCGACGCCGCAGCCCGCCACCAGGGAGTCCCCGACGGCGACCAGCCGCAAGGGCGCGCCGCAGTCCCGAACGGTGGCGGAGGCGGCGGGAGCCGCCGCCCCGTCGGGTGCGATGACCCCCGTGCGCTCACCGGGGGGCTCGGGGGCGAGCCTAACAGTGCGCCGGGCGATGGCCGCTTCAACGATCGCCAAGGGACGGCGCAGCCGACGACGGGCGCCGGAACGGAGAACCGGGTCGAGGCTGTTCATGGTGAACGAGTTTATGACCGGACGGTCGGAAGGGGTATGACCGGCAATGCGCGCCGAGCGTGCCCGCTGTCACGAGACTCCGGGCGGAGCCCGGCATACGAGCACCGACGGAGCAGCCCACGGGAGCCGAACCCTCAACCGCCGATGCGCGACGGCCGGAGCCCGCCGGATCCGCCCGCCCACCGCCGTCCTCATCAGATCTCGTGCACCGCCACGGCCAGGCCCGCCTCCCGCAGCTCGGCGAGAACGGAGGGGTCGATGTCGTTCGTCGTGAGAAGAAGATCGAGGTCCGCCAGCTCGCCGAACCAGTAGGCGTGCGTCCGCGAGATCTTGCGCGGTGCCGTTGGCAGGAGAGCCCGCGCCGAGGACGTCATGATGGCGCGCTTGACGGCGGCGTCATCGGATTCGACGACTGTGAGTCCGTCCGCCACCGAGACCGAGCAGGTCGATAGCACCGCCACATCGGCCCGGAAGCGGCGCACGGCGTCAACCGCCTCGGTGGAGAACAGGGAGAGCGACTCGGGGTCGACGAGCCCGCCGGCCACCGTGACCGTCGCGCCCGGAACGGACGCGAGCGCGGTGGCGGCCCCCAGCGACAGGCACAGCGCCCTGATGGCACGCCCGGCGAGCTCCTCGGCGACCAGCTCGCAGGTGGTGCCGGAGTCGACGATGACGCTCTCGCCGTCCTCGACCATGGCGGCGGTCGCCCGGGCCAGGACGCGCTTGGCCTCGACGTCCTCATCCCGGCGCAGAGCCACGGGTCGCAGAGAGCCGCGCCGGGGCGCCCGCAGCGCACCGCCGTGAACGCGGACGACCCGCCCGTCGCGTGCGAGCTCCGCCAGGTCTCTGCGCACCGTGATGACCGAGACCCCCGTGAGGCGGGAGAGCGCGTTGACGCTCAGCACCTCCGTGGGGCTAAGCGACCGAAGGATCGCCCGACGGCGCTCCCGGGGCGCGGTAGCCATTGCCGACATCACTGCCTCCGATCCCGACGGCACTGCGATCGTTTCTCCCGAGAATGATCAATGACAATGATCGAATGATCTCATACCTTTGATGTCAACGGAAACCTCTCAGGGTGACCGTTGCAAACACAACACTCACGGCATTCGATCGAATGATCGGAGAGCTGCGAACGAGGGACGAAGGAGACTGACATGCCGCACATCGACCACGCCGCCATCTGGGTCGCCGACCTCGACGACGCCCGCGACTTCTATTCCCACTGGTTCAACGGACACGCCAACGGCCTGTACGAGAACCCCCGAACCGGGCTGCGCACTCACATCCTCCAGTTCACCGACGGACCGTGGGAAGAGCGGCGCACCCGCCTGGAGCTCATGAGCCGACCCGACATCACCGCACTCGCCGAGCGCACCGGCCTGGGCTGGGCGCACGTATCCTTCTGCCTGCCCGGCCGCGAGGACGTCGACCGGCTCGCGGCGGACATGGCCGAGGCGGGCGTGCGGATCATCAACGGGCCCCGCGAGACTGGTGACGGATACTACGAGGCCGCCATCCTCGATCCGGAGGGCAACCGCATCGAGCTCCTCGCCGCGGACTACTCCGACGACGTCGCCCTCCGCCCGTCCCACTGATGACCTCGCCGATCGCCCCCGCTGAGGCGGTGCCGAGAGCCAGCCTCCGGCACCGCCGGCGGAGAGAATCGTTCAGGCCGGCGATACCGCCCGCCCAGCGCTTCCGCCCACGGCGCCGCCTCGCCGCATCACTCCTCGGCGGCGGAGGGGCGGGTCATGTCGGCGGGGACCACCCAGGCGTCGAACTCCTCGGCGGTGACGAAGCCGAGCTCGAGAGCGGACTCACGCAGAGACAGCCCCTTGCGGTGGGCGTTCTTGGCGATCGTGGAGGCCTTGTCATAGCCGATGTGGCGGTTGAGAGCCGTGACCTGCATGAGGTTGGTCTCGAGATTGTGCTCAATGCGCTCGCGGTTGGGCTCGATGCCGTAGGCGCAATGAGTGTCGAAAGACACGCACGCGTCCCCCAGCAGCTGGATGGACTCCAGGACGCACCAGGCCATCACCGGTTTGAAGACATTGAGCTGGAAGTTGCCCTGGCTTCCGGCGAAACCGACGGTCGCATCGTTGCCGAAGACCTTGGTGGCCACCATGGTCATCGCCTCGCACTGGGTGGGGTTGACCTTGCCCGGCATGATCGAACTTCCGGGTTCGTTCTCGGGGATGAGGAGCTCGCCGATGCCGTTGCGGGGGCCGGAGGCGTACCAGCGCACGTCGTTGGCG
>ERZ773070.980-NODE-980-length-18547-cov-7.161475_pt1 | contig 18547 bp, 18 predicted proteins | sample MGYA00580618_ERZ773070 | MGnify/ENA primary metagenome ERZ773070 (study PRJEB29015, sample SAMEA2738023) | human oral metagenome | biome: human oral; feature: human-associated habitat; material: dental | place: China | collected 2019 ... | reverse complement strand
ACGTTTTTCTTCGCTCACTTTCGCACAAGCGGGTTCCCGTCTCGGCGCGTAGGCCAATCTGTTTTGTGCAAGCACAAAATGGAATGTAGGGGCGAGGAAAATTAAAAATGAAAAAGTAAAAATGAAGGGATGGAAGAACGTTGGGGCGAAAATCGAATTATTCGGACAAAAAGATGTACTTTTGTGCCGATTTTTTAATGTACGGGTAGAGGTGAAAAACAAACGGACGGTGTACGCTTACATAGCGTTAGTATTGGCTCAAATCTTTTGGGGTATCAGCTTCGTGTGGACGAAAGAGCTGCTCAACCATAACTTCAACGTGATATTCGTCGTTGTCGTAAGGTTGCTTATCTCTTTCGCCCTGCTGTGGTGTATCTCGCGCCTTACAGGGCAGGTAGAACGCATCGCCCGAAAAGACTACGGGCGTTTTTTTCTGCTCGCCTTCTTCGAGCCGTTTCTCTATTTCATCGGCGAAAACTACGGTCTGATGTTCGTCGACGCCAGCTATGCATCGATATTCATAGCCATAATACCTGTGGTAGTGCCATTTGGACTCTACATCTTCTACAAACAAAAAATAAGCCCGACGGTATTGCTCGGCGTAGCTATCTCGATAGTGGGAATATCGATTATGTCGCTCGGCAATAGTGTCGGCGGTACGTTTCGGATAGAGGGTGTGTTGTTGCTGCTGCTTGCCGTCGTGTCGGCGGTGGGCTACAACCTGATGCTCTTCGGCCTGCTGAGCTAAAAGCCGATAACAATCATCATACATCAGAACATCATCGCTGCCGTGCTCTACCTACCGATGTTTGCCTTCGTAGACCGAGGCGAACTGGCAGCAATGCATTGGAATACGCATACAATAGTTGCTCTGGTAATGCTTGCCGTCTTCTGCTCGTCGATAGCATTTATGGGCTATTCGTATGCGGCGAAAAACATCAATATCTCGCGTGCCAATGTCTTTACAAACGCCATACCTGTGGTGACGATAATATTTGCAGTAGCAATCGGGCAAGAAAGCCTTACGCTTCACAAGGCAGTGGGTATGGCTGTGGTGATAGGCGGAGTGCTGGTAAGCCAGTTCGTATCGTCGTCGGACAAATCTACAAGTAAAAATCGGCAGTGAGTTCCTTGTACTCGGGTGTATAGCAATGCCTCGACGTCTCGATTACGAGGTCGTTTTCTTCGAGCTCTCGCTCCGTTTTCGAAAACTCGAGCAGGTGTCGCTTCGCATTCGAGTGTGGCGTGGGATATACGTTGGTCTTGCGTATGAGAAAGAGTTTTCGGTCACGTGCAGCAACGGTAACCGTCTCTAAATGTCGGGAGGGTACAATCAACGACAGTCGCCCTTTCGGTGTGAGCAGAGCGGAGGCACACTCGAATAGTTCGTCGTAGCTTAACGATACGTTGTGCCGAGCCTCTGCTCGTCGCGGGTCGGGGGGAGGCAGACTATCTTCGAAGTACGGCGGATTGCAGACGATAAGGTCGTACATTGCTCTTAGTCGGTAAACGATATTACATCTTATTTGGCAGTTCTATACCGAGTAGCGACATAGCATTGACGAGTACCTTAGAGATTGTACGACAGAGTACGAGGCGAAGGTTACGCACGTCGGAGTTCTCTTCGCGAAGGATAGGGCAGTCGTGGTAAAACCGACTGAACTCCTTTGCCAAATCGTAGCAATAGTTGGCAATCAGTGCAGGCGAGAATGTCCGAGACGCTTCGCCGAGTACCTCGGCAAACGACGACAGATACTGTATTATATACTTCTCGCTGTCTGATATGGCGGCGGTATCGCATACCGTTTCGAGTACTATACCATCGTCGGCTGCCTTACGCAATATGGAATTTATGCGGGCGTTGGTGTACTGTATGAAGGGAGCCGAGTTGCCGTTGAAGTCTATCGACTCTCTTGGGTCGAAGACCATATTTTTTACAGGAGCGACTTTCAGTATAAAGTACTTTAACGCTCCCAACCCGATGATGCGTGCCGTCTGCCGTGCCTCGTCGGGTGTCATCTCGGCAATCTTACCAAGCTCTTTCGTAATATTGTATGCTTCGTCGGTCATCTCGTCTATCAGGTCGTCCGCATCTACGACAGTGCCTTCGCGGCTCTTCATCTTGCCTTCGGGGAGCTCTACCATACCGTACGAGAAGTGAACCAGCTCTTGCCCCCAGCGGAAGCCGAGGCGGTGGAGCAGGATAGCGAGAACCTGAAAGTGATAGTTCTGCTCATTGCCTACGACATAGACCATCTTATCTATATCGTAGTCCTCGTAGCGGAGCTTGGCTGTGCCTATATCTTGCGTCATATACACCGATGTGCCGTCGGCACGCAGGAGCAGTTTCTCGTCGAGCCCGTCGGCAGTGAGGTCTGCCCATACAGACCCGTCTTCTTTTTGGTAAAACACACCTTCGTCCAATCCACGCAAGACCTCCTTCTTGCCGACGATATAGGTCTGCGACTCGTAATATATCTTATCGAACGAGATACCGAGACTGCGGTAAGTGGCATCGAAGCCTTCGTACACCCAGTTGTTCATCATATACCAGAGGTCTATCACTTCGCCGTCGCCCTCTTCCCAACGTTTGAGCATCGCCTGAGCTTCACGCATTATCGGAGCGGTACGTTCGGCTTCTTCTTTGGCTACGCCCTGTGCGGTGAGTTCCTCTACCTGCTTGCGATACTCCTCGTTGAAACGTACGTAATATTTGCCTACCAAGTGGTCGCCCTTGATGCCGCTGCTCTGGGGCGTCTCGCCATTGCCGAACATCTTCCACGCCAGCATAGATTTGCAAATGTGTATGCCTCTGTCGTTTACGATATTGGTCTTGACTACCCGCCAACCGCTTGCCTCCTGTATGCGGCTGATACTGTCGCCGAGCAGATTGTTGCGGATATGTCCGAGGTGCAGCGGTTTGTTTGTGTTTGGCGACGAAAACTCTATCATCATCAGCGGCGACTTTTCGTTTGCCTTGACGAAGCCGTATTGCCTGTGGCTGTCTATCTCGTTGAGCAGCCGCACAAAGTAGCCTCTGTCTACAACCAGATTCAGAAATCCCTTGACAACATTGTACCGCACCGCCAAGCCTTCGGCGACGAGCTCGTCGCCTATCTCCGCAGCTATTGCGTCGGGGGCTTTGCCCGCCACCTTGGCGAGCGGAAACACGACGATAGTGTAGTCGCCCTCGAACTCCTTTTTCGTCGGTTGGAATACTATTTTATCCTCCGACACCTCTTTGCCGTATCTATCTCTGCAAAAGCTTATTACCTTTTCGGTTATTTGTTTTTTCATTATGCAATAATAATATTATGCGTTTCGTCTAAAAATCTTTGGTACTGTTTATTTCGAATGAAATTGTTCCTCGGGTCTGCTCATAGCGTTGAGACGCTCTATTTGCTTGTCGAGGAAGAAGTTTATATACTTTTCGTAATTCTCTGTTTCGTAGAAGTCTATGATTGCTTCACGATATTTCAAGGTATCTTCTGGTCTCGACGAATATACGGGTACTATGTTCGAAGACATCAATACGGTACTCTCCAGAGTACGTGCCGTTCTTTTGTTGCCGTCGTGGAAAGGCTGCAGCCTCGCAATATTGCAATGCAAAAAAACAGCCCTCTCAAAAGGATTCTCGTACAGATATTGTTCGTCGAGAATAGTGCCGAAAATACGAGCGACAGTATCTCTGTCTATTGGAGGCTTATATTCAGTACCCACTATTTGCACGGGCATATCTCTGAACTCTCCTCTATAATCCGTTTTCAGCAGCTCATCGGTCAATGACGAATGTACGGTTTTTACAAAAAACTCGTCTATCTTCACCCGTTCGTTATGCTTTACCATTTCTACAATACTTATAAACGTATTGTAGAGGTTCTTTATCATTTTTGTCTCCGAATATGTCTTCGACGCCGTAATATCATCTTTAATCAGAGCCTCCGTCTCTACCAAAGAGTAGGTATTGCCCTCTATGCGTCCCGAGTAGTAACACCAGACTACAGCTAAATTTTTCAGTTCGAAACTCTCCAGATTCGAAAACTGCGAATACCTGTTGTGTATAATATATTCCGCTTTTGCTTTGGCTGCATTATCGAAAAATACCTTATTCATACCTCGCTAAAAATCTTTGGTGAATAATTTTCCTCGTTTTTTCCATATCAGCAGCAATACCAACCCAAACAGCAATCCGCCGAGATGGGCGAAATGTGCCACGTTGTCCCACGAGAAGTTGGCAACACCCGCAAAAAGCTCTATCAGACCGTATACGATGACAAATACTCGTGCCGGTATCGGTATAGGCAGGAAGAACATATAAAGCTTCTCTTTGGGGAACATATAACCGAAAGCGAGCAGTATGCCGAACACAGCCCCCGACGCCCCTACGGTAGGGATATTCATCAATATATTGAGCCTGCCCATATACTCGTCGGAGTAGTTTAAACTTTCGGCGAGAGCCTTAGCTCCCTCAGTCGATATATGGCTCATTACGGCAGGCATATCGGCGATATGGCTTGCAATGGAGCAGTAGTCGATGTACCAGACCGTCTGCTGCACGATGGCTGCTCCCAGCCCCGCAACGAGGTAATAAAACAAAAATTTCTTGCCGCCCCAAAACATCTCGAACAGCCGCCCAAACATATACACGGCGAACATATTGAATAATATATGTTCTACGCCCGCGTGCATAAACATATAGGTGAAGAACTGGTAGACCCTGAACTTCTCCGATAGGACAAAATGCAGCCCCAGCGTGTCGTTAAGCTCTATTCCCGACCTCGCCCGCAAAACCGTCGTTGCAATAAGACAGAGTACGTTTATTATAATTATGTTCCAAACAACAGGTGCCGTCGAGAAAAAATCCCTTCTATTTTCCATAACACTTTCTCAAATTTTGTGCAAAATTACATTAATGACGAAGAAAAAACTTGTTTTCGAGTAACTTTTTTCAAATCAATCGCTGAATATCAAAAAAAATATATTATTTTTGCCGTCAAGTAAAATTATATTATCATCCATTCTTAATTAAAAGTTTAATTTTTTATGAACAAACAAGATTTAGTAAAAGCGATTGCTACTGAGGCAGGTTTGAGCCAGGCCGATTCGAAGAAAGCTCTCGATGCTTTTGAAAATGCAGTGAAAGGCTCATTGTTAAAAGGTGAAACAGTTACAATGATCGGTTTCGGTACTTTCTCCGTTATCGAACGTTCGGCACGTAAAGGGGTGAATCCCGCTACAGGTAAGCCGCTCCAAATCAAAGCTAAAAAGGTTGTAAAGTTCAAAGTAGGTTCGAAACTTGCCGAAGCTGTTGCAAAGTAATCTTTTTGGATTGATTTTCTAAAAAAGAGGTTTCCAATATATGAGAGACCTCTTTTTCATTCATAATATATATATACTATACAGTCTCTTTCAACGCTTCGGAGCCGCCGACGATGTCGAGCAGTTCTGAGGTTATAGCCTGCTGACGTTGCTTGTTGAACTGTATCGAAAGCTCTTTGAGCAGGTCTTCGGCGTTGTCGGTCGCTATCTGCATAGCGACCATACGTGCAGCCTGTTCGGCGGCAGCCGAATCGAGCAGTATGGAGTAGAACTTAGTCCTCAGCGACTTCGGCAACAGTACGTCGAGTAGTTCGTTTCGCGAAGGCTCTACGATATAGTCGGCATTGAGGCTGTTTTCTGTTCCCATACCGTCGAGCGATACGGGCAAGAACGTTTCGTCGGTAGGCACCTGCACCGACGTGGTTTTGAAGTGGTTGTACAAGAAATGTACCTTGTCGGTTCGTTTTGCCAAGAAGTCGGATATGATAGTGTCTACAATAGCTTTGGCAGCCGAAAACTCAGGCTTTTCTATCAGTGCGTTGAAGCCGTTGCGAAGCTCTACTCCCTGATAGTTTTTCCTGATATTATCGTCTATCTTTTTGCCGATGGCGTAAATCTCTACCTCTACGTTCTGCGACAGGTACTCTTTGTACGTTTTTGCAAACATACCGATAATGTTGGAATTGAATGCACCACACAGGCTCGAGTTGGATGTTACCGCCACCAACGTTACGCGGCGTATCTCTTCGCGACGTTCTGCCAGAGGGGTAGTATACGTCTCTTCGGCGGCAAGATAGTTGCCGAGTATCCGAGTCAGTTGTCGTTCGTACGGCAAAAAGTTTTCTACCATATTCTGTGCCTTGTGTAGCTTTGCCGAAGAAATCATCTTCATAGCCGAAGTGATTTTCTGAGTCGATTTTACCGACTTTATCCTCCCTTTTATCTCTTTTAACGAAGCCATATATCAACCTGACCTCTTCGGCACATACGACGAGCAAAGCCGTATCGTCCGAAGAGTTATAATATTTTATTTAACCATGCTTTGTACTATGTTGTCGGCTACTTCGTTCAGGACACGTTCGGTCTCTTCGTTCAGTACGCCTTGCCGCAGAGTATCGAGTGTGTCGCGATGCTTCGACTCCAATACGTTGTTGTATTCTGCAATGAAATCGTTTATCTTATTCAGTGGCAGGTCGAAGAGCAAACCCTTAGTTCCTGCATATACGATGGCTATCTGTTTTTCGACAGGATAGGGTTTGTATTGCGGCTGCACGAGCAGGGTGGCGTTTTTGCGTCCTTTGTCGAGAGTACGCTTCGTAACCGGGTCCATATCGCCGCCAAACTTGGAGAACGCCTCCAATTCGCGATACTGAGCCTGGTCGGTTTTCAGAGTACCTGCAATCTTTTTCATCGCCTTTATCTGAGCGTTACCGCCCACACGCGATACCGATATACCCACGTTGATGGCAGGACGGATACCTGCATTGAAAAGACCTGTCTCGAGGAATATCTGTCCGTCGGTAATGGAGATAACGTTAGTGGGGATATATGCCGATACGTCGCCCGCCTGTGTTTCGATTATCGGCAGAGCCGTCAGCGAGCCGCCGCCCTTGATTTTATCTTTGAGCACCTCGGGCAAGTCGTTCATCTGGCGTGCCACATCGTCGTTGGCTATTATCTTGGCAGCTCTCTCGAGCAGACGTGAGTGAAGATAGAATATATCGCCCGGATATGCTTCGCGTCCCGACGGGCGACGCAGTATCAACGATACTTCGCGGTATGCCACAGCCTGCTTCGACAAGTCGTCGTATATCACAAGTGCGTGTCTACCCGTATCTCTGAAATATTCGCCGATAGCGGCTCCCGCAAACGGAGCATAGAACCGCAGTGCGGCAGGGTCTGATGCCGAAGCGGAGATGACGATGGTGTAGTCCATTGCTCCTTTCTCTTCGAGGATATTCACTATATTTGCCACCGTAGAGCCTTTCTGCCCGATAGCTACATAGATGCAATATACGGGTTTACCTGCCAGATAGTTGTCTCTCTGGTTGATGATAGTATCGATACCGATGGCGGTCTTTCCCGTCTGGCGGTCGCCTATGATGAGTTCGCGTTGTCCGCGACCGATAGGTATCATAGCATCGATGGCTATAAGCCCTGTTTGTAGAGGTTCGTTTACCGGTTGTCGGAATATTACACCCGGAGCTTTGCGTTCCAGAGGCATCTCGAGCAGTTCGCCGTCGATAGAGCCTCGTCCGTCGATGGGCTGTCCCAGTGGGTTGATGACTCGCCCTACAAGCCCCTCGCCTGTGGGAATAGAGGCGATTTTACGAGTGCGTTTCACTATGTCGCCCTCTTTGATATTGGCGGTTGTACCGAGCAGCACTGCACCTACATTGTCTTCTTCGAGATTCATCACTACGGCTCTCTCGCCGTTTTCGAACTCGAGCAATTCGCCGCTCTCGGCGTTGCTCAGACCGAATATGCGTACCACACCGTCGGATACTTGCAGCACACGCCCTACCTCCTCGAATTTTACTTTCGTATCGATGCCTTCGAGTTGCATTTTCAATATATCAGATACTTCACTTACTTTTATATTAGGCATAATGTCTTGTTTAATCTTTTAATTCTTTCCGAACAACCCGTAGCGCATTGCCTATTGTCCGTATTTTTCTTTTTTTGTTATTAAAATAAATCAATTCTATGCACGTCTATTAGCTCTATCTACGCAATAATCCGAGCTTTATGTCGTTCAACTGACTACTTACCGAGGCATCTAGCCGCAGGTCTTCTATTTCGAGCACAAAACCGCCTATCATACGTTCGTCCGTACGGTTTTCGAAGTCTACCTCCTGATTGTTTTGTGCCACGAGCCTCTCCAATGCTTTGCGTGCCTCGTCGCTTATCGACGAAGCACTATGCAGCCTTACCGACACTATATTCTTGGCTTTTTTGTATATATCTTCGTACATCAAAGCTATCGGGTAGGCGTAGTCTACACGGTCGTTGTCTACTATCAGCCCGAGTACTCTCAGACACTCGGGCGATATGTTTTCGCCTGCGGCAGCCTGCAGCACAGCGAGTTTCTTCGGTTTCTCCAACGTGGGGTTGTCCAACAAATCTCTCATCTGCGGCAACGACAGAAAGCTCGCCGCCAGAGTCCGAAACTCTCGGTACAGCGTGGTCTCCGCCTTGTTTTCGGCAGCATATTCGTATATCGCCTTTGCGTAACGAGTAGAAATCTTACTGAATTGTATCATCTCTTTTATGCGGCAGATTGAGCTTCTGCTATCAACTTATCCACAAAAGCACGCTGCTCTTCGCTGCGGTCGAGTTGTTTTCTCATTATCTTCTCGGCAATAGCTATCGACATCTCGGCAATGGCGTTGTTTATGTCGTTCATTGCCTTCTCTTTCTCTTTCTCGATAGCAAGCTTGCTGTCGGCAACCATACGGGCAACCTCTTCTTGTGCCTGTTGCTTTGCTTCGGCTATTATCTTTGCCTTTATCTCGGTTGCTTCTTTGAGTATGCGTACCTCTTCTTCTCTACTGTGTCTTATAATGTCTTCGCTCTCTTTTACTATCCCTGCAAGTCGCTCATTGGCAGCTTTTGCCGAGTTGAGCGAGTCGTCGATGAACTTCTTGCGTTCGTCGACCTTATTGACTATGATAGGAAAACCGAACTTGGCAAGTAGGAAAAACACTATGCCGAAGCAGACAAGCATCCAGAATAATAGCCCAATATCGGGTGTCAATAAACTCATATCTTTCAATGTTTAATGAATAAAAACCAAAAACTCAATAGCTTTGGGACAAAACTTCGCTATGTACTCCGCTCACTATGGGCAAAGACACGCCTTGTCCGCAACTATCTGTCTGTCGGTACTATACGATTAAAGTATAAATCCGCAAACTGCAATGGCAAAAAGAGCGGCACCTTCGATAAGAGCGGCACTAATAATCATATTGGTACTGATATTGCCTGCTGCTTCGGGCTGACGTGCGATACCTTCCATTGCACTCTGACCGATTTTACCAATGCCAAGTCCTGCTCCTATAACAGCCAGGCTTGCTCCCAATGCGGCTCCAAACTTCATAACTCCGGTAGCCATTGTGGCTTGTAATAAAATAGATAATAACATGATACTTTTTATTTTTTAATTATTAAATTTTTGATTTATTTTTCGATTGATTTTCTTTTTCAATGACTTTTCTGATGATGAGGCTCTGCCTGCGACAGTCCGATGAAGACTGCCGAAAGTATTGTAAATACGTATGCCTGAATATAGGCTACCAATACTTCGAGGAGATTTACGAAAGTGGTCATTATTACTGACAATACCGTCATTCCCGCATTCATAGCCGTGCCCAACTCTACAGTAACGAACACTATACAAACGAGCCCTATTATTACCGAGTGCCCTGCCAATATATTGGCAAACAGACGAATCATAAGAGCGAACGGTTTGGTGAACATACCTATCACCTCGATAACAGGTATGAGCGGTACGGGCACTTTGAGCCACCAAGGTACGTTAGGCCAGAATATCTCTTTCCAATACTCTCGGGTGCCGAAGATATTGACTATGACGAATGTAAACATAGCCAGCGTGAAGGTGATGGCTATATTGCCCGTTATGTTGGCTCCTCCTGGGAATATGGGCACCAGTCCCATCAGGTTATTGATGAAGATGAAGAAAAATGCCGTAAGCAGATATGGCGTATAACGCTTGTAGTTTTTGCCTACGCACGGTTTTATGATACCATCTACTATGCTCATTATAAATATCTCGATGGCAGCTACAAATCCTTTCGGATTTGCCTCTGTAGTGCCTTTGTTTCGGTACCAGCGGGCACAGAGCAGTAATATGATTACAAGTATAGAACTGTTTATCATCAAGGCAAATACGTTTTTGGTGATGGAGAAGTCCAGCGGGCGAACCTCCTCGCCCTGTGCGGAGGTCTCTACTATTTTGCCTCTATATTTTTCGGAGTGTGATATTTTGAATCCCTTGTACGAAGAGTGTCCGTGTTCGAACCTCGAAGACGAAAACAGATGCCACTCACCGTCGGCACTACGCACTATCACAGGCAGCGGAATGGATATCTCGTGCCCTTTGTATGTGGCTATGTGCCAATAATAGCTGTCGCCGATGTGTTCCAAGATAAACTCGGGGATATTCATCTTACCTTCGGAAGCCGTGGCTACGGCTACGGAGTCGCTCTCCGAACGGTTGTCTGCAAACGATACAAGACTGAATAATAGTATTATTGCTATTGTAAATATCTTTTTCGCCATATTCATCTCTCTGCATTATCCAATTTGTTTCTCTCCAAGCCACGCATATATATGATATTGACAGCCATATATATAAGGTAGATTGCGATGAAGCAAATCAAGAATGCTTTCGTATCTGTTTTTATTAATAATAAATATATAAATATCAGCCCGAGAGAGAGCAGAAGTTTGCCCGTCTTTAAGACCATAAAGATATTGATATTGCGATTGGTGTTGTCTTTGCCGCTTTTAGGCGACATCAGCAATACTGTACATACCTCCACGATACCGAACAATAGCGTCGTAGCAAGTAGAAATATCACAGGCAGACGGCTCGAAAATATCGATTGCCCCGTCAGAGCCAATACCACGGCGATTGCCGAAGTCAATATCGAAACTGTCATTATCTGTCTTTTGTTCATACGCTTGTCAAAATCTTTTTTGTCTTGAGTTTCACTTGCTTACTGCTCTATGCAGATGGAGATAATATTGTTTTTGCCTTCGACGAAACCGCTTTCGACAGGTATTGTCGACTTACTGCCCGCTACCGAGCCGTACTCTATCGTACCTTTTGTAAGTATCGATATGATAGGAGCGTGGTTGTGCATTATGGTGAAACTCCCCATAATCCCGGGCAGCGTTACCGCTTCGGCTTCTCCGCGAAACAGAACCTTCTCTGGCGATATTATCTCTATCTTCATATTAAACAAATTATAATATATGATATTTGTCGTATAGGTACGACTATTTTACTCGTGTTTCAGTTTTTCTGCTTTTGCCTTGGCATCTTCGATAGTACCTACGTTGAGGAATGCCTGTTCGGGTATATCGTCTACCTCACCGTCCATAATCATATTGAAACCCTTGATAGTGTCTTCGATAGACACCATAACGCCGGGTACTCCCGAGAAGGCTTCTGCCATGTGGAATGGCTGCGACAAGAAACGCTGTACGCGGCGAGCACGGTTTACGACAAGCTTATCGTCGTCCGAGAGCTCTTCCATACCGAGTATGGCGATGATGTCCTGTAACTCTTTGTAACGCTGCAGTAGCTGTTTTACTCGCTGAGCCGTATTGTAATGATCTTCGCCCACGATATTGGGGTCGAGGATACGTGAGGTCGATTCGAGCGGGTCTACGGCAGGGTATATGCCGAGCTCCGATATTTTTCTGTCCAATACCGTTGTGGCGTCGAGGAACGAGAATGTGGTTGCAGGAGCGGGGTCTGTAAGGTCGTCGGCAGGCACGTACACAGCCTGTACCGATGTGATAGAGCCGTTTTTGGTCGATGTGATACGTTCTTGCATTATACCCATCTCCGATGCCAACGTAGGTTGATAGCCCACTGCCGACGGCATACGTCCCAGCAGAGCCGATACTTCGGAGCCTGCCTGAGTGAAACGGAATATATTGTCTATGAAAAACAGTATATCGTTACCGCCGGTGCCTCCACTGTCTCTGAAACTTTCGGCAATAGTCAGCCCCGACAAAGCTACCGAGCTTCTCGCTCCCGGAGGCTCGTTCATCTGCCCGAATACGAGGGTAGCCTGCGACTTTGCCAATTCGTCGTAATCGACTTTCGACAAATCCCAGTCGCCCTTCTCCATCGATTTTTTGAATTCTTCGCCATAACGTATTACGCCCGATTCTATCATTTCCCGCAGCAGGTCGTTGCCTTCACGAGTACGTTCGCCTACGCCGGCAAATACCGAGAATCCGTTGTGTTTCTTGGCAATATTGTTGATAAGCTCCATTATAAGTACCGTCTTACCTACGCCTGCACCGCCGAAAAGACCGATTTTACCGCCTTTCAGATATGGAGCAAGCAGGTCGATTACCTTGATACCCGTGAAAAGTATCTCTTTCGATGTAGAGAGGTCTTCGAATTTTGGCGGGTCGCGGTGGATACTCTGTATCTCATTGTAATCAAGAGGCTTCATGCCGTCGATAGTTTCGCCGATTACATTGAGCAGACGCCCTTTGACCTGACTGCCTACGGGCATAGATATAGGTCGTCCGAGGCTTTCGACCTCCATACCGCGACTGATACCGTCTGTCGAGTCCATAGCGACACAGCGAACAGTATCCTCGCCGATATGCTGTTGCACTTCGATTATCAATTTTTTGCCGTCCTGACGGTCTATCTCCAAGGCATCGTGTATCTTGGGCATAGTGCTGCCCGACTTATCGTATTCTACGTCTATTACTGGTCCGATGACCTGAGAAATACTTCCTTTGTGTGAAGACATACTTATTGCTTTATACTGAAAATTTGTTCAATTAATAATTTTGCAAAGGTAGTAATAATTTTGGTATTGGGTGTAGGACGAGAAAAATGAAATATAAAAAATGAAGAACGTCAGTGCGAAGCAAATTACTTGTAAGCGTTTAAATATTGAATGGTTTAAGCATCCAATCGTAAGAAGAATAAATAAAGGCGAAACATACGTTTCGCCTTTATCGCAATTAGTAATTTGTAATTCTTAATTGAAGCGTTAGCGTTTTACCATCTTGGCAACCGTACCATCGGCTTTCACCGTATATACACCTGCAGGCAGGTTGGCTACATCGATACGGTCGGTATCGGTGGCGTGGGCTACTTCCGTACCATATACATTATATATATGTATGGTGTGAGCTGTTGCCGAGAGGTAAAGCACGTCTACCACAGGGTTCGGGTAGAATGTAAGAGCCTGCTCGGTTATAGCTTCGGCTATGCCGGTGCTGTTACAGTTGTAGTTGCCTGTAGTAGTGATGTCTGCCACTTTATTGTCGTTTTTATACATTACTACTCGCCAATTCTTATCGGTGGCATTCTTAGCATTGGTGGCGTTGACATTATTCTGCTCCGTAGCCGGCGAAGTTTCGTGTAAAGACAATATGTATCCTTTTCGTGTTTGATCTGTCCTATCGGGTATATGGCAATAGATAGCATCCAAAGTAGCGGTAGAGAACTTATTGCCCCATATGCCCAAAATCATCAATTTAGTATTCTTCGATACGTCGAGGTTCGTGAGCTTATTGCCGGTACACCATAATTGAACTAATGCCGTATTTTTCGATATATCAAGGTTTGTGAGTCGATTATCGGAACAATCTAAGGCAGCCAATGTCGCATTCTTCGATATGTCGAGGCTAGTGAGCTGGTTTTTATTGCAACTCATCGACTTTAACGCCGTAGTATTCGACAAATCGAGAGTAGTGAGTTTATTGCCATAACAACGTATTTCCGCCAAATTTACACATCCGTTTACATTGAGGCTTGTAAGCTCATTGTCGTAACAACGCAAATCCTCCAACTTTGTGCAACTGCTTACGTCGAGGCTGCTTAGCTTACCGTTGAAACACCACAACATCATCAACTTCGTATTCTTCGATACGTCGAGAGTGGTAAGACGTTGGTTGCCGCTACAACCCAACAGAGTCAATGCCGTATCTTTCGACAAATCAAGGGAGCTGAGCTGATTGTACTGGCAGTCCAACAGAGTCAGTTTCGTATTCTTCGATATGTCGAGAGTACGTATGGAGTCATTAAAAGTACTTAGCGAAGTAATCTCCGTATTGTGGCTTGGGTCGAGGGCAGTAACGTTTGCTCCGTTTTTGCCGCACTCGAAAGACGTTATTTTTCCGTATACGGTCATTACGCTATCGCCGGCGATGAATCCGGTAGCAATGCCCAATCCTTTGGGTCCGACGGGAAGGTTCTTCGTAATACTACCGCTTATTACCTTTACTCCCGTGCCGAGAGTATCTGCTGTGAAGTTGAGTTTTATAACCGAGTCTTTCACTACGGTAAGCTTGATATAGTGAGTCATATCCGTAGGATAACATTCGTGTGTACCCGTAGTAGCAGGTATATCGGTCTTACCGTCGAAGTACTGCACTTTCCAGTTCTTGTCGGTAGCGTTCTTCTTGGTAGTAGCAAGGACTGTAGCGCCGTTCGGGTCGGAAGCGTCTTTTAAAGTAAATATTAACGCACTATCCGTTACCAGCCTATCGGGCAGCTTGCAGTAAATATTTTCGATAGTCGGAGTAGTGAACGGATTGCCGTGGCAATCGAGCCACTTCAAGTTCGTACAGCTGCTTATATCGATATCGGTGAGATTACTCGAGTTGCAATCCAGATTGGTCAACTCTTCGCAGCCGCTTACATCGAGTTTGGTGAGCTGATTTTCCGAGCAAATTAAATGCGTCAGGTTAGCATTGTGGCTTGCATCGACAGCAGTAATCTTCGCTCCGTTTTTGCCGCAAGCTAATCTCGCTACATTGCCGTATACTTTCATAATAGTATCACCCGCTTTGTAGGTAGTAGCACCGTGCCAAGCCGTATCGATAAAGATAGTAGTGTCGAGGCTACCACTCTTTATTTTTACGGACGTGCCGGCTACAGATGCCCAGAAGTCGAGTTTTATAGCTGAGTCTTTCACTACGTTGAGCTTTACGTAGCGGTTCATATTCGTCTGTGGCGTAACACCTACCGTACCGGCAGCGTCGTATACCGTTATGTCGTCGATATTTACACGGAAGAAGTTGGTACAGTTGTAATGGCGGAAAGCCACATACTTCGTACCTGCAGGCAGGTTTACAACGTATTTCCTCCACGTGCCCGGAGCTCTCTGTATCTGCATCAAAGAAGGAGGAGTGGCTGCGGGAGTGTCTTCGAATATTACAGTGAAATCGCTCGCAGCCGTACCTGTACTCGAAGCACATACTGCAAAGTGGTCGCCCAGAGCGTTGTCAGAGGTTGCGTCCTGAACGTTGGCATAGAACTCCACACACCGAGCACCTTCTACCTTCGGAGTGATAAGGTAATTGTCGGGAGTAAGAACTCTACCTGCCGACCACGAGGCAGATGTGGCACAATTGCCCCCGCCAAATCCGGAATTTCCTCCGAAGATATACCAGTTGTTGCCGTCGTTGTCGGCGTCGATTTTAGTCCAACCCGTAGGCAGGTTGAAGGAGAGAGTTCCTCCTTGGTCGAGCACTACGGTGTCGAAAGTCTCGTGTAGTAACACATTCTGTGCCATCATGGTGGCACTCGCGAGAAGCCCTACTGCGAGGGCGAAAAACAAAACTACTTTTTTCATAAAACTTAAAATATTAAATGATGAATAAATGATTGTATTTTGATATTGAAAATATCCTTCTTGTAAATATTTATACCGAAACCGCCGAGCGACTGCTTGTATAAGCCTCTCCTCGAGTATTCATAGATTGTATCATAGTTTGAGCCATCGTGTCGGTTTATAATAAATGTTCGGCTACAAAGATAGTACTTTTTTTACAAAATTACGAATAAAAAGCAAAACTACAAAAAAATAATGTAATTAGCTCATACAAAGAGGATTAATTTTTTGACAGGAAGATAAGAGAAGACAGAGTCTTAGATGTTTTAGATAGGTTTTTTCAAAATTAGGTTTCTAAATCGTTACCTATATACTGAAAAATATTTTTTTATTAATAGGTTATATTTCAGTGTTTTACACCTTTTTTCATATTGTACAGTAACTTGATAAAAAGTACTTTCGCAAATTAAAAAATTAGAGTATGAAAAAAGTAAAACGCTCAACCTTTAAGGTATTGTTTTACCTTAAAAAGAATGCCCCAAAGAAGAACGGTAAGGTTGCTATTATGGGACGTATTACCATTGACAATCAGGTAGCTCAGTTTAGTACCAAACTTGAAATCCTTCCACAGAAATGGGATTTGAAGTACGGAAGGGTAACAGGTAAAACAGAAGAAGCTACCCAACTCAACCGAAAGCTGGAAGAGATTCGCTCACGTATCATTACTCATTATGAGGAGTTGATGAAGTACGAGGGAGTGGTTACTGCTCAGAAGCTAAAAGCTACTTTTCTAGGCATAGGAGTAATGGAAGATTCCTTGCTAAAAGTCTATGAGAAGTTCAAAGAAGACTTTGCCCTGATGGTAGAAAAAGGTGTTAGAAGTTACAGTACGCTTAACAAATATGAGAATGTATATACTCATTTGAGCGAGTTTATCCAGTACAAATACCGCAGAAGTGATATTTCTTTCAAAGAGCTTACAGAAGACTTTATCAACGATTTTGACTTCTATCTTAGAGTTAATAAAAGTCTTACTCACAACACAATATGGGTTTATATGATGCCCCTTTGTAAAATGGTAGAAATAGCTATAGACAAAGGTATCATCTATCGCAATCCTTTTAAGAATTATATAAGTTCTATGGAGGAGAAAGACAGAGGCTATTTGCTTAGAGAGGAAGTAGAAACTCTTTTACAATATCACCCTAAGAGTGCTTCTGCTGAATTAGTACGAGACCTATTTGTTTTTAGTTGCTTTACAGGCTTCTCTTATATTGATATCAAACAACTTAAAAGAAGCCACTTACAATCGTTCTTTGACGGCAACAAATGGCTTATCAAACGCCGTCAGAAATCTGATGTGCCCTGTAATGTACGTCTGTTGGATATAGCCGAGAAAATTATTGAAAAATATGAGGGTACGACTCGTACTGAGGCACTGTTTCCTACGCCCTCCAACACTAATTGCAATCTCTTAATCAGAAAGATGATGAAAGATTGTAACATCATTCGTGAAAAACCCATTTCATTTCACTGGGCACGCCATACCTTTGGTACTCTGTTCTTAACAGAAGGAGTCCCCTTGGAAAGTGTTAGCAAGATGATGGGACATAAGAATATCAAAACCACCCAGATTTATGCTAAAATCACCAATGAGAAAATTAGCAAGGATATGGAAATTGCTGCCGAACGATTAAAAAACTTAAAGATAGGATAACTAACTAATTTCTTCTTAGAATTAAAATCCATTGATAACATTTCAAAAAGAGATGTGTCAATGGATTTTTTTGTTGCCTTACAGAAAGCTATCTCACAAAGATAAGAGTGTTATTAAGACTTACCTATTTTCCCTATTTTAAACACTTAAGGCACGTAATGGCGGTTCGTTGTTCGAGTGCAAAGGTATTTCTGTGTTCTTAACGCTTCTTGCAAGGTCAAGCCCGATGGGTTTTCAAAAAAATCTCCAGCCCTTGTCCGTTGTCCTGCGGGTAGTATTTTTTTGAAAAACCTTGCAGAAGCTAAACACAGACCTTTTATGGCACTCGAAACGAAACCAGCTCATTCCGACCTTTAAGCGAATAAAAAAATGTCAAATATGAGAAAAATGCCGCTTCTTACAGATTGTTTTTTGAAACGAATACCGCTTTTCCTCCCATTGTCGAATAAAAATTTCAAACTATGTAGCTACCTAATTACGTTTTTACCTTCGTACATACTTGCTTGCTTTGATGCGTGAATGCAAAGTAATGTACAAATATACATATAGCTTTACATAGAATTGTAAATAACTTTGTAAGTAAGTGATTGGTTAAATATATTACTAATATGCCCTAAATCACTTTATGAGCTTGTAGTATTTATCTCCTTTTCTTATGGTTAATTAAAATTCGACCGTTAGGGAGAATTTTCTGTTCACCCGAACAGAGCAAGTTGTGTTTCCTTTGAAACCATATTTAAAAATTTTGTTTCATTTGGATATTTTGTGATTAAATTATATTTCATATCCATCATATAAAAAATTATTTCATAAAAATTATCATAAGTTCCTTCGTATTCTAAATCTTGTGTCAATAGGTCGACTGTATGTTTAAACAGGTATAAGTAAAAATTCTTTTTATTGCCAAAATAATAAAATAATAAACCTTTAGAAATACCAGCTTCATGAGTGATTAAATCAGTCCGTGCTTCTACAAAGGAAAACTTTGAGAAAATTTCAATTCCCTTGGTTATTATTTGCTCCTTTTTTTCATCTGAAATTTTTTCAAAATTCTTAGTAACCATTAGACACCTCACTAAATTGACCAATCAGTCAGTACTCTTGATTAGAGTATATCATATTTTGACTGATTGGTCAATTTCGGATGGTAAAGAGTGAAATGGTA
>ERZ773070.979-NODE-979-length-18551-cov-8.046659_pt1 | contig 18551 bp, 20 predicted proteins | sample MGYA00580618_ERZ773070 | MGnify/ENA primary metagenome ERZ773070 (study PRJEB29015, sample SAMEA2738023) | human oral metagenome | biome: human oral; feature: human-associated habitat; material: dental | place: China | collected 2019 ... | reverse complement strand
GCGCGTGAAAGGCAGGGACGGAGAACTCCGCGCTTCCCGAGAGCGGCAGGGCGTCCAGTCCCTCACGAGACGGAGTGTAGTTTGGGTCGACACCGAACTTCGCTGTGTCTGTCCGCGTTTGGAACGGTGATCCCGCCGTGCGGAAATTGTGCGGCAGCTCCGCCTCATTGCCCGCCGCCGTATCGATGCGCCAGACATAGCCCCGGTAGTCTGCATTCGTATCGGTGGCAGAGGCGGTGTATGGGATGATACATAGCGTGCATAATAGCAGGGCAGTGAGTAAATGTTTGAATGCGTGCATGAGACCCTCCGCTGTGTAAACTGACGATTCTTTCGGAATTGCTGGTAAAACCTTCGCTCGAATTGGAGTGGTTTTTATCCGTGCTTTCTATATTCATCGTTGGTTATAGCACTCTTTGCATAAAGGTGCAAGGGAAATCTTGGGCAGATGCCGCCTGTTCCTTGAAAAATCCCCTCCCGTGTGCTAGAATGACGTGACTATGCTACGGGAGGGGTTTCTTTGTACGAGAAAGTAGATACCAATCTGAATTTTGCCGCGCGTGAGAAAGCCGTTGCGGATTTTTGGCGCGAGAATCATATTGCACAGCAGGCGGTGGACCAGCGTGAGGGCTGCGAGACGTTCACGTTCTATGACGGTCCGCCGACGGCGAACGGTCGCCCGCATATCGGGCATGTCCTGACGCGTGTCATCAAGGATATGCTGCCGCGCTACCAGTCGATGAAGGGGCGCAAGGTGCTCCGCAAGGCGGGCTGGGACACACACGGCCTGCCCGTCGAGCTCGAGGTGGAGAAGGCGATCGGCATCAACGGCAAAGAGCAGATTGAGGAGTACGGCATCGAGCCGTTCATCAAGAAGTGCCGCGAGTCCGTCTGGACGTACAAGGCGATGTGGGAGGAGTTCTCCGATGTTGTCGGCTTCTGGGCGGATATGGAGCATCCCTACATTACCTATGAAAATGACTTCATTGAGTCGGAGTGGTGGGCGCTCAAGGAAATCTGGAAGAAGGGGCTGCTCTATCAGGGGCACAAGATCGTCCCGTACTGCCCGCGTTGCGGCACGCCGCTCTCCTCGCACGAGGTCGCACAGGGATATAAGGATGTAACGGAGCGTTCGGCAATCGTGCGCTTCAAGGCGGCGGATGAGGATGCCTACTTCCTCGCGTGGACGACGACGCCGTGGACGCTCCCGTCGAACCTCGGTCTCTGCGTGAACCCGAACGTGACATACGTCAAGGTGCGCGTCTACGGCAAGGTCTACTACCTTGCCGAGGCACTGATGGACAGCGTATTCGCGGGTTCGTGGGGCGACCGCGAGGTACTTGGAACGATGAAGGGCAGCGAGCTCGAGCATCGGAAATATGAGCCGCTCTATTCCTTTGCAACGAAGGATGTGCGGGACAAGGCGTTCTTCGTCACCTGCGACGACTACGTTACGACCGAGGACGGCACGGGCATCGTCCACATCGCACCTGCCTTCGGTGAGGACGATAACCGCGTCTGCCGCAAGTACGGCATGCCGTTCGTTCAGTTCGTCAACGACAAGGGCGAGATGACGGAAGAGACGGATTGGCCGGGCGTCTTCGTAAAGGATGCCGATCCGCTGATTCTCAAGGATCTCGAGAAGAGCGGCAAGCTGTTCAAGGCACCCGAGTTCACGCACAGCTATCCGCACTGTTGGCGCTGCGACACGCCGCTGATCTACTATGCACATGCCTCGTGGTTCATTCGTATGACAGCAGTGCGCGATGCGCTCGTTGCGAACAACAGGACAGTCAACTGGATTCCGAAGTCCATTGGAGAGGGGCGTTTCGGCAACTGGATCGAGCATGTGCAGGATTGGAGCATCAGCCGCGACCGCTATTGGGGGACGCCTCTCAATATCTGGAAATGCTCCTGTGGGCACGAGCATTCGGTTGGTTCAATCGCGGAACTGCGTGAGCTTCAGCCGAACTGCCCCGCCGATATCGAGCTGCATCGTCCGTACATCGACGCGATCACGTTCCCGTGTGAGAAGTGCGGCGCGGAGATGCACCGCGTGCCCGAGGTCATCGACTGCTGGTTCGACTCCGGTGCGATGCCGTTTGCGCAGTGGCATTATCCGTTTGAGAACGAGGCAATCTTCGAAAAATACTTCCCTGCGGACTTCATCTCAGAGGCGGTCGATCAGACGCGCGGCTGGTTCTACTCACTGATTGCGATCTCGACGCTGCTCTTTGACAAGAGCCCATATAGGAACGTCATCGTCCTCGGTCATGTGCAGGATGAGAACGGACAGAAGATGAGCAAGTCCAAGGGCAACGCGGTCGAACCGATGGATGCCCTGCGCCGTCACGGAGCGGACGCGATTCGCTGGTACTTCTATGAGAACAGCGCCCCGTGGCTGCCGAACCGCTTCTCCGACGACGCGGTGCAGGAGGGGGCACGCAAGTTCATGGGGACGCTCTGGAACACGTACGCGTTCTACGTTCTCTATGCGAACATCGACGAATTCGATCCGACGGCGCACACGCTCGACTACGACCGCCTCTCGGTTATGGATCGCTGGGTGTTCTCACGCCTGAATACGATGGTGCGTACGGTGGACGACTGCCTCAGTAACTATCGTGTCACCGAGGCGGCAAAGGCGGTGCAGTCCTTCGTCGAGGAACTGTCGAACTGGTATGTGCGCCGCAGCCGCAGCCGTTTCTGGGCGAAGGGCATGGAGCAGGACAAGGTGGATGCCTATCTGACGCTCTATACCGCACTTGTGACGACGGTGAAGGCGGCGGCGCCGATGGTTCCGTTCATCACGGAGAGCATCTACCGCAATCTCGTCTGCTCGGTCGACAAGAACGCGCCGATCTCCGTGCATCTCGCGGATTTCCCGACGGTGAACGAGGCGCTCATTGACACGCAGCTCGAGGAGAACATGGAGATCGTGCTCGAGGTTGTGACGCTCGGACGTGCGGCGCGCAACGCGGCGAACATCAAGAATCGTCAGCCCGTTGCGAATATGTTTGTCAAGGCGGAGCACACGCTGCCCGAGTTTTTTGTCGAGATTATTGAGGACGAGCTGAATACCAAGGTGGTCACATTCCGTGACGATATGTCGGACTTCCTCGCCTACCATGTGAAGCCGAACTTCCATGCGCTCGGTCCCAAGGTCGGCAAGCGCATGGGTGCGGTCAAGAAGGCGCTCGAGGAGAGCGACGGCGCGACGGTGAAGGAGGCGCTTGCGGGGGACGGCAGCTACACGCTTCACCTTGCGGACGGCGATGTCACGGTCACGTCCGAGGATGTCGAGGTCACGCTCTCCCAGCAGGAGGGTTACAACTGCCAGAGCTACGGCGGCGTCACGGTTGCACTTGAGACGACGCTTACGGAGGAACTTCTCGAAGAGGGCTTTGTCCGCGAGATCATCAGCAAGGTGCAGACGATGCGCAAGGAGTGCGGGCTTGAGGTGACGGATCATATTGCACTCGATCTCTCGGGCAACGCGAAGCTCACGGAAATCGCCCAGAAGAACGAGTCGTTTATCCGCGAAATTACGCTCGCCGATTCCGTTTCCTACGACGCGCCCGCAGGCACGAGCAAGGAGTGGAACATCAACGGTGAGAAGCTGACGCTCAGCATCAAGTAAGTCTTGCTATACAAGCCGCTTCGTTCGGGAACTGCCCGAATGTAGCGGCTTTTCTTATTGACATTGCCTAGACAAAACGTATAATAAAATGTAACAAACAAATTGTGAAATAGGAGAGTGGTCGCAATGGTAAAATTCAGCTACTACGGTCATGCGGCTTTTTTGCTTGACGACGGAACGCATAAGGTGTTGGTGGATCCCTTTCTGACGGGGAATCCGACGGCGAGTATCGCGGCGAATGAGGTGGACTGTGATTTCATCCTGCTCACGCACGCACATGGGGATCATCTCGGCGATGCGCCATCGATTGCGACACGCACGGGGGCGGCGATTGTAGCGATCCCGGAGGTCATCTCGGTATGTGAGAGTCAGGCGTGCGCGGAGATCAAATCCTATCCCATGAACATCGGTGGCTCGCTCGATCTGCCGTTTGGCAAGGTGCGCATGACGTTCGCCCAGCACAGCGCGGGCGTCGCCGGTGGGATTGCCTGCGGTTTCGTCATCTACATCGGCGGCAAGGTCGTCTACTACTCCGGCGATACGGCGCTCTTCAGCGATATGCAGCTGATCGGGCGCAAGGATGTCATCGACTACGCCGTGCTTCCGATCGGCGATAACTATACGATGGGGCTGGAGGATGCGGCACAGGCGGCACAGTGGATCAACGCAGGACACGTCATCCCGATTCACTACGATACGTGGCCGGTCATCGCGCAGGAAGTGAACCGTTACAAGGAGGTCACGGAGGCGATGACACGCGCAAAGGTAAACATCGTCGCACCGGGCGAAACGATCGAACTTTGACCGTACACGCGAAAAGCTCACTCCTCGTGCTGCTCGGCCCGACGGCAGTCGGAAAGACAGAACTTTCGCTGAAACTTGCCGAGACGCTTGGGACGGATATCATATCGGGCGATTCCATGTGTATCTATCGTGGATTTGATATCGGCAGTGCAAAGCCGACTGTTGCAGAGCAAGCGCGTGTCCCTCATCATCTCGTCGATGTGTTGGACGCGGATGAATCGTTTTCGGTTACGGCGTTTGTTGCGCGTGTTGCCGCACTTGTCAAGGAGTGTGAGATGCGGGGGTGCCTGCCATTTATTGTCGGTGGGACGGGGCTCTACATCAAGGCGCTCATCGAGGGATACGATTTCAATGAAACGCAGGAGCACCGATTTTTTCGTCGGGCGATGGAGGCGATTGCCGCACGGCGCGGAAATTCACGCGTGCATTCCTTCCTTGCGCATCGCGACCCGCAGGCAGCGAAGCGATTGCACGCGAACAATCTCCGGCGCGTGATCCGCGCGCTTGAGGTCGTGCGCTATGGCGATGAGCACATTTCGCAGGAGAGTGCGTTTGCGGTCGGTGCAGCTCCATACGATGCCTTTGTGATCGGACTCACCCGCGCACGTTTGCATCTTTATGAGCGGATCAATGCGCGTGTGGAGATGATGTTCAAAGCGGGGCTTGTGGATGAGGTAGCGGCACTCCTCGCGGGCGGTGTAGGGCGCGATGCTCCTGCGATGAAGGGCATCGGTTATAGGGAAACGGCAGCATATCTTGCGGGCGAGATGGGGTGTGCAGAGGCAGTCGCTGCTATTCAGACGGCGACGCGGCATTTTGCAAAGAGACAGATGACATGGTACCGGCGCATGCCATACATCCACTGGTATGATGCGGATGCGCGGACGGAGCAGGAGCTCCTGCACATGATCCTTGCGGATATACGCGCATGGCAGGAGACCAGAGAAAGGAGCACTCAGGCGTGACGGCGAAAACCATCAATTTGCAGGATAATTTTCTCAATCAGGTGCGAAAGGACGGCATTTCTGTGACGATCCACCTTGTGAACGGATTTCAGATCAAGGGCACGGTGCGGGGCTTTGACAACTTCATTGTCATGATCGACAGTATGGGAAAACAGCAGATGATTTACAAGCATGCAATTTCGACCATCACTCCTGCACAGACGGTGAAGGTGCTGCCGGAGGAGTCCTGAGCGGAGATTATGACGCTGCTGCACCGAGTACGGCGCGGCGGCTTTTTATATTTGAGGGGAAATAAATGAAAACACGCGGCTTTGAAGTTGTCTCCATGTATGGGACGGCGGGCATCTATCTGCCGGAGCGCAAAACGGGTGCGAGTACGGGCTACGACTTCGCTGCGGCCGAATCTGTCGAGATTGCGCCGGGAGAGGGGGCGCTTGTTCCGACGGGGGTCAAGGCGTATATGCAGCCGGATGAGGTGTTGCTCATCTACATCCGCTCGAGCACGGCACTCAAGAAGCACCTCATGCTGCTGAACAGTGTGGGCGTGATCGACGCGGACTACTACGGCAACGCGGAGAACGAGGGGCATATCTATATCCCGCTTTACAACTATGGGAAGAAGCCTGTGTGCATCGCGGTGGGCGAGCGCATCGCGCAGGGGATCTTCACGCATTATCTGACGGTAGACGGTGATACGGCGGGGCGCGGCGGCAAGCGAACGGGCGGATTCGGGTCGACAGGGAATCTTTGACAGGAAAACGAAACTCATTTATAATGACGGTGTATTGATATAAAATGGGATCCCTATATCCATTTGGGAGATGTTATGAAGCTTTCAACGAAAGGGCGCTACAGTGTTACGGCGCTCTATGAACTTGCTCTGCACTACGGAGAGGGCGTTGTGCCTCTCAAGACGATTGCCAAGACGCAGCAGATTTCTGAGAACTATCTGGAGCAGCTGATGGTACCGCTCAAGCGCGCGGGACTTGTAGAGAGCGTACGCGGGGCACAGGGCGGATATGCGCTCGCTCTTCCGCCCGAGGAGGTTACGATCGGACGCATCATCACGGCAGTGGAGGGACCAATTGCCCTCGTAGACTGCCTGCTGATGAGTGCGGAGGCAGAGGGAAAAAGCTGCGTACGTGCAGACAGCTGCGTGACGCGTCGGATCTGGGAGGAGGTGCGTGACAGCATCAATTCCGTGTTGAACAATATTTCACTCGCCGATCTTGTCGTGCGCAATCGGCAGCGTATTGGGGGCAATCAGTGAAGCCTGTCTATCTCGACTACGCCGCGACGACTCCGCTCGACCCACGCGTGCTCACAGCAATGCAGCTCTATCTGACGGAGATCTACGGTAACCCGTCCAGCCTGCACTCGTTTGGGCAGGCGGCACGGCGCGGCATTGCGCGTGCGCGGGAGCAGGCGGCTGCACTCATTGGGGCATCCCCCGATGAGGTGTTCTTTACGAGCGGCGGTACGGAGAGCGATAACTGGGCGATTCGCGGGATTGCAGAGGAGCGCAGGGCGGCGGGCTGCGGTGCGCATATCGTGACCTCTGCCGTGGAGCATGCCGCTGTGCGTGAGACGTGTCGTTATCTTGCACGGTGCGGCTTTACGATCACCGAGCTTCCCGTCGACGGGGACGGTCGCGTCGACCCCGTTGCCGTGGAAACGGCACTGCGTACGGATACGGCACTTGTCAGCATCATGACGGCGAACAACGAGGTTGGCACGATCGAGCCGATTGCAAAGATTGGGCAAATCGTCCGCGCACGCGGTATTCCGTTTCATACGGACGCCGTACAGGCGGCGGGTCATATTCCTCTAGATGTAAGCGCATTGCATGTGGATGCACTTTCCTTCTCTGCACATAAATTCTGTGGGCCGAAGGGCGTCGGCGTGCTTTACCTGCGACGCGGGATGAAGTGCGCACCGCTTCTCTATGGCGGTGCACAGGAGCGCGACCTTCGCGCAGGGACGGAGAATGCGGCTGCGATTGTCGGCTGCGGGCGTGCGGCAGAGATTGCGCGTGCCGAGATGGGTGTAGAGGATGAGCGGCTGCGTGCGTATACGAATCTGTTGCGGACAAAGCTCTCGGTGATCGATGGGATTGTCTTTCATGGAGCCGCGCAGGAACGCCTCGCGGGGGTTCTGAATTTCGGTGTGCGCGGCATAGCGCAGGACAGTCTTCTCATCCGTCTCGATCTTGAGGGGTTCGCCGTATCGGCAGGAAGTGCATGCAGTGCGGGCGCTGCACATCCGTCCCACGTCCTGACGGCATTGGGATTTTCGGACGGGGAAGCGCGCTCTGCGATTCGCGTGAGTCTCGGGCGCTTTACGGAGCGGGAGGATGTGCTCGCTTTTGCAGATGTAGTGATTCAGATTGCAGAAGAGTACTGAAAAAATTTGTCTTTGCAGGATACTTCATGTATAATGAGGGCAATATATTCCGGAAGTGACAAAAGTCAGGGAGGGAGTCGTATGGTAGGGGACATCTTACGTAGAGAGCGTGAGAAACAGGGGCTGACGATTGCCGATATCGAGAAGGGGACCAGTATTCGCGGGCTCTATATCGGGTGTATTGAGCAGGGCAAGGTCGAGGAACTGCCCGGGATGGTCTATGCGAAGGGGTTTGTGCGCAACTATGCGAAATTTCTTGGATTGGATGCCGAGGCACTCGTGCAGCAGTTTGCGGAGGAGAACGGGAGCACACCTGCGCCCACACCCGCTCCGGCAGAACCCGAGGCTGCACCAAAGCGTATTTCGTTGAGCAACGTGGGGGATGAATCGCTGTCACAGATCTCCATCGGCAGCCCGAGCTCGTCTTATGCGGGGATCTTTGGCAAGCTTGCCGTGGGGATCGTTGTGCTTGTTGCACTTGTAGGCGGCGGTGTCGCCGTCATCTCCGCGATCAACTCACCGGCAAAAGAAACGGCGACAGCGCCTCCGGTCAAGACGGAGCAGCCTGTTGCAGTACCGGCCGCCGCCGAGGCTGCGGCTACGGACGAGGCACGTGCCGCCGCTGCAAATGCCGATGGGGTACGTGTGAGTGTAAATCTCACGGAGCGCTGCTGGACAGAGGTGAGCGTCGACGGGAAACCTGTCTTTGAGGGGATCCTTGAAAAGGGCAAGAGCGAGAACTGGCAGGGCAAGGAGTCTGTTGTCGTCCGCGCGGGCAATGCGGGCGCACTGGATGTGTCGCTCAACGGCAAGCAGCTGGGCAAATTCGGCGACAACGGGGAAGTCCTCGAACGCCGTTTTACGAAGACGACAAAGGAGCTGAAGGATACACTGTCTCCGGCGGGTCCGGATAATAAGGCACCCACCGCCAATCCAAAGGATGCAAGGAATACAGCGAATACGAAATGACCTGCGGCGCATGAGGAAGGATGAAGTACGATGAAATGTCCTTTTTGCAAGAAGCCGGACAGCCGGGTGATCGATTCGAGGGCTGCGGATGACGGAGCGACGATTCGCCGGCGGCGCGAGTGCAGTGAGTGTGGGCGACGCTTTACGACCTATGAGGTGGTGGAGAAGCTGCCTCTTATGGTTGTCAAGCGCGACAATCGTCGCGAGCCGTTCAACCGAGACAAGCTCCTGACAGGGATCATTCGCTCGTGTGACAAGCGTGATATCTCGATGGAGCAGATCACGAACTTCGTCGCGGAGATCGAGCGTGACATCCGCAACCGTACGGAGCCGGAGGTGCTGTCCGAGAAGATCGGGGAGATCGTTATGGAGCGCCTGAAGGATTTCGATGAGGTCGCATACATTCGCTTCGCCTCGGTCTATCGGAAATTTGACGATATCACGAACTTTATTGAGGAGCTCGAAACGTTGCGGGCACGGCGTGGAAAGGAGTAAGGTTACGAAAGGCATAGGTACGAGTTGGACCATCGGCTGAAAAGCAGTTTGCGGGAACGTTTTGCCAAGGAGCGCGGCGCTTATCGCTATCCGGTAGGTGGGCGTACGCGCTTTGCGCTCGTTTATCCCAACACCTATTTTGTGGGCATGTCGAACCTCGGGCTGCATATCATCTATGACCTGCTCAATCGGCGCACGGATACGGCGTGTGAGCGTGTCTTTCTGCCCGATCGTACGGAACTCCCGCGCTACGAGCGCACGCAGATGCCGATGATGAGCATTGAGACGCAGACGCCTCTTGCGGACTTCGCTGTCATTGGCTTTGTTGTTTCTTTCGAAATGGATTACTTTCATATCGTCAAAATGCTTGCGCTCAGCCATGTGCGTCCCCTTGCGGAAGAACGTACGGCGCGTGATCCGCTCGTTATCGCGGGGGGGCCGTGTGCGACGTTCAACCCCGAGCCGCTTGCGGAGATCGTGGACGCCTTCGTCATCGGTGAGGGTGAGGTCGTCATGCCTGCCCTGATGGATGCCTATCATGCAGGGGTTCGGGCGGGAGATGACCGTGCCGCGCTGCTTCGCCGCCTTGCGTACGTGCCGGGGCTCTATGTGCCCGCACTCTATGTGCCCTCCTACGATGGCGCAGGGAATCTTACCGCGCTTGTGCCGTCGGCGGATGCACCGCCGTCCGTTGCCCGTCAGTGGGTGCAGAATCTTGACGAATACCCTGCACATACCGTTGTCGTTACGGAGGATACGGAGTTCAACCTCTATCTCATCGAAACGGCGCGCGGCTGCGGACGGCACTGCCGCTTCTGCATGGCGGGCTACTGCTTCCGACGCCCGCGCAACCGTTCTCTCTCTGTGATCGAGAAGGAGGTACGCGCGGCGCTTCCCTATGGGAAGAAGATCGGGCTGATGGGCGCGGCGATCTCCGACTATCCCGAGATCGACGCACTCTGCCGCTCCATCCTGGGTGAGGGGCTGTCCATGTCCGTTGCGTCCTTTCGTGCGGACTCGGTGACGAAGGAGCTCGTCGAAGCCCTTGCCGCGAGCGGACTTCAAACCCTGACGCTTGCACCGGAGGCGGGGAGTGCGCGCATGCGTGCCGTCATCAATAAGGGCATCGAGGAGCATCATCTATTCACGGCGATCGATCTCGGTGCAGCGGCGCATATTCCGAATTTCAAACTATACATCATGGTGGGCCTGCCGTTCGAGGAGGATGCGGACATCGCGGCGATTGTTGACCTCGCGCGGCGCCTGCGTGCCTATATGGACGAGAAGGGCAGCCGCGGGACGCTGACGCTCAGCGTCAATCCGTTCGTGCCTAAGCCGTTTACGCCGTTCCAATGGATGCCGATGGCGGATAAGAAGCGTCTCGATGCCGTGATGAAAAGTATCACACAGGCACTTCGCCGTCATGAAAAGATTGTCGTCAACTTTGAGTCGCCGAAGGAGGCTCTTGTGCAGGCGATTCTTGCGCGTGGCGACCGCCGTCTTTCGCAGCCTCTCATTCGTGCGGCAGAGGGGCGCGGGGCGAAGGATCTCGTGCCCGAGATGCGGGCGGCGGGGCTTTCTCCCGATGCGTACATTACGCGGGTGTGGGAGGCTGACGATGCGCTTCCGTGGGAGCATTTGGATATGGGCTTTTCGAAAGAATACCTGTGGCGGGAGTATGAAAAAGCGGCGGTGCTGCAGGCGACACCTGCGTGTTTTGACGGATGTAAGCGGTGCGGCGTTTGCGGCAGCGCGGAAAGGACGAACGAATGAGTTTTGTACTGCAGCACGTGCGCGATAATCTCTGGAGCGGGCGGCTCGATATTTTTCCTGCGGACAGACTTGTGCATGGCTTCTCGGCACGGCAGGGCGGCGTGAGTCCGGCACCGTATGATTCGCTCAATATGGCACTGCATGTTGGTGATGATCCGGCGTGCGTGTGGGAGAACAGGCGGCGGTATTTTGCGGCACTCGGGCTGGATGCGGAGCGGATCTGTACGATCCGTCAGGTGCACGGGACGGAGATCGTACGCGTCTTTCGACGCGATGCGGGACGCGGTGCACGAGACTATGATGACGCACTCGCGGACGCGGACGCTGTCATCACGAATGACAGCGGTGTTTCGCTGATGCTCTGCTATGCAGACTGCGTGCCCGTCCTCCTTTACGATCCCGTGCATCACGCGGCGGGCGTCGTGCATGCGGGATGGAAGGGGACCGTGCAGCGGATCGCCGCGCAGACGGTCGCGCGTATGGGGGAAGAGTTCGGGACGGCGGCATCCGACGTGCTTGTGGGGATAGGGCCCTCGATCGGGGCAGGCTGTTATACGGTCGGCGCAGAGGTGGCAGATCGCTTTCGTGCAGCGTTTCCAACACATACAGATGCGATCGTGCAGGAACGGGATGGGGCAATCCATCTCGACCTCTGGGCGGCGAATCACATTCAGATGGTGGCGGTGGGCATTTTGGAGGAACATATTGACCATGCGGACATATGCACCTCATGTGACCGAAACTTCTTTTATTCCTATCGTGCCGCTGGCGGCAAGACAGGACGGTTGGCGGCGGTGATGGAACTGAGATGAGTGACGATATGAGGATCGAAACACGGATTCAGGAGGTGCAACGCGCGATCGCAGCAGCGCGTGCACGGCGCTCACATGTGCCAAAGGATGCGCCTGTGAAACTGATTGCCGTGACGAAGAATCATCCCGTGGAGGCAATGCAGGAAGCTGTTGATGCGGGGATTACGAACATTGGCGAGAACCGTGTGCAGGAGGCACTGGACAAGGCGAAGACCTTGGAGCGCGAGGTCAAATGGCATCTCATCGGACATCTGCAGACGAATAAGGTGAAGCATGCCGTGCGGCAGTTTGACCTCATTCATTCGGTGGATTCTGTGCGGCTTGCGCAGGAGATCAACAAGGCGGCAGAGAAGTTCGGCAAGGTGCAGGATATCCTTGTGCAGATCAATCTGGCGCGTGAGGAGACGAAGTCCGGGATCTACCGTGAGGAGCTGGATGAAATGCTTGCGGTGATCGATGCATTGCACGCTATTCGCTTGCAGGGTTTTATGTGCATTGCGCCGAATTATGACGATGTGCAGGAGTGCAGACCGCTTTTTCGCGCTATGTATGAACTTTTTCAGCAGGTGAAGGAATGCGAACCGCGCACGGCGGATATCCGCTATCTTTCGATGGGGATGACGCATGATTATGAGATCGCAGTTGAGGAAGGCGCGAATCTTGTACGTGTGGGTACGGCAATTTTTGGTGCACGTCAGTATAATGCAACTCCCTAGGAGGGTGAGGGATCAGTGAGTATCATTAAGAAAATATCAACGAAATTCATCGGCATTACGCCGGAGGATGACGTGGAGGAGAACGAGGATCGGGAAGAGGAAAAGGAGAAGAAAGGCGCACCTGTGACCGAGATCGGCTCACGCGCGAGTCGCCGTACGCAGACGGGCGTGAATCTCTCTGCGTTTCCGGACTTTTCCGCATCCTCGAGCAGTTTGGGCGGCACGCCGGTCGACAACGTGGTTGCGGCATACCGCATGAATGTTGTGGTCATTGAGCCACAGACATTTGACGATGCGCAGCAGGTGGCGATCAATCTGCAAAAAAAGAAGCCCGTTGTACTTAACTTTGAGAAAACAGAAAAGAGCGTGGCAAATCGAATCATTGACTTCATCAGTGGTACGACATACGCACTCAACGGGGATATTAAGAAAATCAGCAACAATGTGGTCCTCTGTGCACCGAGCAATGTCAACGTAAGCTACTCCGAAGAAGAACACCGTCTCGGGGATAATATGTCCTTTCTGAACAGGTAGAGCATATGCGTGATGATATTCAGATCGGCATCATCGGCGGCGGCGCGATGGCAGAGGCTCTGATTGCGGGGATGACGGAGCGGGGGGCGCTCCGCCCATCACAGATCAGCGTATCAGAGCATAAGGGCATGCGCTGTGATACGCTGATACAGCGGTACGCAGTTCATGCACAGGTCGGGGCAGAGTCTTTTCTGCCTCGTATTCATCTGCTCATCCTCGCGGTAAAACCTGCGGCAGTAAAAGAGGCCATGCGTGAGACAGCAGCGCTTCTTCGGCCGGATGCGCTTGTTCTATCCATTGTTGCGGGGCTCACGGTCGCAGAGCTTGAGGCGGCATATCCGAATCATCCCGTCGTACGCGCGATGCCGAATACGCCGCTTGCCGTAGGGGCAGGCATGTCTGCCTATGCACGCGGCACACACGCAGATGCTGCGGCCTGTGCCACAGTGGAGGCAGTACTCGGCGCCGCAGGGCGCACAGTCGAGGTGCATGAGAGGGAGCTTGATGCTGTGACGGGACTTTCGGGAAGCGGTCCTGCGTATGCCTTTCTTGTGCTGGAAGCACTCATTGAGGGGGGAGTTGCCGCAGGTCTGAAACGGGAGACGGCCTCCCTGCTCGCTGCGCAGACTCTCCTTGGGGCAGCGCAGATGGCGCTCACGGCAGAACACTCACCTGCCGATCTCCGTGCGGCGGTTACGAGCCCTGCAGGTACAACCGCCGCCGGGCTGCGTGTCCTTGAACGCACGGGGGTGCGCTCGGCATTTATGGAAGCTGTCCTTGCGGCGACAAAGCGCTCGCAGGAACTTGGAGAACGCTGATCGAATGGAGTATTGGGAACATGGCAGCAGAACAGAAGGAGCGAATTCTCCGATTTTATCGCGGAAGTGAGGGCGAGGAGACAGCAATCCGCCTGCTCGACCTCGCAGAGGCGGTCATGAAGACCTCAAAATTCCGGCTCAGTTTCTTTCTGGATCCCTATGGGCAGGAGATCGCCGAAACCATCTGCGCAAGCTATGATGGGATCCTGTTGGATTTTAACGGCGGCTATGCGGGGGCGGAGCGCCAGCGTGCGATGCTGCGCCACAGAGATTTTGCAGGCACACCCGACGGCTTTGGGATTGCCTGTGTGGAGGCTGCGTGGAACGGGCAGTTCGCGCGGCTCACGCATCGCGACGTACTCGGCGCCGTCATGGGGCTCGGCATCGAGCGCGAGCTGATCGGAGATATTCTTCCGGCTGCGGATACGGCGAAGATTATCTGCGATGTGAAAATTGCAGCTTTTATCATTCAAAATCTGACCATGATCGGTGCTGTCGGAGTCAAGGTACAGCTGAGCGATGTGACAGAGATTGCGCCGCGTGAGGAGCGGACGAAGGAGATCCGCGCGACGGTCGCTTCCCTGCGTCTCGATTCCATCGTCGCGGCGGGATTCGGAATCTCGCGCAGTCGTGCGGCGGATGACATAGCAGCAGACAAGGTGAAGCTCAACTGGCAGAGTACGGGCAGCGCTTCCAAGACGATCAAGGAGGGCGATGTGCTCTCCATGCGCGGACGCGGGCGCGTCGAGGTGACCGAGGTGTGCGGGCAGACGAAGAAGGGGCGTACGGTCGTCGTATTGAAGCAGTTTTTTTGAGGAAAGGCGGGAGCGGAATGCTGACACCGATGGATATACACGCGAAGGAGTTTGGCAGGAGCTTTCGCGGATTCGATGAAACTGAGGTCAACGATTTTCTCAACGAGGTGATGCAGGCATATGCGGCAGCGCTCGATGAGAACGAACACCTGCGCGCGGAGCTCGGGCGCGAGAGGGCGGCAGGCGATGAGTTCCGCCGCATCGAGCAGAGCATGCGCGAAACGCTGATCGTCGCACAGAAAACAGCCGAGGAAGTCACGGCAAATGCCAAGCGCAATGCGGATCAAATGCTTGAGGCGGCAGCAAAGGAGGCGCAGAATCTGCGCCGGGAGGCGACACTTCAGGCAAAGGCGCAGATGGACGATGCTGCGGACAAGGTGCGCGCTGTGGTCATCGAGTACGAGCGTCTCGTGCGTGAGAAGCACCAGTTCCTGCGCCGTATGAAGAGCAATGTGCAGGCAGAGCTTGCACTTATCAATGACGCGATTGCGGAGATGCCCGATATGGCAGCCGAAAAGAAGGAAAACACTGAGTCGGATGGGAAGCGGCAGGGCGAGGAGGAAATTTGAGAGCGATGAGCGGACGCGTGAAAGCCGCATTTTCTTTTTTCGGTATACTGCTGATTGACCAGCTGGTGAAATATTATGTGGAACTGACAATGCTGCCGGGAGAGAGCATCCCTGTCGCATCGCCGTTTTTTCATATCACATTCGTTCTCAATCCGGGGGCGGCGTTTGGCATCTTCCGCGATCAGCAGTGGCTCTTCCTCGTGACAGCAATCGTATTCTCCATCGCTTTTCTCTTCTTATATGAGCGCCTGCGCCGGAGCGGTACGCTGATCCACTACGGCAGCGTTGCCCTCGCGGCGGGTGCCGTGAGCAATCTGATTGACCGCATTCGCTTGGGGCACGTCGTGGATTTCTTCGATTTCCGCGTGTGGCCGGTATTTAATGTGGCAGATATTGCTATCGTTCTTGGGACGACTGCTGTTCTCTGGGCGCTCTTTGTGCAGAAAAAGGAGTTCCTGCGGTGAATGTTTTATTTGTAGCGGAACAGGTGGGAGAGCGCCTAGATGTCTTCCTTGTGCGGAGCATGCCGGATTTTTCGCGCAGCTATCTACAGCGGCTCATTGCGGAGGAACTGGTCACAGTGGACGGTGTGACACGCAAGGCAAACTATAAGCTGCGCGGCGGTGAGCAGATTGCGTGCGCTGTGCCTGCTGCGGAAGAGGTTACGATCGCGGCAGAGGATATCCCGCTTGACGTTCTCTATGAGGATGCAGATATCATTGTCATTAACAAGCGGCGCGGCATGATTGTCCATCCCGCCGCAGGTGTCTATCAAGGGACACTCGTCAACGCACTTCTCCATCACTGTCAGGATCTCTCGGGCATCAACGGGGCACTGCGTCCCGGCATCGTGCATCGCCTCGACAAGGATACGTCCGGCGTCATGGTCGCGGCGAAGAATGACATGGCACATCACTATCTCGCGCATCAGATTCGGGATAAGGAGGCGCAGCGTGAGTACCGTGCCATCGTGCACGGGAATATTGTTCCACGTGCGGGCGTCATCACGGGGGATATCGGTCGGCACCCGACTGACCGGAAGAAGATGGCGATTGTACGAGAAAACGGCAAGCCTGCAACCACGCATTTCGAGGTCTTGGAGCGCTTTGGCGCCTACACCTATGTCGCGTGTCGTCTCGAGACGGGACGCACGCACCAGATTCGCGTTCACATGACGAGCATCGGACACCCGCTTGTCGGTGATACGAAGTATACAGCGAAAAAACATCCGTTTGCGATCCAAGGGCAGGCGCTTCATTCCTTCTCGCTCAGCCTGACGCATCCGCGCACGGGAGAGGGGATGGTGTTCACCGCGCCGCTCCCTGCGGATATGGAGGAAATTTTGCACACGCTGCAAAGCAGCAGATAAGGAGATGACAGGATGATACAGTTCAGAGAAAAGGCAATCCTCATGGACGATGATGGAATTCGGCGCGTGCTCATGCGGATTGCGCACGAGATTGTCGAGAAGAACAAGGGGACGGAGAACCTCGTACTCGTGGGCATCCGTACACGTGGGGTGCCGATTGCTGCGCGCATTGGCGCCGAGATCGCACGTATCGAACAGCGTGAACTGCCGCGCGGGGTGCTTGATATCACGCTTTACCGAGATGATCTCAACGAGCTGTCCTATCAGCCGATTGTGCATCCGACGGAGATGCCGGTCGATATCACGGGCAAGACCATCGTGCTTGTGGACGATGTGCTCTATACGGGGCGTACAATCCGAGCCGCAATGAATGCACTCCTCGATATTGGACGCCCGCGCATGATCCAGCTCGCCGTCCTCATCGATCGCGGACATCGGGAGCTGCCCATACGCGCAGACTACGTCGGCAAGAATGTCCCGACCTCAGCGCACGAAGATGTTTCCGTATTGCTCAGGGATATTGATTCGGAGGAAAAGGTCGTTATTCGCGAACGTGTCTGAACCACAGATGGCAGGGGCGTAACGGACGTTGCGCTCTCTTTTTGTATCTTGGGAAGCACTGATAAATTCTGCACCAACGTAGCGGACCTATTTTATCAGCGATTCTCTTGACGGAAGTTTTGCAATAGAGGTATAATGAAATCAGGACATTTGTAAGGGAAACTGCGCTTCGTTTGCAGGAGTTCAGTGATAATCCTATAGGAGAGACGGAGCAGTCGTTATGATTTTTTACGGCGATAAGCAAAAGTCCATGTTGGATGAGGATCAGGCATCATCGGATGAATTGGAGCCGGGTGATCTCGATGTGGAAGAGGACGAGACGGATGAGATAGCCGCAGAAAACAGTGTCTATGACGGGTATTCGGATGAGGAATTGCTCGCCCACATCCGCTCCTGTGAGGGCGATGAGGCGCTGGACTATCTCATCAACAAGTACCGTAACTTTGTGCGCTCCAAAGCGCGCTCCTACTTTCTCATCGGTGCGGACCGCGAGGATATTGTGCAGGAGGGCATGATCGGCTTCTTCAAGGCGATTCGTGACTATCGCGAGGACAAACTCTCGTCCTTCCGCGCGTTCGCCGAACTCTGCGTGACGCGTCAGATCATCACGGCGATCAAGACAGCGACGCGGCAGAAGCACATCCCGCTGAACTCATACGTCTCGCTCAACAAGCCCATCTATGACGAGGATTCCGACCGTACGCTGCTCGATGTGCTCTCAGGAGCACGCATCAGCGACCCGGAGGAGCTGGTCATCAGTCATGAGGAATTCATCGACATCGAGCAGAAGATGGAGGAGATCCTGAGCGATCTCGAGTGGCGCGTGCTCATGAGCTACCTCGACGGCAAGTCCTATCAGGAGATCGCCGTCGACCTGCACCGCCAGGTGAAGTCCATTGACAACGCGCTCCAGCGCGTGAAGCGCAAACTTGAAAAATACATGGAGTCGCGCGGCGACGATCTCGACATCGGTACGGTCTACCGCGGACTTACGACGATCAATCGCGGCGTGCGTACGTCGGAGGAATAGGAGGGGGGCACCCCTCTTTTTTGCAATGTGAAAATGATGTGATGTTGTGTGGATGTCATTTTGTAAAGGAGGCTTTACCATGTGGAAGAAAATCTATTCTGGCGTGCTTGTCTGCCTTGTGTGCGTGGCGTTTGCCGCCGTCGCTGCGGCTGCGGAGCTGCCTGCCGCAGATGTGAAGGATGTACCGGAGGAGAAGCCGGAGCGCATCGAGCTCGTGCTCGTCCTCGACAAGAGCGGATCGATGCACGGACTTGAGGCGGACACCATCGGCGGGTTTA
>ERZ773070.977-NODE-977-length-18569-cov-3.682565_pt1 | contig 18569 bp, 19 predicted proteins | sample MGYA00580618_ERZ773070 | MGnify/ENA primary metagenome ERZ773070 (study PRJEB29015, sample SAMEA2738023) | human oral metagenome | biome: human oral; feature: human-associated habitat; material: dental | place: China | collected 2019 ... | reverse complement strand
TGAAGAAATTGAAGCGATTAAACGTCGATTTACTCACTATCATGAAGCGGGTGTTCATGCGGCTGATGGGGCTGATACAAGCCACACAGCCATTGAAAACGGTGATCGTGCGACAATAACTGCTCAGGGTTATGATAAAAAAGGTGGTGACGCAATTCCTGAAACTGCCGTTCCAAGTTATCCGCTCGTAATCGGCTCTGGAAATTTTATTCCAGGTTTTGAAGAAAAATTGATTGGTGCAAAAGCTGGTGATGAAGTAGCTTTTGACATAACTTTCCCTGCTGATTATCACAGCGAAGAATTCAAAGGTCGAAAGGTTCATTTTGTAGTGAATGTCGAAAAAGTAGAAAAACCTCATACTCCAGAATTTACAGAAGATTTTATCGAAAAACTTCGTGGTGTAAAAACTGATCTTGAAGGCTTTAAAGAAATTATCAAAAAAGAAATTTCTGCACGCAAAGAAACGGAAAATCGTCGAAAAGATGAAGACACTCTCATGAAAAAAATGCTCGAAGCAGCAACCATCGAAGTTGGTCCTGCACTCCTTGCCAATGAGGTAAATCAAATTTTTGCAGAACATTCTGAAAATCTTGCTCAACAAGGCCTCAATATGAAGCAATATCTTGAACACATTAAGATGGATGAAGAAGCCTACAAAGAAACAGTGGTAAAACCAGAAGCAGAACGACGTCTTAAGGCTGAACTTCTTCTTCGAAAAATTCGTGAAATCCGCAAAGTAGAAGCAACTGAAGCGGAAATCAAAGAAGAGCTTGAAAAAATTATTGCTCAATATCAGAATGCAGAAGTAGTCGCTCGCCTTCGCGAAAAGCTCGTTCCTGGTGACATGTACTACGAAGATATCAAAAATCGCCTTGCATATCGAAAAACTGTTGATATGTTCTGGGAATAAAATAAAAAACCACAATATTGTGGTTTTTTAAGTGAGAAATTTTACAAATTTTTATTTTTCATCATTCAAATATTTGTAAAGAGCACCTATAAATGCATAGGTAACAAATCATCAAATAGCTGTAGCCATAGTCATTAAAAATTGTGTAACCAAAAAAGTAGTCCCCACCACTGCTCTCTCCAAGTATCCTAGACTACTAACAAATATTAGCATACCTGAAATAAAAGCTACAACAGTAAAAGCAATAGTACAGATAGCAGAAAACTTGAGTAAAAAGTTAATAAATTGCTTATTAAACATAAAAAAACAAAAATTATAAAATAGCACTCAGATTATAACGCAAATAAAGAAAAAAAATCAAATATTTCATAACCTTCTGCATTTGTGTTTTTTCATTTTTGAATATAATCTGAAAAATAATAAATATTATGAATTTTTTGAAAAAATTTTTTACAAAAGAAAGGAGCTACGGAATTGCTTTTTGAGGAGGATCCGCGAGATGACTCGCACATATCGGCGTAATCAAGTTTTTGGAAGAAAAAAATATTCAAATCACGGAAATTGCGGGAACATCAATGGGCGCGATAATTGGCGCCTTTTTGGCGATTGGAACAACAAGTGATGAAATGCAAAAAATCACGCGCGAAATCAGTTATTTACAAATGATTGATTTTGACCTTAAAAATGGTTTTATCAAAGGTGACAAAGTCATAAATTTTTTGGAAAAATATTTTGGAAATACACAAATTCAAGATTTAAAAATTCCGTTAAAAATCATTGCCACTGACCTAGAAACCGGAGAAAAAAAAGTTTTTATGAGTGGAAAAATTGTCGATGCAGTACGGGCAAGCATCAGTCTGCCTGGTATTTTTGGACCACACGAAATTGATGGAAAATTTTTTATTGATGGCGGCGTTGTCTCGAATCTGCCACTGGAGGAGCTTTGAGCATATCAAAAAATCGGCATTAGCGCGCTCAAAACATACAATGGACCGTTAGTTCGTAAGAAAAAATTTCTCGGTTTTGAGTTGGAACATGGTTTTTTTGGAATGAATTCTCAAATTTTGAGCCGCGCTTTTGCTATCATGATGCAGCAAAATGAAGCTCAATCAATCGCTGAAGCACACGGAAAAATTCAGGTTCTCAATTTTGAATATGGTGAACTTGATATGGCAGATTTTGACGAAGTAGAAAAATTTATTGAACTTGGGTATGAGACTGCGAGAAAAAATCTCAACATAAAATAAAAAATCCTTTTGTCAAAGATTTTTTACTTGCAAAAAAAAATTTCTGAGTATACTTTTTATGTTTATTTTTAACTCATTTTTATGAAAAAAATTATTGTAGCCATTGCTATTTTATTTGGTTTTTCAGCAAATTTGGCAACTGCTCAGGGTATCAATGAACCAGTGCTTGCAACTCCAAAAAAATCTGTATCAACACAGGAAATTATCGTAGGAAATGATCGTGACGAGTATGGTTGTATCGGCTCTGCTGGATATTCTTGGGATACAAAAAAACAGGAATGTGTACAGGCTTGGAATAACGAAACAGCGACGATTACTGGTGCAATCAAAACAGCTATTGAACCAACATCTGCACCAATATTTGGTGGCGATACAGATACTCATGGATGTATTGGATCTGCTGGATATTCTTGGGATGCTGTTCTTAATACTTGTGCTCGTCCTTGGGAAGCAGAAACAACATTTGCTTGGGCTGAAAAAATGAAGATTACGACTCGTTTGACGGTGGACACTTTTGAAGCCGAAAAAAATATTAGTCGTGAAGAGGCTGCGGCATTTATTGCACGATCTTTTGAAATGAACATTTTCCCTGCTCGCATCACGACACTTATGGAATGGCAGCCAGTTGATAAAAGTCAAATTGCCCCAGAATTTACATCAAGCGTAAATTTTGTGAAAAATGCGAATATTATCAAAGCAAATTCTGATGATATGTTTGGGCCAAAAAGCGATTTAACAACAAAAGATGCAATTGACATGTTGGTTGCATCAAAAACCACAGAAAAAATGACTGACGCGGAAGTTCTTGTTTTCGCAAAAAATGCTGGCCTTTCATTTGATGAAATCAAACTTAACGAGGCAGTTTCTCGCCGTGTATTTGTGATGTGGTTACGCCAAATTGCGGAATATACTCCGACAACTTCTGTACAATCACGATAAAAAACTCCGTTCCGGAGTTTTTTATTTTTTTATAAATACTTGACAAATAATTTTTTTATAAAAAAATTTAGTATTTTTGAAGAAAATGAGGAAAAAATTTTAAAAAAGATATCTCGAAAATAAAAATAAATTTCGTCAAGGGGTTTTTTGGAAAAATTCAAATTCTTATTTGAAATGTCGCGGCTTTTCCATATAATGACGCGGATTTTTTATTTTTCTATATGTTTTCATTTATTACAAAACTTTTCGGCGATCCATCTGAAAAAAAGCTTAAAATTTACAAAAAAGATCTCGAAAAAATCAAAGAAATGGAGAAAAAATATCGCGACGAAATCAAGACAATTTCTGAAGTACAAGCAAAAACTCATGAATTTCAGAGTAAATTTGAAGGACTAGATTTGGATAAGGATATCAAAGAAATCAAAGAACGACTCAATGACATTAAGCACGAGGCATTAGCGCTTCATCGTCGCGCTTGTGAAATTATTCATGGGCAGGTTTTTGAGTTTGGCGAAGAAAAAATTGAGTGGAATATGATTCCGTACGATGTTCAGGTTCTTGGGGCACTCGCGCTCAATGATGGAAATATCGCTGAAATGCGCACTGGTGAAGGTAAAACGCTCGTAGCGACGCTTGCAGCCTACCTCAATGCACTTGTGGGGTACCCTGTGCACGTGGTAACGGTGAATGATTATTTGGCTCGCCGTGATGCGAAAGAAATGAGTATTATTTACAATACTCTCGGACTTTCTGTTGGGGTAATTACGCATAATCAAAGCTTTCAGGATAAAAAAATTTCATATTCAGCCAATGTTGTTTATGCGACGAATAATGAACTTGGTTTTGATTATTTGCGCGATAACATGGCAAGCGACGAAAATAATCGTGTTATGAAGTGAAAGTGGTTTGCGATTGTAGATGAAGTTGACTCCATTCTCGTGGATGAGGCTCGAACACCGCTTATTATCAGTGCACCAGCAGCCGAAGCGACCAGCCAATATGTACGATTTGCGGCTATTGCTCGCAATCTTGAAAACGAAAAAGAATATAAGATTGATGAAAAACAAAAAACTGCCACTTTGACAGAAGATGGAATCCGAAAATTGGAGGAAATTTTGGGTGTAGATAATATTTATGTGTCACAACATTATAACGACATTCATCATATTGAAAATGCCCTGAAAGCAGCAGCGGTTTACAAGCGTGATGTTGATTATCTCGTGCGTGATGAGGAAATTCTCATTATTGACGAACATACGGGACGCGTACTTTCTGGACGACGATATAGTGATGGTCTTCATCAAGCAATTGAAGCAAAAGAAGGCGTAACAATTCAGCAAGAATCTCGTACACTCGCGTCAGTTACTTTCCAAAATTATTTCCGATTGTACAAAAAACTTTCTGGAATGACTGGTACAGCAAAAACTGAAGAGGAAGAATTTTACAAAATTTATTCTCTTGAGGTGATTACTGTTCCAACAAATCGCCCAATCGCTCGTATTGATCGCGGAGATTTGTTGTTCCGATCAGAAAAAGGAAAATTTGATTATATCGTTCGTCTTATTGAGGCACTCCATGAAAAAGGCCAGCCAGTACTTGTGGGAACGGTTTCTGTGGCAAAAAGTGAATATCTTTCTTCTCTTTTGAGTGCGAAAAATATCCCACACGAAGTATTGAACGCAAAACAGGATGCTCGTGAGGCGGATATCGTGTCAAACGCTGGTAAATATGGTGCAGTAACTATTGCAACCAATATGGCTGGACGCGGAACTGATATCAAAATCGATGACCGAGTAAGAAATCTTGATGGAGAGGTTATTCTTGAAGGTGCTGCTGGAATTCAGAAGTACAAACTCGGTGGACTTTTTGTTATTGGTACAGAAAAACACGAAACTCGTCGTATTGACAATCAGCTTCGCGGGCGCTCTGGTCGTCAGGGTGATCCTGGACTTTCTCAGTTTATGATTTCTCCAGATGATGATATTATGCGAATTTTTGGAAGCAACAATATGTTCCGAATGATTGCTAATCTTTCTGGTAGTCATCCTGAAAATGATCCACTCATTGAATCGAAACAATTGATGCGTGGAATCGAGCGCGTTCAGCGTCAGGTTGAAGGACGAAATTTCGACATTCGTAAACATATTCTTGAATACGATGATGTTCTCAATCAGCATCGTCTCGCGATTTATGCTCGTCGTAATCGCATTTTGGAAGGAAAAGACATTCATGCTGATGTTGTGGAAATGCTCGAAAATCAGATTGAGCGAGTAATTTCTCTGGCGTATGACGGACATTCTGATATTGAATCTGACGTAGCACAAAACATTGTTGATGCTATCAATGATTTTACTGGTGCAGAAATTGCGAAAGTGAGTGATTATTTGGATGCTGAAAATCTCGAAGATTTGAAACGAAAAACAAAAAATCTTCTTGGTGGGCAAATCGAAATGCTTCGCGATACAGGTTCTGAAGAAATTTTTGCAGATTTTGAACGACGCTTGACACTCGCAGCCATTGATGAACTTTGGATGCAACACATGGACGCAATGGCTCACCTTCGTGAAGAAGTTGCTTTTGAAGGATATGCACAAAAAAATCCTCTCGTGGTTTACAAAGAGCGTGCGTATGATTCGTTCGTAAATATGATGAGTGATATTGAATATCGTGTTATTAAGGGACTTCTTACAGCAAAACCACAAGAATCCATCGATGCAGTAGAACTCGAATCTGCACTTCGTGAAGATTATATTGAAACTGGTTCTGAAGCCGTAGGAGTTGCACATGTGCCAGTAAATTCAGAAAATGGCGAAATTTCCATTACACCAGTAGACACGCCAGAAATCAATGTCATCCGTCTTTCTGACGACAAAAAATAATTATGTCAAAATATGTCAAATCCTACACCTGAACAATATACGAACCCAGAAGTTCATGAGGCAACTTCAACCCTTATGACTGTCATCAAATTTTTGCGCGATATTGTTGTTATTTTTCTGATTGCATTCGCAATTCGTTCATTTTTGGTAACCCCTTTTCAAATTCAGGGGGTTTCTATGGATGATAGTTTTTCTGATCACGAATATATTATGGTCAATACCTTCGGATATTTGAATTTTGACACGCATTTTAATGAATTTTTGCATTCAAATCCAGACCCAGTCAGCGGGACGATTGCTCAGCTTTTAAAAAAAATTCCTATCCATGTAGGCGATCCAAAACGCGGCGATGTTATCGTTCTGAAGCCACACATTGATAAATCTCGCGAATATTACATCAAACGCGTCATTGGTCTTCCTGGTGAGACGGTTCGGATTTTTGACGGAAAAGTTTTTATAAAAAAAGTGGATGCGGAGGATTTTGTGGAAATCAATGAGTCGTATCTTTCGCTTGTGAATTCAGGGCAAACGCTTGTAAATGATCAGCGAACTGAAAAAATTTTTGAAATTCCAGAAAACTCGTATTGGGTAATGGGCGATAATCGCCTCAATTCTTCTGATTCTCGCAATTGTTTTAAAAATTGTAATTTGCCGAATAGTACTCACTTTTTAGCACGCGAAGATATTCTTGGAAAAGTGGCAATGAGTTTTGGATATTTCAATATTTTTGACAAAAAAGAAGGATTTCCTCATTTTGGTTCATTCAAGTGGGAAGTAAAACCACGACTTTTCGATACGCCGAGTACAGCACAATATCCAGAACTTGACAGCACAACTCATGAATAATTCTGATTATCAACAACCTGAAAGCCTTACTTTAAAACCTTCATTTTTTGAAGGTTTTTGGAGTTTTTGCAAGGAAATTATTTGATACATTATCGTGATTACAATTATATTTACTTTTTTTGTAATCCCCTTTCGTATCAATGGATCATCGATGGAAGATCATTACCACAACAACGAATATATTTTGGTGGATAAATTTTCATATCTCAACCTTCCAACGCATTTTCATGAATGGAATAACGAAAATGCGAATTTTTTTCAACGCACTATTGCTCAATTTTTTGAAAAAATCCCACTCAATATCGGCAATCCTCAGCGTGGTGATGTAGTGGTGATTCGTCCACACGTAAGCGAAATTCAAGAATATTATCTCAAGCGCGTTATTGGCCTTCCTGGCGAGACGGTTCGGATTTTTGATGGAAAAGTTTTTATAAAAAAAGTGGATGCGGAGGATTTTGTGGAAATCAATGAACCATATCTTTCCGAAAAAAATAAAGATAAAACGTATTTTTCTCCAGCACTCGTGCTTGATGTTTTTCAAACCGATTTTATTATTCCAGAAAATTCGTATTGGGTAATGGGCGACAATCGACTCAATTCTTCTGATTCTCGCAATTGTTTTGACAATTGTCAAGCGGAAAATGCTTCAAATTTTATCGAACGAAAAAATATTGTTGGGCGACTTTTGATAGATTTTGGAAATTTTGATTTGAAAGAATGGAAATGGGAACACTTGCCGCGATTTTTTGACACGCCAGCGCGTGCGAATTATTCTGAACTCGAATAATATGTTTTATCTCATTAACAAGCCAATCTGAATGACGAGTTTTGATGTTATTCGGAAAATGCGAAAAATTCTCGGAGTCAAAAAAATGTGACATATTGGTACTTTGGACCCCAAGGCAGACGGCTTGATGCTGATTGCAACGGAACAAAGTACCAAGCTTCTCTCTTTCATCAATTCCAACAAAAAAACGTATTTTTTTACGGTTCGACTTGATGGGAAAAGTGAAAGTCTTGATTTGGAACAAGAAATTCAGCCAATTGATACTTCTCGTCGCAAAATTCCTGATAAAAACTTTCTCATTCAAAAAATTTCTGAAACAACAGAACAGATTCCGCCAAAATTTTCTGCGATTCATATCGATGGCAAGCGCGCCTATGATCTTGCCAGAAAATGACGTGATTTTGAGATTCCAAAGCGAAAAATCAGTGTTTCTGATGTAGAAATGCTCTATATTTCTGAAGAGGAAATTTCGCTTCGGATCACGATTTCTTCTGGTGGCTATATTCGTTCGTTTGCGCCAATGATTGGCGAGCTTTGTGGGATTGATGGCGGGTATATTTCAGTTTTGCGGCGCGAAAAATTATTTTTTTGAGAACATTTTGTCACGCTGGATGATGGCGAAAATCTCGAAAATCTCACGCGAGAAAAATATATTTCTGAAGAAAAAATCTTCCCAGATTTTCCATTTTTTGTACTTGACGATGAAAAAATATTATGATTGATAAAAAATGGAATTTCACCAAATATTTCTGAACTCATTGAAAAAATCCCTGATTTTTCAAAAAATATTAAAAATCATTCAAGATTTTTTCTCATTTTTCCTGAAAAATACGCTTCTCTTCTCGAATGGAATGGAGAAAATTGCAAAATCCTCAAAAATGATGCCATGTCATTTCTATAATTCGGAATCTTCACACAAAAAACACATTTAAAACTTGATTTTTCAAGTTTTTTTTGTATTATTCGGAAAATTTGATTTATGAAACTTTTTTGGAAAATTCTCATCAGCGCTCTGCTTTTTATCTCCTTTTCACAAGGGGCTTTTGCGACGAACGATGACGCGAATACTATGATTGAAAAAACCAAAAACGAAATCCAAAAAACGGTAAACACATATATTCTAGAAGTGTACAAAAAACAGGGCGCGAAAATCTTGCAAGAACTCGATGTAAATCTTGAAAAAATGAATTCATCACGAGATGCAAAAATTGAAACCTATGGAAGCATTCAGGCGACTCTCAAGCTCAAAAAAGAATCAGTTGAAAAGGATACTGAAATCGGGAAAAATTCCAAAAAAATTCTCATTCAATATCTTGATTTTATGATTGGAGAGCTTGAAAACCGAAAAAAGAATTTATAAAATTCCCTTTACTTTTTGGGAATTTTTTTTATGCTGAGAGAAATAAAAAAACCTTATGTCAAACGAAATTTCTCTTTGGATTAAAAAATTGGCCGTAACCGCGATTATGGTGGCAATTGGTTATGGTATTTATCTGACAAGCAACACGATTATCATGCTTGGAGTGGCTGGATTTCTCACGATTCTCATCACACCACTCGTAGAAAAATGGCGAAAATTCCACATTCCTGAATGGATTATAATTGTAGTCGTATATATCACAATTATTTTGCTAGCGACGATTGTAGCGGTAAGCATTGTGCCGATTGTGATTGATTATTTTGCGAGTATTATTCGGCAAGTTACACACTGGGCAAATACGGCGCAAGACACATATTTGCATTACGGAATTCAGGGTTTTAATCTTCCTGATTGGCTTGAAAACGCAATTTTATATGTGGTAAGCCCTGAAAATATCAATAACACACTTGATCTAATCAAGCAAAATGCTGGAAGTATTCAGACATTTTTGACGAGTCAAATTTCTTCGATTACCAGCGGTGGAATTTCCATTGTAAGCACGATTGGAAATATGTTTACTGATGTGCTTTTTATCGGAATTGCGACTTTTTTTATGGTGCTTGAACGAAAATCGATTGGACAAATTTTCTTGGATGTAACGCCTGATGATAAGGAAGATCACATTCGCTACCTTTTTTCTCGCGTGCAAGAAGTTTGTATTTCATGGATTAAGGCATCAATTATTCTGAGTTTTTCAATTTTTCTTTTCACGTATATTGGACTCTATATCGCGGAGATTATTTTCCACTTTTCGACGGAACGAGTTTTTACGCTCGCGCTTATTAGTGGAATTATGGAATTTGTGCCATACATTGGGCCGATTCTATCAGTGATTCCTGCGCTTATTATTGCACTTGGCATCAGTTGGGAGGCTTCGCTCGTGATTTTGATTTTGTATGTGATTATTCAGCAAGCCGAAAATAATATTCTCGTGCCGTATATCATGAGTAAAAATCTCGATATTTCGCCACTATTTGTGTTTGTAATTATGCTCTTTGGAGCGACGCTTGGTGGAATTATTGGAATTATTGTCGCGGTGCCAATTGCAGGCGTTCTCAAGGTTTTGTACACTGACTGGATTGATCAAAAAAAGCAACGCGGACGATATGCACTACATAACGAAAATAATATTTCTGAAACCCTCGCTCCAAATCCATTGGAAGCTGGAAAGAATTTATTTAAAAATACAAAAAAATATCTCGCCAAAGCGAAAAATTTTATCACCCCAAAAAAATAATCTCAAAACGGGATTTTTTATTGTCACCAAGATTGTTTGAGTGCATCAGCATTTACACCACCAATACGTTCACCGAGCAAATCGCGATGATTCGAACGAATATCGTCCAAAATGGCGATAATTTCATTAGGATTTTCAACATGCACCAGGCGCGAGCGGTATTCTTTCACATTCGGAAAACCATGCAAATATTGAACCAAATGTTTGCGAGCTTCCATCATCCCCTTTCTCTGTTTCCAATTCCAAAGCAGGTTTCCGTGCTCAGCCATTGTATCCAGAATTTCCTGAAGCGTCGGCACATATCCACCAGGCAAAAAACTCCAAGGATTCCCAAACGAAGCACGACCAATCATAAAACCATCAAGATTTTTTTTATCAGAAATTTTCCCATCACGATTTTCTGGATGAATAATTTTTCGCATTCCATCGTCAAAATCAAGAATATCGCCATTACAAATCACAGGAATTCCAACCGCTTGCTTGAGTTCATAAATCCCGGTAAAATCAGCCTGTCCAGAAAAAGCCTGCTTGTACGTGCGGCCATGGACAGTAATAAGATTGGCACCTGCATTTTCGAGACCTTTCACAAAATCAATGAGCAAATCGTGATTTTCCCAACCAAGTCGTGTTTTCACAGAAATCGGAATTTTCACGGCTTTCGACATTTTTTCTACAATTTCAAATGCCGTATCACGATTGATCATGAGCGACGAGCCATGACCACTTTTGACAACTTTTTTGGCAGGGCAACCCATATTGATATCAATCCCCGTGATTCCATAACTTTCGATAATTCGCGCCGCCTCAGCAAATTTTTCTGGATCTTTTCCAAAAATCTGAATAATAAGCGGATATTCAGAAGGATTGTGTTTAAGTGCTTTTTCTTGCAAATCTTTGGAATGACAAAGCCCATCCGCCGAATAAAACTCCGAAAAAACCACCGTTTCTGGTGCAATTTTTTTCACAATTTGGCGATACGGACTATCAGTATAGCCATCCATAGGCGCCAAAGTCGAAATTGGCCCCTTTTGAGCAAGATTTTTCCAAAAATTTTTATCCATAAATATATTTATAAGTTTTTTAAGATGATAGTCAAGTGGAAGTTTTCGCTTTTTTAAAAAAATTATGCTACACTACTTGTGTTACTCTTTTTACACTATTTTATGCGCGAACTTTCTAAAGTTATAAAAGAAAAAAAGGTTACCAAAACCAAAATTTTCAAACACTATAATTTTCCAAAAAATAGTCGAGCTGTGATTTTGAATCTTATTTCAGACGAAAATCTGAAAAATTTTGTGACAAATGCTTGCGAAGAAATCGGAGTAGCCGTGATTGATTCGCTTGAAACTTTTGACAAAGACCTCATTATTGGTGCAGATGCTATTGTAAGCGAAAAAATCGAGAAAGATTCTGAATTTGATGAAATTTTGCAAGCAGCTGTGACGCCTATTTTTCCGATCGAAAGTGAGTATGATTTGGAAGAATTTAATCCAATGAAATTTGAGGGAAATGCCTTTCTGTTCAAGGAAAATAAGCCATTTCAGATTTTTGAAAAAATTTGTCGAATGCTCGAAAATCTCAATTATGCCGGCGACAGGCGTATGTTGATCAAAAATTTACTCGAATTTTCTGTAAACCAAAAATAACCAAAATCCTCGAACGAGGATTTTTTTATAGCTCAGGAGTTGGCTTTCCAACGTGATCTGTAAAGAGAATTCCGTTGAGATGGTCGATTTCATGCTGAACAATTCGTGCTGCCAGTTGATCAAGATGAAGTGCAAATTTTCGTCCTTCAATATTGTAAAATTCAATATCAACTTCAGTCCATCGAACCACATCGCCAGACTCACCCGGAAGCGACAAACAACCTTCCTGATCGGAGCAAGTCATCTCAGAATGTGCAACAATAACTGGGTTAATCATCGCAATCGTTCGATAATTTTCATCATCATAATCCTTCATCAACGATACAACGATAATTCGCTTGTTCACACCCACTTGTGGCGCTGCAAGTCCCACTCCCCCATTTTTCGGATTGCGAATGTGCTTGAGCATATTATCAGCCAATGATTTGTATTTGTGTAACTCATTCAAAGCAACTGGCGTCGATACTTCTCGCAAAATCTCATTCGTATCCCCTTTTTCAATTGTAAATTTTTTAGACATAAATTTTTAAATAAAAAATCATTTGAATATTATCTACTTTTGATTAAAATTCAAGTGAATAATTTGTTTTTATGCTTTCTTTTCTTCGAAAAATCATTCCGCTCGACGGCGCGCTTCGTGTGAGCTATCATTATATGCGCGGACTTTTGGCGTATTGGATGTCCGGAAATCCTGCCAAAGATATGATTGTAATCGGTGTTACTGGGACAAAAGGAAAAACAACGACAACCAATATTATTGCACAGGGACTTTCAGCTTCGGGTAACAAAGTAGCGATGTTTTCGACGGTTAATATGTCAATTAATGGAAAAACAGTTGAAAACAATATGAAAATGACGACACCATCCCCTTTTGTTTTGTGGCAATTTATCGGGGAAGCAAAAAAACAAGGTTGTAAATATTTGGTACTCGAAACTTCCAGTCATGCGATTTTTTATCATCGTGTACATGGACTTCATTATGATGTAGCGGTTTTGACGAATATTGCACAGGATCATCTCGATTTGCACAAAACTATGCAAAATTATGTACAAACCAAACTTCAAATGTTTAAAAATTTGTACAAATATGGGATTCATAAAGGCGTAAAAAAAGTAAGTGTAGTAAATATCGACCACGAATACGCAAGTGAATTTTTGTCAAAAGAAATCGTAACCGACAATTTGTACACAACTGGCTTTTCGAATGCAGCACAGGTTCGTGCGGAAAATATTGTCCACAACAATGATTCGACCGAATTTGATATTCGCATTCCATCGAATAATTTTCACCTTACGACACGACTTTTTGGTGATTTTAATATTTCCAATATTCTCTGTGCCGTAGCGGTTTTAATGTCTCAAAAAGTTGATATCGCTGATATTCAGCGAATTATTGCGGATTTTCACACAGTTCCTGGCCGACTTGAGGAAATCCCCAATCAGAAAAATGCCAAAATTTTCGTTGATTATGCACACACCGAGGATTCCCTAAAAAATGTGATTGAAACTGTGAGAAAAATTGGCGGTGTAAAGCGTACCATTTTAGTTTTTGGAGCAACCGGCGACCGTGATCAGTCCAAGCGTCCAAAAATGGGAATGATTGCCGATCAGCTGGCTGATGTAGTACTTCTCACTGATGACGACACATATACAGAAGATTCTCTTTCTATCATTCGACAAGTTACGGAAGGCATCAAGCGCAAGGAATGAGAAAATTTCTGGATTATCCCGTCTCGCAATGATGCGATTCGTACGGCACTCATTATGCTTCGTCCATGAGACGCGCTCATTGTTGCCGGAAAAGGCGCTGAAACCGTGCAGGTTACGCAGGCTGGCCCCATTCCTTGGAATGATCGTAAAATGATTGAACAAATTCTTGCAGAAATCGAAACACAAATTCTCGTCTAAAAAATCCCCCAATGGGGATTTTATTTTTTATCAATTGTTTTATATTTTTGATAGCCAAGCACGATTGCAATAATGGCAAAAAGCGAAAATGAAACGACACTTGATTCGTATGTATGCAAGAACAAGTTCATGGCAGCAACACCAGCGAATGTCCCAGCCAAAATCGAATGAGCAAAAAATAACTGAAAAAAGATAAACACAGAAATGACAAGGAACAGAATACCACCGAGCGCACCTCATTCGATAAATTGCTGAATGTACCAACTTTCTGGAATGTAGTATCGATCTTGTTCCTCAACACTCTCACGACCATGAGACTCTAATTTGAGAACATGACGATATGCTGGACCAGCACTTCCCATTCCATGACCGAGTGGTTTTTCCAAAAATCGATTGACACCAACGAGCATTCTTTCAGCATGCCCCTTGGTTGAGCCTTCGCGCCCAATCAATGACTCGCTTGACCCAGAATATTTGACCATCAACACCCAGCCAAATCCTATTCCAATCAGAATAAGTGCCAAAAGTTGTTTTATGTAATTTCGGAACAAAAATCCAAGACCACCCAAAAGTGCCACCACAGCACCACCAATCATCCCCAAAACTGCACTACGAGAATATGTATAAAATACCATTACAATTGCAACGAAAACGACTAATCCAATTGCAAAATACCAATCTTTTTTCTGATGGAAAAAATATATCAGAAGTCCCATGAAGATGATTAGGAAGGCTCCCATTGTATTTGGACCATCGAGAAGCCCCTGAAAACGCCGAACACTCGCACCATCAATTCCATGAAAAATTGGAGGCGCGCCACCAAAATCCCACGCGGAAACATATTGTGAATATCCAAGATACAAAAGCAATTCTTCGGAAAGCGGAAATTTGAGGAGTCCACTCACAAAAAGCATTATTCCTGATGAAATCAAGAAAATTTTAATATAATGCATCATTGGAGATTTCAAAAAATCTGATCCGTGATAAAAAATCCAAAAAACAATGAGAAAAATAAAATCATATCGCCCACCAAAAATCAATCCGCGCACGCCTGTAGTAAAAATCGTTACCACAATCATTATGAGAATATACGCCAAAATTGCACTATCAAGCCATCCCCACTGAATTGGGAATTTTTTGGTTGTTTTCCATTTATTGAACATCAAAACAAGCCAAAAAATCCCAGTAACAAGCAATAAAATTTCTTTCAAAAAATTTCCTCCTGGCACACCAATTTTGTACACCAAAAACACTGAAAGTACCGTTGACCAAGGAAGAAAAATCAGGAGCGCTTGTGTACATTTGTCGAACCATTTTTGCGCCCAGAAATCGTTTTGTAAAAGCTTTTTAGACATAAAAATAAAAAAATACTTGCCAATAGTACATATTTTTGTAAAATATGCAAATTATAAATTATAAAATCATAATGTTATCAGACGAACAAAAGAAAGCCCTTAAAGGCGTTATCAAAAAACCTCATGTAAATTCGACTTGTATTGGTTGTAGTGCGTGCGTCGCCATTTCTGGCGATGTTTTTGAGCTGGATGATGATGGTCTTTCGATCGTTAAGCCTCGTTGTGATTATTCAGGACTTGAAGTAGATGATGCAATTGCTGCGTGTCCAGTAAACTCTATTAGTTGGCAAGAAGCAGATGAGGACGGAAATTATCTCAATGGCGTGGTAGAGCACGAAGATGTTCCATAAAATAAAAACCATCATTATGATGGTTTTTATAATACCACTTTTCGTCCTGCTTGCAGTGCCTCAGAAAGATTTTGTGGACGAACTTCTCGGTGACGAGAAATGGAGAGCACAATTCCGGCCGCCATACAGAGCGATAAAATCGAACTTCCTCAGTAGCTTACGAATGGCAAAGTCACACCCGTGAGCGGAATTACATTGAGATTCACACCAATATTGATGAATGCCTGCACAACAAACCAGGTGGTAATTCCGAATGCGACATATTTTCAAAATAAATCCTTCACAGATCGAGCAATATTGTATCACCGATACGCAATAAATAAATAAAATCATATCAGTATTGTACCGCGCACAAATCCTAATTCTTCAACAATTACCGAAAAAATAAAATCTCCGTACACTTCTGGCAAATATCCAAATTTTTGAATCGATGCACCAAATCCGAGACCCCAAAAACCACCGGAACCAATAGCAATAAAGCCATTTCGCAATTGATCATCATTATTCCCTGAATTTTTTGTCTGAGCAATATCTTTATTACTACGCAAAAAATTGTCTACACGCTTTGAAATATATCACAATTTTGTCTGCTCACCAAAAGCCTTTCCCAACCCATAAACTCCAACCGCACCAACTATCACAACCAAAATCGCGATAGCAACGAATCGGACATTTCCATTTCCCACAAAATACATTGCGAGAACAATCGGCGATAAAATCAAAATCGAACCAAAGTCTGGTTGTAGCATTAATAAAATAACGACTACGCCGGCATGTAAAAAATACGGAATCACACCCATGGAGACATCCTTCATCATAGCCTTTCTTCGTTTCAAGAAAAAAGCAAGCATGATAATGAGGCTCAATTTTGCAAACTCCACTGGCTGAATCGATGGTAATCATGGGAGATCAATCCATCCAGTTGCGCCATGATATTCTGCCCCTACTCACGGAATAAACACGGCCGCCAAAAATATAACCGATCCCCAAAAAAATTGTTTTGCGTATTTTTCAAAAAAATCGTACGGAATTTTAGAAAAAATCGTCATTACTACAATACCCATCACGACATACATGATAGTACGCACCATAAAATATGAGTTATTCGGTTCATCCAAAACCCCTTTAAGTACCTGTTTAAGAGTAATAGTGTATGACGAGTAGACACTCACCGAGCTAATCATTACGAGCCCAAAAAAAAGCATCGCAATAATAATAATCGAGAATACCGCGTCAACTTCTTTTTTTTGCATAGGAAAAATTAAATATCAAGAAAAATGAGTCACACGACTCATTTTGATTTACGAGTTTTTTCGGCGATTCATCGTAATCATAAAGCCAGATATCGCAATCGCAAATACTCCAAATAAGCTAAACATTCCCATTCCAGTCTCTGGGAGGGCTGTTGTCTCAATTTTTTCATTAGTCGCACCAGTAGTTGTCACCTCATCAGTAACAATCACCTGTTTAGTTGTTTCTCCCGTGCTCGTTTGTGGTTCAGCAGTAACAGCAAGCGGATTTGATGGAGCCGTCAAATCAATTTTATCTTCAGAAAATCGTGCTGGCGTTACAAATTCTTTAGTTGCATCAATTCCGGCACTAATGGTAGCACCATTCGCGGAAGTAACGGTATTCACTGTGATTTTGTATGTTGCAGATGTCGCCATCTCAGAAGATAATTCCACGCGAGCCACATTAGGGTTTGAGGTTTCATGATATCCACTCACACTCACCATATCGCGTGTAATCTGGTTTTCAAGAGTGGTACGAAGTGTTGTAATATTAATAGGCTCACTAAAAGTTACATCGATTTCACGAGGAGAAACAGGATTTACTTGAATAATAGCAAGCGTATTACTAGTCGTATTTTCAGTTCCTGTTTGCGCATAAACAAAAGAAAAAGAAGGGATAATCATTGTTACTAAAAGAGCAATTTTTTTCAAAAATGAATTCATAGCAGGATTTTTAAAAAATAACTTGTCACATTGTATGACTTTCAAAAATTTTTTCAATGCATTCACAAAAAAGGACTTTACTTTTTTCGAAAATATTTTTTAATAAATATTTTTATGTTTTACAAAAGTATTATAGAGAAATTTTTTGATATCTTCAATTCCTTCACCAGTTACTGAGGAAATAAGCAAATTTTGTCTAGTGAGCAATTCCTGCCTCTGATCTGTTGATAATAAATCAATTTTATTATAAATAAGGAATCGTTCTTGTGAAGCCCCAATCTGATTAAGAGTTTCGTTGACAATGTCGATTTTTTCCTGAATCCAAGGATCATTAGCGTCAACTACATGCAAAAGAATGTCTGCTTCCAATGAATCCTCAAGGGTCGATCGAAACGCAGCAATCAAATCTGGCGGCAAATCTTGAATAAAACCAATGGTATCATTCAGAAGAATTTCAATTCCATGAGTATATAAAAAATCTTCAGAACTACGATTTTGAGACGAATTATTCAAAAGTCAGTCAAGATATACTTTTCATACTGATGTTCAAAGCGTTGCAAAAAGCTTATCTTGAGCCAAAACTCATTTTTGTGTCAAGAGATTAAAAAAGGTGGATTTTCCGGCGTTCGTGTACCCCACAATCCCGACAGTAGTAAGATTTTTTCTTTTTCTATGGGTACGATGAAGCGAACGAGTACGCTCATATATTTTGAGCTTCTCGCGAATAAATTCTTCTTTTTCTCGCAAGTGGCGCTTCATAATTTCCGTATTCGTCTCCCCTTGTCCTTTGGCATTTTTTGAGCCACCACCTTGTCTTGATAATTCCATCCCCATACCAAAAATTCTCGGTCCCATATGCTTGATAGCGGCAAGCTCAATCTGGAGTTTAGATTCTGGCGAAACCGCGTGAAGCGCAAAAATTTTGAGAATCAAATCTACTCGATCCCATGCCTGCATTTTTGATTTTTTCTTTCGTAAAATTTCATTTATATTCCAAATTTGGGCCGGCTTCATGATATTTCCAATGATCAATAATTCTGCTCACAACTCATCACCAAGGACAATAATTTCATCCAATTTTCCAGAACCA
>ERZ773070.971-NODE-971-length-18584-cov-8.547142_pt1 | contig 18584 bp, 11 predicted proteins | sample MGYA00580618_ERZ773070 | MGnify/ENA primary metagenome ERZ773070 (study PRJEB29015, sample SAMEA2738023) | human oral metagenome | biome: human oral; feature: human-associated habitat; material: dental | place: China | collected 2019 ... | reverse complement strand
CTATCCAAGCATCAGTTGAAGAACGTATCGACGTATTCGGTTCAGAAGGTAAAGCTTAAGAAGTTTGTAAAAGCTTAATATAACAGGGTTTATCCAATTTGGATAAACCTTTTTTCTTTGTTTTAGAACAAATATAAAGTATTATGATATAATCAATATGTAAGCGGTTTTATTGTTTGAAGATAATCGAAACTATTTCTTCAATTATAAAGTTGCTAAACTTTTAGTTTTAGAGGTAAATAATTATGACGGGTCAGAATATCTTTGTAATGGCTGGTGGTGGTGGAGTAACAACACCTTATCTTAATACAATAGAAAAAAAGGTTCCTAAATCTGATATTATATCTGCTTTAGAATCTGAAAATGGAGATTTGAATGACAGAAAAGAAATTCTAGAATCCAAAGAAGAATCATTCTCTGTTTGGGGGTATAGTGAGAATGATAATAATTTAAAAAGTAATCCACCTAAATCAGGGGATATTATATTTATCACGAATAATAATGCGGCCATTTATCTAACTACTGTTTTTAAGGTGATCGAAGCTAAAGGATTAGATTATATTTGGGCAGGGCGAGAAAGTTGGAAGTATAAACTAATACTTAAGAATGTAATTCGAATTTTTATCCCGTATCCGTTAGATGTGGATATTGAAAAATGGTGTGAGGCTCATCCTTTTGCCCCTAGTTTGTCAAGGATTCAAAATATTAATAAACTTTATAAAGACAATGAAATAGGATTTAGACATCTCATTGGTAGGCAATTGAAAAAAGGCCCCATTCAAGGTTCACTAACAGTAAAAATTCCTGATTATGATAAACAGGACTATGAAAAGAAAATGAAAGATAAAGATATAGAAATAGTTCTCAGTAGATTAGATACTTATTGCAACCTTACACACTTTGAATGTATAGTAAAGGAAGTTTGAAATGTTAGATAATAATGCAGGTCCTAAGAATAGATTAAATTATACCAATAACATAGATTCAGTACATTGTGTTGTTGGTGCAAATGGTTCAGGAAAAACAAGACTGTTAAATTCTCTATTAGAAAAAGATAAAGATTCGATAACGAGATTCTATAAACATGATGAGGTTATATCAGACTATTCTTTCATAAAGTATTCTGCTTCAGTAGAGTTGAACGATTTAAACGTTATTCCTAGTGGTTCAATAGACATCTCAACCTCCGCATATTTAAATACGATGGATCTCGTAAACTTGAATCGAGAAGATTCTATTAAACAAGTAAAAGTAATCAGTGACTATTTTAATGAAGGGGAAGAAGATACAAAATGGCAAGAATTAATTGAACTTTCAGGAAAAACAGTATCACTTAAGTTAAATAAAATAGGCGAAGCAATTGATTCTTACGGAAATACTTATTTAAAAGGAACGAATTTTTTAAAAGAAATTGAAGATAAAATCACTAACATACCAAAGTATGGTTACACAAATAAAGTATTAAAGATATTGATGAGAAAATTTTTTGCTATATTGGCAACTGATATATTACCACTATTCAAATATTCTGAAAAAGAAAAAGCAATGGTGGAAATCGAGAGTAATAAAAAAGGACTTATACGACTTGTAGAACAGATAGATTTAACAACTATACAGATAAAAGGTGAATTTTATAAAGATTTAGAAAAATTTTTAAAAATTGATAAATCGGATCATAATATAGAGGCTAAAATAACTAAACTATCGGATTTTTTTGAAGATTTAGGTGAAGTTATTAGCAATGTTGGAAAAGATCTGAGCTTTACTGCGGACAATGATAGGAAGATATTAAAAAAATTTTTTAAAAGTTTAAGTAAAGATGAATCAGATAATTGGATTTCACAAGAAGTATTCTCAGTTCTAGAATTTAAGTGGAATGGTCTAAGTTCAGGTGAACTAGCGCTAATTAATCTTTTTGGGCGTTTAAATGATATCAAAAATATTACGGGAGAAAACGTGATTTTATTGCTAGATGAAGTTGACTTAGGTCTGCATCCTGAGTGGCAAAGAAAATGGGTGAAAAATATTCTACCCATTATTAGCAATATTATGAAAAAGGAAAATGGTTCAGTCCGTGTTATTCTCGCCACTCACTCTCCTATAATACTATCGGATTTTATGAGTGAAGATATAGAATATTTATCAAAAAATGATCATACAGAAGAACTTAGAACGTTTGGACAGAATATCTATAGTCTATTCAAGAATTCTTTTTTCTTGGAAGCACCTAAAGGCGCTTTTTCGCAACAAGTTATTGAAGATTTATTAAAGATATTTGGAAATTCCTCAAATGATGTATTAATACAAGAGAGGGCTGCTTATGAAGAATTCATTAGTAAATATAGTTTACAATTTGATAAAGAAACACCAGGATATGAAGTTCGAGAGTTTTTTGAAGAATTGATAGATATGATTGGTGAAGATATTATTCGGAACCACTTAAAAAAACAGATAAAAAAAGTTAGATGGAATAATGTTCAGAAAGATAGTTTAGACTATGAGAAAAAAATTGAAAAACTTGAAGAACAGATAAAAGAACTCAAGGAAAAGATTTTAAAACCTGAAGAAGAAAATAATGATTAGAATAACTAAATTTTATAGCCAAAATGAATTAGAAAGATATTATGATTATATTTTGAGTCAAAATTCTAGATTCCTTAAGTCAAATGGTATGGGCATTTTTATAGTGAATTTGTTAAATGAAATACTTGAAAAACAAGGGAAGCCGAAGATGGTAGAGGATTTTAAGAATTTGATTACTATGCCATTTGTTGAACTTAAAACACTTCATGATTCTATCAATATCAAAAGTACTGTATTCAAGGATATAGTAGAAGATGTAGAAAATGCAAAAAAGTTAAAAACTTATAGAAATTATTATAAAAGATTTTTTACTTCAACTCATACGGATTCTGAAAGTAAAAAGAAGAAAAATAATATTAGTCTAATTCAGGACTTGGGTATCACTGTTTGTCCATATTGTAACCGAAATTATATAAATTCTCGTGATGATAAGTCTGGTTGTGAGTTTGATCATTACTACAATAAAAGAGACTTCCCTTTTTTTTCATTGACTTTATCAAATCTAATCCCCTCTTGTAGTACGTGTAACAGAATAAAAAAAGAGGAAAGTTATAACTTTTGTCCTTTTGAAGTTGAATCTAATGAAGAATTTATTTTTAAGGTGTCTCCACCAAGTATTTCTTCAAAGATAGAATTATATTTTGGCGATGAATCACAAAAAGATAATGTTTTAAAATTAGAAGATGCGTATGAAATTCATAAAAAAGATGTTGCTGAAATGTTTATGAAAGAAGAAAAATATTGTAAAGAATATCGTGATTATTTAATTTCTCTTTTGGGAGATAAAGGTAACATAGGAAATGAATTTTCAGAAGAATTTTTCGATAGTATGATATTTGGAGAGATTGCCAATGATAGTTTTGATGACTATTTAAATCATTCATTATCAAAATTAAAAAAGGATACATATGATTATATAGTTGAGTTGAGAGAAAAGTGAAAAATGAAAAATTAACTTATTAAAGTTTTACATGTAAAATAGGAGGATATGGTTGATGCTCTTTGGCCCCAAATACAGAGAGTTCTTCTCAAACCAGATCATATGATTTGTGCCAAATTCAACTTAAGATTTTGCCCCTATTTTGCCACACTTTTTTAAGAACTAAAGGGAACAATGAAGTATCTTTCTAATACAGAGTGGGTGTAAGAATATCAGAATATAGCTCTTTTTAGTGTATGAGGAAATATAGTAAATAAGATGGCTTATGTTCAGAAGGTAAAGCTTAATCTAGCTTAACCAAATAAAACAGAAACCTGCCCATTGGGCAGGTTTTTGTGTGTTTTAAGGAAACGATGAAACCAGTATTTTTGATTTAAAAGTATTAGTTTATGAGAGAAATCTCTAATTTTACAATCTATAGGCAAACGCTTGCATTCTAGTTTTTATTGGACTATAATAGGTTGGTATAAAGCCTTCTGTAAGAATATCGAGAAGGTGTAGAAAGTAAGGATTTAGAATATTTGTAGTCAACAGCACAATGTTGCTATTCCTTGCGATAGGGAGAGAGTTATGGCAATGATAGAAGTGGAACATCTTCAGAAAAATTTTGTGAAGACTGTCAAGGAACCAGGGTTAAATGGGGCTTTGCGCTCTTTTATTCATCCTGAAAAGCAGACCTTTGAAGCGGTCAAGGATTTGACCTTTGAGGTGCCCAAGGGGCAGATTTTAGGATTTATCGGGGCCAATGGTGCAGGGAAGTCGACCACCATTAAAATGCTGACAGGGATTTTAAAGCCGACATCGGGCTATTGTCGGATCAATGGCAAGATTCCACAGGACAATCGCCAAGACTATGTCAAGGATATTGGAGTGGTCTTCGGACAACGCACCCAGTTATGGTGGGATTTGGCTCTGCAAGAGACCTACACGGTCTTGAAAGAGATTTACGATGTGCCAGACTCGCTCTTTCATAAACGCATGGATTTTTTAAATGAAGTCTTGGATTTGAAGGAATTTATCAAGGACCCCGTGCGAACTCTTTCACTTGGGCAACGGATGCGGGCGGATATTGCAGCTTCCTTGCTCCACAATCCCAAGGTTCTCTTTTTAGATGAGCCGACCATTGGTTTGGACGTTTCGGTCAAGGATAACATTCGTCGGGCCATTACTCAAATCAATCAGGAGGAAGAAACAACCATTCTCTTGACCACTCACGATCTGAGCGACATTGAGCAACTTTGTGATCGGATTTTCATGATTGACAAGGGGCAGGAGATTTTTGATGGAACGGTTAGCCAGCTCAAGGAAACCTTTGGCAAGATGAAGACTCTTTCCTTTGAACTGCTACCAGGTCAAAGTCATCTCCTTTCTCACTATGAAGGCTTTTCGGATATGACCATTGAAAGACAAGGAAATAGCCTCAACATTCAATACGATAGTTCCCGCTACCAGTCGGCCGATATTATCAAGCAAACCCTGTCTGATTTTGAAATCCGCGATTTGAAGATGCTGGATACGGATATTGAGGATATTATCCGTCGCTTCTACCGAAAGGAGCTCTAAGATGGTCAAATTGTGGAGACGTTATAAACCCTTTATCAATGCAGGTGTTCAGGAATTGATCACCTATCGAGTCAACTTTATTCTCTATCGGATCGGCGATGTCATGGGGGCTTTTGTAGCCTTTTATCTCTGGAAGGCAGTCTTTGATTCCTCGCAAGAGTCCTTGATTCAGGGCTTCAGTATGGCGGATATCACCCTCTACATCATCATGAGTTTTGTGACTAACCTTTTGACCAGGTCAGATAGCTCTTTTATGATTGGGGAGGAGGTCAAGGATGGTTCCATTATCATGCGTTTGTTGAGACCAGTTCATTTTGCGGCCTCTTATCTTTTCACCGAGCTTGGTTCCAAGTGGTTGATTTTTGTCAGTGTAGGACTTCCTTTCTTGAGTGTGATTGTCTTGATGAAAATCCTTTCTGGGCAAGGGATTGTAGAAGTGCTAGGACTAACTGTCCTTTACCTCTTTAGCTTAACGCTCGCCTATCTGATTAACTTTTTCTTTAATATCTGTTTTGGTTTTTCAGCCTTTGTGTTTAAAAATCTTTGGGGTTCCAATCTACTCAAGACTTCAATAGTTGCCTTTATGTCTGGAAGTTTGATTCCCTTGGCTTTCTTTCCTAAAATCGTTTCTGATATCCTGTCCTTCTTGCCTTTTTCATCCTTGATTTACACTCCAGTCATGATCATTGTTGGGAAATACGATGCCAGTCAGATTCTTCAAGCACTCGTTTTGCAGTTTTTCTGGCTCATAGTGATGGTGGGCTTGTCTCAGTTGATCTGGAAACGAGTCCAGTCATTTATCACCATTCAGGGAGGTTAGTATGAAAAAATATCAACGCATGCATCTGATTTTTATCAGACAATACATCAAGCAAATCATGGAATACAAGGTGGATTTTGTGGTTGGTGTGCTAGGAGTATTTCTGACCCAAGGCTTGAACCTCTTGTTTCTCAATGTCCTCTTTCAACACATCCCCTCGCTAGAAGGCTGGACCTTTCAAGAGATTGCCTTTATCTATGGATTTTCCTTGATTCCCAAGGGACTGGACCATCTCTTTTTTGACAATCTCTGGGCACTGGGGCAACGCTTGGTGCGAAAGGGAGAGTTTGACAAGTATCTGACTCGTCCTATCAATCCTCTCTTTCACATCCTAGTTGAGACCTTTCAGATTGACGCCTTGGGCGAACTTTTGGTTGGTGGAATTTTACTAGCGACAACGGTATCAAGTATTGCTTGGACTCTTCCAAAATTCTTGCTTTTCCTAGTCTGTATTCCCTTTGCGACCTTGATTTATACTTCCTTAAAAATCGCGACCGCCAGTATCGCTTTTTGGACCAAGCAGTCAGGTGCCATGATATACATTTTCTATATGTTTAATGACTTTGCCAAATACCCGATTTCTATCTACAATTCGCTTCTTCGTTGGTTGATCAGCTTTATCGTGCCTTTCGCCTTTACGGCCTACTATCCTGCCAGCTATTTCTTGCAGGACAAGGATGTACTCTTTAATATCGGAGGTTTGATTCTGATTTCCCTTGTTTTCTTTGTTATTTCCCTCAAACTCTGGGACAGGGGATTGGATGCCTACGAAAGTGCGGGTTCGTAAGAGATAAAATAGAATGAGAGTTAAAAATTAAATATGTTAAAAACAACCGTTGAAAATTATAGCGGTTGTTTTTGCATGTTAATTGATGCATGAATTATATCCATTCCCCCTTTTTGCGATTTTGGTAGTTGTTCAAGTTGATTGATAATATTTTTGATGGCACGAATGAGTTTATACTGTACCCAGTTAACTATAAAATTTATTGACTAGATTTTTTGTTAACATGGATTAAAAAAAAAATTAACCAATGTTAATTTTTCTTGACTTAAAATTTTTTAATTGATATACTATTTTTCAGAGAGCTAACAATTATATATAAATGTACTACTCTATCCCACTAGATAATACGTCATAAAACTTTTTATAACAAAGGCTAGCAAGGTTAAAGTTTTCTATCTATTGGGTTTAAAATAAAAAATTAAGGAATTAAAATGAAAAAAAGTACGGTATTGTCATTAACTACTGCTGCAGTTATTTTAGCAGCATATGCCCCCAATGAGGTAATTTTAGCAGATGCACCTAGTTCTGAAGATGCTTTAAGAATTTCTGATAAAGAAAAAGTAGTAGCAGATAAAGAAACAGAAAACAATGAACGATCTGAAGATATTCATAATGTTATAGAAACTTCAAAGGATACTGAAGAGAAGAAGACAACAGTTATTGAGGAAAAAGAAGTTGTTAGTAGAAAGTCTGAGATAGACAAAAAAACTAGTAACGAAGGAGCAAGTATCAAAGAAGACTCCAATCAATCCAAAGGAAATGATGCGAACTCATTTGTAAATAAAGATACAGAAAAACCGAAAAAAGAAGATAAAGTTGTCTATATTGCTGAATTTAAAGATAAAGAATCTGGAGAAAAAGTAATTAAGGAACTATCAAAACTTAAGGATACAAAAGTTTTATATACCTATAATACGATTTTTAATGGTAGTGCAATAGAAACAACTCCAGATAATTTGGACAAAATTAAACAAATAGAAGGTGTTTCGTCGGTTGAACGATCACAAAAAATCCAACCAATGATGAATCATGCCAGAAAGGAAATTGGAGTTGAGGAAGCTATTGATTACCTAAAGTCTATCAATGCTCCATTTGGGAAAAATTTTGATGGTAGAGGTATGGTTATTTCAAATATCGATACTGGAACAGATTATAGGCATAAGGCTATGAGAATCGATGATGATGCCAAAGACTCAATGAAAATTAAAAAAGAAGACTTAAAAGGCACTGATAAAAATTATTGGTTGAGTGATAAAATCCCTCATGCGTTCAATTATTATAATGGTGGTAAAATCACTGTAGAAAAATATGATGATGGTAGGGATTATTTTGACCCACATGGGATGCATATTGCAGGGATTCTTGCTGGAAATGATACTGAAAAAGACATCAAGAACTTTAATGGCATAGATGGAATTGCGCCTAATGCACAAATTTTCTCTTATAAAATGTACTCTGACGCAGGATCTGGGTTTGCGGGTGATGAAACAATGTTTCATGCTATTGAAGATTCGATTAAGCACAATGTTGATGTTGTTTCGGTATCATCTGGTTTTACAGGAACAGGTCTTGTAGGCGAGAAATATTGGGAGGCTATTAGAGCATTAAGAAAAGCAGGAATCCCAATGGTTGTTGCTACAGGTAACTTTGCGACTTCTGCTTCAAGTTCTTCTTGGGATTTAGTAGCAAATAATAATCTGAAAATGACAGATACTGGAAATGTAACACGAACTGCCGCACATGAAGATGCAATAGCCGTTGCTTCTGCTAAAAATCAAACCATTGAGTTTGATAAGGTTAACATTGGAGGACAAAGTTTTAAATACAGAAATATAGGGGCTTTTTTCGATAAAAATAAAATCCTGACAAATGAGGATGGTTCAAAAACTCCAAATAAATTAAAATTTGTATATATAGGCAAAGGTCAAGATCAGGATTTGATAGGATTGGATCTTAAGGGCAAAATTGCAGTAATGGATAGAATTTATACCAAGGATTTAAAAGATGCTTTTAAAAGAGCTACGGATAAAGGCGCACGTGCCATTATGGTTGTAAATACTGTAAATTACTACAATAGAGATAATTGGACAGACCTTCCAGCTATGGGATATGAAGCGGATGAAGGGACTAAAAGTCAAGTATTTTCAATTTCAGGAGATGATGGTGTAAAATTATGGAATATGATTAACCCTGATAAAAAAACTGAAGTCAAAAGAAATAATAAGGAAGATTTTAAAGATAACTTAGAACAATACTATCCAATTGATATGGAAAGCTATAATTCTAATAAACCGAATGTAGGTGATGAAAAAGAAATTGACTTTAAATTTGCACCTGACACAGACAAAGAACTTTATAAAGAAGATATTATAGTTCCAGCAGGGTCTACATCTTGGGGGCCAAGAACAGATTTGCTTTTAAAACCGGATGTTTCAGCACCTGGTAAAAATATTAAATCTACTCTAAATGTTATTAATGGTAAATCCACTTATGGTTATATGTCAGGAACTAGCATGGCAACTCCAATCGTAGCAGCTTCTACTGTTTTGATTAGGCCAAAATTAAAGGAATTGCTTGAAAGACCTGTCTTGAAAAATCTTAAGGGAGATGACAAAATAGACCTTACAAGTCTTACAAAAATAGCCCTACAAAATACTGCAAGACCGATGATGGATGCAACCTCTTGGAAAGAAAAGAGTCAATACTTTGCATCACCTAGACAGCAGGGAGCGGGGCTAATTAATGTTGCCAACGCTTTGAGAAATGAAGTTGTAGCAACTTTCAAAAATACAGATTCTAAAGGTTTGGTAAATTCATATGGTTCCATTTCTCTTAAAGAAATAAAAGGTGATAAAAAATACTTTACAATCAAGCTTCACAATACCTCAAATAGACCTTTAACATTTAAAGTTTCTGCATCAACTGTAACTACAGATGCTCTAACTGATAGGCTAAAACTCGATGAAACATATAAAGATGAAAAATCTCCGGACGGGAAGCAAATTGTTCCAGAAATTCACCCAGAAAAAGTCAAAGGAGCAAATATCACATTTGAGCATGACACTTTCACTATAGGCCCAAATTCTAGCTTTGATTTAAATGCGGTTATAAATGTTGGGGAAGCAAAAAATAAAAATAAATTTGTAGAATCATTTATTCATTTTGAGTCAGTGGAAGAAATGGAAGCTCTAAACTCCAACGGGAAGAAAATAAACTTCCAACCTTCTTTATCGATGCCTCTAATGGGATTTGCTGGGAATTGGAACCATGAACCAATCCTTGATAAATGGGCTTGGGAAGAAGGATCAAAATCAAAAGCAATGGAAGCTTATGATGATGACGGTAAACCAAAAATTCCAGGTACCTTAAATAAGGGAATTGGTGGAGAACATGGCATCGATAAGTTTAATCCAGCAGGAGTTATACAAAATAGAAAAGATAAAAATATTACCTCCCTTGTTCAAAATCCAGAATTATTTGCTTTCAATAACGAAGGGATAAATGCACCATCAACGAGTGGATCAAAAATTGCGAAAGTCTATCCTTTAGATTCAAATGGGAATCCTCAAGATGCTCAACTTGAGAGAGGATTAACACCTTCTCCACTTGTATTAAGAAGTGCAGAAGAAGGGGTGATTTCAATAGTAAATACGAATAAAGAGGGAGAAAATCAAAAAGACTTAAAAGTAATTTCGAGAGAACACTTTATTAAAGGAATTTTAAACTCTAAAAGAAATGATGCAAAGGGCATTAAATCATCTAAACTAAAAGTTTGGGGTGACTTGAAATGGGATGGACTCATTTATAACCCGAGAGGTAGAGAGGAAAATACCCCAGAAAGTAATGACAAAAAAGATCCTGCTACTAAGATACGAGGACAATTTGAACCGATTGCGGAAGGCCAATATTTCTATAAATTTAAATATAGATTAACCAAGGATTACCCATGGCAGGTTTCCTATATTCCTGTAAAAATTGATAACACCCCTCCAAAGATTGTTTCAATTGATTTTTCAAACCCTGAAAAAATTAAGTTAATTACAAAGGATACTTATCACAAGGTCAAAGAGCAATATAAGAATGAAACGCTATTTGCGAGAGATCAAAAAGAACATCCTGAAAAATTTGACGAGATTGCCAATGAAGTTTGGTATGCTGGCGCCGCTCTTGTTAATGAAGATGGAGAGGTTGAGAAAAATCTTGAAGTAACTTACGCAGGTGAGGGTCAAGGAAGAAATAGGAAACTTGACAAAGACGGAAATACCATTTATGAAATTAAAGGTGCAGGAGATTTAAGAGGCAAAATCATTGAAGTGATTGCATTAGACGGTTCTAGCAATTTCACAAAGATTCATAGAATTAAATTTGCTGATCATGCAGATCAAAATGGAATGATTTCGTATTATTTAATAGATCCTGATCAAGATTCATCTAAATACCAAAAGCTTGGAGAAATTCCTGAATCTAAATTTAAGAATTTAAAAAATGTTAAAGATGATAGCCTAAACAAAGAGACAGCTGAGATGGAAAATAACCTTTTAGTAGATGAGCGGCCTATCGAAGGAAAATCTATCTTTACTATTCATAAAACTATTTCAACAATTAGAGATTTTGAAAGCAAAGACTTAAAGAAACTCATTAAAAAGAAATATAGAGAAGTTGATGACTTTACAAGTGAAACTGGTAAGAGAATAGAGGAATACGATTATAAATACGATGATAAGGGAAATATCATTGCTTATGATGATGGTAGTGCCTTACAATATGAAACTGAAAAACTTGACAAAATTAAGTCAAAAATTTATGGCATTCTAAACCCATCTAAAGATGGACACTTTGAAATTCTTGGAAAGATAAGTAATGTTTCTAAAAATGCCAAGGTATATTATGGAAATAACTATAAATCTATAGAAATCAAAACGACCAAGTATGATTCCCACTCAAAAACGATGACATTTGATTTATACGCAAATATTAATGATATTGTTGATGGATTAGCTTTTGCAGGAGATATGAGATTCTTTGTTAAAGATGATGATCAGATAAAAGCTGAAACTAAAATTAGAATGCCTGAAAAAAATAAGGAAACTAAAGCAGAATATCCGTATGCATCAAGTTATGGGAATGTAATAGAATTAGGAGAAGGAGATCTTTCAAAAAACAAACCAACCAATTTAATGGAGATGGAATCTGGTAAAATCTATTCTGATTCAGAAAAACAACAATATCTGTTAAAGGATAACATCATTCTAAGAAAAGGCTTTGCACTAAAAGTGACTACCTATAATCCTGGAAAAACGGATATGTTAGAAGGGAATGGAGTCTATAACAAGGAAGATATAGCAAAAATCCAAAAGGCCAATCCTAATCTAAGAGTCTTATCAGAAAAAATAATTTATTCTGATAGTAGAAATGTTGAAGATGGAAGAAGTACTCAATCAGTATTAATGTCGGCTTTGGACGGCTTTAACATTGTAAGATATCAAGTGTTTACATTTAAAATGAACGATAAAGGAGAAGCAATCGATAACGATGGCAATCTTGTAACAGATCCTTCTAAACTTGTATTATTTGGTAAGGATGGTAAAGAGTACACAGGAGAGGATAAGTCCAATGTAGAAGCTATAAAAGAAGATGGCTCTACGTTATTTATTGATACAAAACCAGTAAATCTTTCAATGGACAAGAACTACTTTAATCCATCTAAATCTAATAAAATTTATGTACGAAATCCAGAATTCTATTTAAGGGGTAAGATTTCTGATAAGGGTGGTTTTAACTGGGAGTTGAGAGTTAATGAATCGGTTGTAGATAATTATTTAATCTACGGAGATTTACACATTGATAACACTAGAGATTTTAACATTAAGCTTAATGTTAAAGACGGTGACATCATGGACTGGGGAATGAAAGACTATAAAGCAAACGGATTTCCAGATAAGGTAACAGATATGGATGGAAATGTTTATCTTCAAACTGGCTATAGCGATTTGAATGCTAAAGCGGTTGGAGTACACTATCAATTTTTATATGATAATGTAAAACCAGAAGTAAACATTGATCCTAAGGGAAATACTAGTATCGAATATGCTAACGGAAAATCTGTAGTCTTTAATATCAATGATAAGAGAAATAATGGATTCGATGGTGAGATTCAAGAACAACATATTTATGTAAATGGAAAAGAATATAGATCATTTGATGATATTAAACAAATAGCAGATAAGACACTAAACATTAAGATTGTTGTAAAAGATTTTGCGAGAAATACGACAGTAAAAGAATTTATTTTAAACAAAGATACGGGAGAGGTAAGCGAATTAAAACCTCATAGGGTAACCGTGACCATTCAAAATGGAAAAGAAATGAGTTCAACGATAGTGTCGGAAGAAGATTTTATGTTACCTGTCTATAAGGGTGAATTAGAAAAAGGATATCAATTTGATGGTTGGGAAATTTCTGGTTTCGAAGGGAAAAAAGACTCCGGCTATGTTCTTAATCTATCAAAAGATACCTTTATAAAACCTGTATTCAAGAAAATAGAGGAGAAAAAGGAGGAGGAAAATAAACCTACTTTTGATGTATCGAAAAAGAAAGAAAAAACACAATCTGATTCAACTAATGATGTCAACAGTATTGTTTCTGATGAAAATGATAAAAACTTTGAAATTAACAAGAACGTTTATCTAAATGAAAAAGGGAACTTAACTAATAAAAATACCAACATCAATAGTAAATCAACTATTAACAATCCTAATGAGTTGCCAAAAACCGGAACAGCAAGCGGAGCCCAGACACTATTAGCTGCCGGAATAATGTTTATAGTAGGAGCTTTTCTTGGATTGAAGAAAAAAAATAAAGATTAAGACAAAAGCTATAGAAAAAATGGTTTATGTACTGAGATTAGATAGTGAGGTGATGACATAGTTTTGTGAAAATATTGATTTATAAATATATTATTTAGATTTCTATGAAAATGGGAGATTTTAAAGAGATATATATAAAAGCCTTGTCTCAAGACAGGCTTTTTCTAATAGTGATGAAAATCTCTTGACATCTATTTTCAGAGTGCTATACTAAAAGAGTAATCGCCGATTTAGCTCAGTTGGTAGAGCAACGCACTCGTAACGCGTAGGTCACAGGTTCGATCCCTGCAATCGGCAGAATGAAGAAGCCCTAATGGGTTTCTTTTTTGTAAACACAGAAAAGGTGAAATATTTGAGATGGCTTCTGTTTAAAAAACATATCCTCGGCTTATTTAAAATATAAATACAAACTGTGATTTATATTTTGTGGTATAATGTATTGTAATAAATACTTGTTTTGATACCAATCTAGAGATGTTTTTATAGTTAATTATTCTAGAAATTTTTGCTTAGATTTTCTAAAAATTATAAAATATCATGGATAGTAACAAATGAAGTCTCGTAAGCTTGCCTGAATATAAATCAAAAAGGAGAAGATTATGAATAAGAAAGAACGGGAAAAACAATTTGAAGAGATCCATGGACCTAAACAGTCTGAACCAAAGTCGGCTCCAAATATAAAAATCTATATTGGGATAGTCCTCTGTATTTTGGTTGCTATAATCCTAGTAAGTGTTTTCTCGCATTCTCTGATTGGAAAGAAAGAGTCAAACCAAGCATCGTCTGCTGTTTCAACTACAGAGACAACAAGTCAATCGTCTACAAGCCAAGGAAAAACAGATGAGACTGATAAGGATAAACAAGAGGAAATTCAGAAACTCAAGGATCAACTGACTGCTTTAGATACCAAAATTACGGAAGCAGAAGCACTTGTTAGCAAGTTGAAGAAAGAAACTACCTTTCCAAAACTCGATATTGAAGCCATCAAGAACAATGATTTGTCTAGTTTAGAAGGCACTTGGCGTAGTCAATCTGGCAATGAATACATTATTAATGATTCTGGAGAAGTACGTGCGACTTGGTTTACAAATGATCAAAAGTACGAATCTGTAGTTGGATTAAAGGTATCAAAAGGACAAGATAGTCGTAACCCTGAGACAGCGTCTATCAGTGCGTGGGTAAAAGATTCTGTTGCTGGAGGATTTGTAGTAGTTGCTGTTCCAAGTGGAGTTGTTATGCAACCTGCTGATGATGGAAAGATTACGGATAAAAGCAATCATGCTGAAGAAAGACTACTTTCGGGCCAAGATTATGGGTCTATGTTAATGAAACCAGAAGATGTTTACTATCGTGTGAAACCAGATACCAGTAAACTTGAGGAAGCAGAAAAGAACTTAGCTCAACTACAAGCTGATCGTGAAGCAATCAAATCTTCTCTAGAGTCAAAGGAAAAGAAAAACTAGTTTAGAACCTAACTTTAGATTATCTTAGTTCAGAAATGTTCTTGTACTTGGTAAAATCAAGAAGCTCAAATGAGCTTCTTTTCTTTTATCATCACTATTCAACCACTTAGACCGAGATATAGACCAGATAGGCAAAAGAGCTTGTTCTTGAAAAATTCCTCTGCTATAATGATTCATGTAAGGGATGTGAGGGGTCAGTATCAGACAACTCAAGTCAATAAAAAAAGAAAATGGAGACAAAAAATGAAAAAATTATTGGGACTTGTATTTTTAGTAGCAGCAGCGCTAGTATTGTATTTCGGATCTGTTGGATGGCCAAGTTTGGATGTCAACCTCTGGTCACTGATTCCAGTGGGATTGTTCCTCTATTTCACTCTAGAAAATCTGTTGAAAAAAGACTATAAGGCTAGTCTGATGTGCCTTATCATTGCCTTTATCATTGCAAATGCTATTTTGGATCTTTTGCCAATCTCAAGTGGTTTGGTAATTGGTGCCGGTGTGCTAGCTTGTGTAGGACTTGGCTACCTCTTTCCTGATAAAGATAAAAAAGAAAACAAATAGAAAAGTCTCGAGGTTTCTCGAGACTTTATTGTTATTTACCAGCGTAATATTTTTGGATACCTTTTACAATGCCTACCACCAGTTTATCTTGGTAGTGGCTATCTCTGATTTGTTGGCTTTCAGTGAAATCATCCATATATCCAAGTTCCAGTAGGACGGCTGGTTTAGCTGTTTCACGTAGTACGGCAAAGCTGCTTTCCAATAAGCCAGCATCCTTGGCCCCTGTTTCTGCTAGAAGTGAGGAGTGGATAGCAGCAGCAAGGCGTTTGCTTTCACTCATACGATCAGGGTGATTGTGCCAGTATTGATTTATCTTGCTTGGATAATCGGGTTCATCACTATAGGAGTAGGTTTGAATACCGCTTGCTTTTGAGTATGAGCTACCAGTAGCATTGAAGTGAATACTGATAAAGATGTCAGAGTTGGTTTTATTAACCATACGAGAACGTTCGGTAACAAAGTCAACGTCAATATCACTATCACGAGAGGTGAGGACCTTGTAGCCTAGTTCTTCTAACTTAGCACGAAGTTTACGGTAAATCTGTATGTTGAGATCTTTTTCAGCGACATTGTGATAAAAGGCACCGGAATCCCGACCGCCATGTCCAGGATCTAGGAAGATAGTTTTACTGTATTGGCCTTTTACAAATCCACCTTCTGTTGAGACTTCAGAAATCCATTGGCCGTATTTTTGGAACAAATGTTCCTTTCCATCTATCTTGTAGGTTCCTGAAACATAATGTCCGCTATCGTCCAAATAGTAACGAGCCTTGTAATAGTCGTCGTAAATCCACTCATTCTTGGCCATATAACCACCAGACTTGAGATAGTAGGCTCCAATCCATTCACGAGCCGCATAGGTCCCATTCGCTTTTAGATAGAACCAACTGTTGTAGGCCTTATCAAAGATCCACTCTTTTTCAGCCATGGCTCCACTAGATTTGAGGTAGTAGCTTCCTTTCCATTTATTGGAAAGCATGACTCCATTTTGTTCAAAAGCATACCAAGTTCCCTTGATTTTCTCCCATTTGTCTTGGCTATATTTCCCATACTCATTAGCGTAATACCAATTTTGCTCAATCTTTACCCAGGAGTTTTCCGCCATAGCCCCGCTACTGCCGAGCAGGTAAGCACCAACGGTCGTTTTGCTGAGCATCACGCCGTTTTTGTCAAAATAATACCAGGAACCGTTTACTTTTTCCCATTTGTCTTGCGAGATTCTGCCAGATGGTGTGACATAATACCAATTTTGGTCAACCTTCACCCAGCCATTCTCCGCCATAGCCCCGCTTTTAGTAAGGAGATAACCATCAACGATTGTCTGACTGAGCATGATACCATCTTTGTCAAAGTAGTACCAAACTCCTCCGATTTTTTCCCATTTTTGCTGGATGATTTTTCCAGACTCATTGGCGTAGTACCATTTCCCTTCAAGATCTACCCAACTATTTTCTACCATGACCCCATCTTTATTGAGAACATAGCCATCAAAGATAGTATCACTAAGTCGATTTCCCTCTTGGTCAAAATAGTACCACTTATCTTGAATTTTTTTCCATTTGAGGACAGGCTGATTGTTTTCATAGAAACGCCACTGCTTATTTTCTTCCTGCCATCCTTCTTTTTTAGGGGCTTCTTCTTTTGCCCTGTCTTTTGGAAGTGTTGCAACCTCCTCCTCAGTTTTAGTTGAAAGATCCTTCTTATCTTCCTTAGAGTTGCTTTGTTCGGTGGTAGCAGGAGGATTAGCATTACTTTCCTCGGCGTAGATAGGTGCTTGGACAAATCCTGCCATTGAAAGGACAACAGCACTTGCCAATATGAACTTTTTCAACGATATTCTCCAATCATTATTTTCTAAGAAATATTATAAAATATGTCTGATGGTTTATCAACTATCAAACTGAACTTCTTCAAGTAGATACTCGATAAAGCGTTCGCCCATTTTGGATAGGCTGGTTTTTTCATGCTGGATATAGACCAGCTCAATGGGGTCGTCAATGTCCAGTGGAATGGAAACGATATTGTCTCCATTGAGGTTGCTATTCAAAATCCCTGTCGCAATGGTATAACCATCCAGACCAATCAAGAGATTAAAGAGGGTGGCACGGTCGCTGACCACGATAGATTTTTTGTGGTATTCTTGCGAGAGAATCTCTTCAGAGAAGTAGAAGGAGTTGTGAGTCCCTTGGTCATAACTAAGGTAAGGGAAGTTCTCCAAGTCTTCTAGTTTCACCTTATCTTTCTTTGCCAGAGGGTTGGTCTTGCTGACAAAGATATGGGGCTGGGCTGTGAAGAGATGGTGGGCAAGCAGGTGGTTGTCATCCAGCATTTTCGTTAAAACATCACGGTTGTAGCTGTTTAAGAAGAGGACACCGACCTCACTACGGAAGTTTTTGACGTCGTCAATAATCTCCCAAGTCCGAGTTTCACGAAGGAAAAGCTCGTATTTTTCCATATCACTTTTCTTAAGTAGCGATACAAAGGCGTTGACCACAAAGGCATAGTGCTGAGAAGAAACGCTAAAGAGTTCGCGGTGGGCGACAGGGTTTTTATAGCGTTCCTCCAGAAGCTGGGTTTGCTCGACAACCTGACGGGCATAGGAGAGAAACTCCATCCCATCACGAGTCAAGGTAATGCCCTTGGGATTGCGGATAAAGATTTCAATACCCATTTCATTTTCCAAGTCTCGAACGGCATTAGAGAGACTGGGTTGGGTGATAAAGAGTTGCTTGGCTGCTTCATTCATAGAGCCAGTTTCGACGATTTTGATAATATAGTGTAGTTGTTGAATTCTCATGTTTTTATTGTACCACACTTGCGGAAGAATGGGCAAAGAAGATGAAGGGAAGAGAGGAAAGGTCCAAACTGGTATTGAAAAAATGTCTAGAATCTGCTAAAATGGAAGCTATGAAAACATTCTATGATGTGCAGCAATTTCTCAAACAATTTGGCATTATTGTCTATGTGGGGAAGCGCTTGTATGATATTGAACTGATGAAGC
>ERZ773070.970-NODE-970-length-18601-cov-7.887145_pt1 | contig 18601 bp, 18 predicted proteins | sample MGYA00580618_ERZ773070 | MGnify/ENA primary metagenome ERZ773070 (study PRJEB29015, sample SAMEA2738023) | human oral metagenome | biome: human oral; feature: human-associated habitat; material: dental | place: China | collected 2019 ... | reverse complement strand
CCTACGCCCGTGAGCTGGATATCCTCTATCCGATGCAGCTCTTTGCCCAAGCTGCTATCCGTCACCTCCGTGTCTCCCCAAGCATCTTCCCCTTCCCTCTACTGGAGCAGGAAGACCTCAACACGGACCAGGTGATGCTGGACGTCCTCTACAGTGGCAACTTCGGCTTCGCACAGCGCCCAGGCAAGTCGCAGAACGTATGGATCACGAACTGGCGTAAGCTCGTCTTCAAAGCACGCCGATCTCGCCGGCTCTACTCCATTACCCCCGTCCATGCTTCCCGCATCATCTGGGGATCGGTACTCGGGCACCTTCTACTCCTAGTACGTCGTAGGCGATGATCGACCTAGTACGCTTCATCCTGAGAGGACATAAGTGGGGGATCATCCTGATCATCCTCTTCGGTCTTGGTACCGTCGCTACTAACCTTATCTTCATCTGGCTCTCTAAGTGTGTCATCGACATAGCTGCACATCAGAGAGCAGGCTCCATACACACCTTCTCGGCAGCTCTGGTCATCACCCTCGCTCTACAAGTACTCTTCCGGGTCATCTCGGTGCGTCTGACGAACTACACCGGCGCCAAGATGAGCAATGCCGTACAATCAAAGGTCTTCGCCCATCTCCTCTATACACGCTGGTCTAACCTCGGGCAGATGCACAGCGGGGATATGGTGGTGCGTATGCTCAAGGACACAGATGGGCTGGTCACCTTCTTCGTCTCTTCACTCCCGACAGCGATCCTAGCAGCAGCACAGCTCTTAGGGGCACTCTGTCTCCTCTACTACTTCAATCCTACGCTTGCCCTCATCCTGGGAGTGGGGATGCCACTACTGGCGATCTTCAGCAAGGTCTACTACAAGCGCATGCGTCGCTATACGGATGAGATAAAGCAACATGAGAGCGAGATAACAGCACAGATACAAGAGACACTACTGAACCAGACTGTGATCCGTACGTTTGAGCGTCAGGGTGCAGCTGTTGATCACCTCACCTTCCTGCAGGCACTTTATCTAAAGGCGGTCAAGAGACAAACGTTTGTCTCGGTGTTTGCCAATCTCATCATGCAGGCCGCCTTCTCCGGTGGCTACATCGTAGCGTTCCTATGGAGTGCTCGAGAGCTGTATGGTGGGGCGATTACCTTTGGTCTGATGACGTCCTTCCTACAACTCGTAGCTAGGATCCAGTCTCCTCTGACAACACTCATTGCTAATCTCCCGCTACTTATCTCTTCGAAGTCTTCACTGGATCGTTTGGTGAGCCTGCTAGAGTTTAAGACCGAGCAGATGGGAAGGCATATTTACCTTACCGGGCATGTTACTCTTGAGGTGAAGGATCTAAGCTTCCGATATAGTGAAGATGAAGACTGGGTGTACCAAGACTTCTCACTGAAGGCAAGCACAGGAGACATGGTGGCTCTCATGGGGCGTACAGGGGCAGGGAAGACAACTCTCCTTCGCCTCCTCCTTGGATTGATTACTCCCAGCGATGGTACTATTCAGCTGTCTGATGGAGCTGGGAAGGCCTACCGTGTGAGCGAAGAGACACGGAGTAACTTTGTCTATGTCCCTCAGGGTGGCTCACTGTTTAGTGGGACAATTCGTGAGAACCTCCTCATTGGAGATGAGCGAGCCACGGACGATAGGTTAAATGAGGTGTTAAGACTAGCAGTGGCAGACTTTGTCTTTGAGCTCCCGAAGGGACTAGACACTGTGATCGGAGAGCGAGGCTTAGGACTCTCGGAGGGGCAGGCGCAACGTCTGGCGATTGCTCGTGCCCTACTTCGACCTGGTAAAATACTGCTCCTTGATGAAGCGACTTCGGCTCTTGACCAAGAGACCGAGAGGCAGTTTCTCGCCTACCTCAAAGGTCAGGCAAGCGATCGTCTGATACTCTTCATCACACATCATCCTGAGGTCGCTGCTCAGTGTGACCATGTGGTTCACCTGTAGCTCGCGAGGTAAGGCTGAGGTAGAGCCATCAGGGTGGTGCAGGAAAATATTCCAAGTGAAGAAGAGCAGCATGTTTTCCCAAAGGTCGGCAATACTTTATGCATGCTTGTTTGAAGGAGATAGATATGCTCTATTCAGAAGTGAAGGCAACCTGAGGGAGGGTATGAGATGCAGATACAGAACGATAGATAACGATGGACAGATTTAAGGGCTTTCTCTTTGGGATGATTGCCTCCTCGACCTTTGGTCTCATCCCATTGTTTACTTTGCCGATGATGGCTGAGGGGCTTGGGACGGATAGTATCTTGACTTACCGAATGTTCTTGGCATGCCTCTTAGTGATGATCCTAATGCGAGTGCGGGGCGTGTCGCTACGTACGAACCTTAGGGAGCTAAAGTGGTTTGCCTTCTTGGGCTTCTTTTATTACGGATCAGCAGCACTGTTGTTCCAGGGCTACTACTCCATGAGCAGTGGAATGGCCACTACACTGCATTTCCTCTATCCCATTGGGACGACACTAATTATGGCTATTGTCTTTCGACAGAAGACCTCTATATATACGGTCATTGCGATTGCTCTAGGCTTGTCGGGGGTAGCGTTGCTGAGTCTGCGTGGAGGTGTAGGGCAGACGAGCTCATTGATAGGTGTAATCCTCGTGCTACTATCTGGGCTTAGCTATGCGATCTATCTTGTGACGGTGAATAATGTGAAGGTTCTCCGCTCGATGGATAATCTCAAGTTAACCTTCTATGCCATCTTCTTTAGCGGAGTGTTCTTCCTCCTTGACACATTGCTCACGGGAGGGTTGCAACCCATCCCGAGTAAGGGGGCGATGCTGAATGTCCTCCTACTTGCACTCCTACCCACACTTGTTTCTAATCTGGCTTTGGTCAGAGCGATTAAGAGCATTGGCTCGACACTCACCTCGGTCCTGGGGGCAATGGAGCCTCTGACAGCTATTGTCATTGGGGTACTCTTCTTGGGTGAAGAGGTATCATCTGCGATGCTACTGGGTGTAATACTGATCCTGAGTGCTGTGACGATTATTGTCCTCTCACCACTACTGGATAAGAACATTGCTGACCGTCTGAAGCGGTTTGCACGAAAATAGGGTTGTGCAGTAAGCCCTAACTCCTTGATGTTTGCGCTTTTTGGTTATCTTTGGTTCAGAATATAACGCCTCGCCAGGAGGCATAGGAAATGAGTTATGGAGCAGTTTAGTCATCTAGCGACACGCATATTCAAGGAGGCCATTGCCGTCTATGAGCGAGAGGGAAGTATCGATACCCCTCCAATCAATCCCTACCAACCGCATACGATCGAGCATGATCTCTTCCGAAAGAACTGGATTGACAACGCTCAGTGGTGTCTAGAGGATATCATCCGAGATCCTGAGATTGACCCTGTGCAAGCACTCATTATCAAGAGGCGTATAGATAAGAGTAATCAGGAGCGTACCGATTTAGTCGAACTCATTGATAGCTTTTTCCTTCAGCAGTATGCATCGGTACAGCCCCAAAGTGATGCTAAGATCAATACGGAGAGCCCGGCCTGGGCCATTGATCGTCTCTCTATCCTTGAGCTGAAGATTTATAATATGGACAAGGCTGTACGTACGGCTGGTCAAGACGAAGCCCTACGTAAGAAGTGCTCTGACAAGCTCCATATCCTGCTCGAGCAGGAGCGAGACCTGATGCAGGCGATTGATGAGCTACTCGAGGATATAGCCCAAGGGCGTAAGTACATGAAGGTCTATAAGCAGATGAAGATGTACAACGACCCTGAGCTCAATCCGATGCTCAAAGGGCAAAGCCTTTAATCCCCCTTATCCCTTTCCTTGGCACGCTACTTAGTCATACGCCTCTCCGCTATAGGAGATGTGGCGATGCTCATACAGCTGCTCTACTCGGTGGCACGCACCAACGAGCAGCACGACTTTGTCCTGCTTACCCAGCCCTTCATGACAGAGTTGCTCCTCGACCCTCCCGATAACGTCGAGGCGATGGCTATTGATGTCCGTCGTGAGGAGCGTGGTGTGCTGGGGCTGATGCGCTATGCACGTCGTTTGAGACTGGAGCGGTTTGATGCCGTGCTTGATCTACATGACGTCCTTAGGACGAAGTTCTTGCGCTCCTACCTACATCTCTTTGGCATACCAACCAAGCACCTAAAGAAGCCTCGGCAAGCACGTCGTAGACTCGTACAGAATAGCCCCGATAAGGATCTTACACCTCTGCCCCCTATGTGGCAGCTCTACCGTCAGGTCTTCATCGAGGCTGGGCTTAGTGTCCCTGAGAGCATTCCTCCCATAGACATCCATCCACTACTCATGCAGAGCTTCGAGCGACTGCACCCTGAGCTACTCTTGCATCGTGGTAGCAAGGTGCGCTTGGGGGTGGCACCCTTCGCCTCTACGCCTGCCAAGACCTATTCCCCAGAGTTGATGAAGCAAGCTCTCCGCACCCTAGTAGAGGATGGACGCTTTGAGATCTTGCTCCTTGGGGGGAAGGGTAAGGAGGCTGAAACCCTAAGTTCATGGGAACAGGAGTTTGAGGGGGTACGCTCCATCGCGGGTAAGCTAGACTTCTCTGAGGAGCTGATTCTCTTGTCTACACTTGATGCTGTGGTCTCGATGGATAGTGCCAATATGCATCTTGCTTCGCTTGTGGGCACTCGGGTTCTCTCTGTCTGGTGCTGTACACACCCTGCCGCTGGATTCCTTGGTATCGGTCAGCGTTGGGAGGACTGTCTCCAGCCCGAGGGACTAGATAGGCGTCCATGTAGCATCTTTGGTGATAATAAGCGTTGCCACTCGGGGGATAATTTCCTTTGCTCTAGGTCGATGTCACCCGATACCCTCACACAGCCACTCCTAGAGCTGGCTGATGGGTTTGCCTTCAACCAATAAATACCTTCATCCCATTCATGAAGTTACGAATTAATAAACTCATTAGTGATGCTGGCCTTGGCTCCCGAAGGGATGTCGAGGAATATATCAAACGGGGTCGGGTCAAGATCAATGGCCGTGTTGCTCATCTCGGAGATATGGTTTCAGAGGAAGACACTGTGTTCTTTGATGAGGTGGATCTACCTGTGAAGGAGCTGATCCGTGACCATATCGCCGAGGAGAAGCTCCAGACCAAGCTCAAGAAGGATAGCGAGCGCCCTCGTACCCGCGACCGCCGCAGCGAGCGTGCCGAGAGCCAGCGTATCCTCTCCGCTCCGAAGAGCGCAGCCCTGCGCAAGACGAGCAAGAACAACCCCGAAAACAAGCGCGCCCATAAGGCTCGCACCGAAGGCTGGGGCGACGAAGAAGAAGTCTTCGACGAACGACTCCTCCGCCACCACAATAGTGGCCGCCGCGGCAGTGCACGCAATACCCGCCCCGCACGCTCGGAGCAGCGTGGCCGTGGTGGCAAGCGCCGCTCCTTCGACGAAGAGTAGTCCGCATGGCGTGCGGGCTTCACCTCTTCACGCTCTTATCCCCACATCTTTATGCACGTATATATTGTACGCCACACGTCTGTCGTCCTCGACGGCAATGAGACGTGCTACGGCGATATGGACATCGACGTACGCCACACCTTCGAGGAGGAGGCCAGCGTCACACGCGCCGCACTCGGGTGGCCGGCAGCTCCTCGAGCGCGGCCATCTCCTCGCGGGGAGGGCGCCCCGCGACGAGGATGTCGTCGAAGGCACCGGCGCGCGCGACGACATGCGTGGCGTGATGGCCGAACTTCGCGTGATCCACCAGCAGGACCCGCCTCTCGGACTGCTCGAGCATCGTGGCCTTGACCGCCGTCCCCTCCTCCAACGGGTGGTAGAGGACGCCGCGCTGGATCGCCGCCGTCGACATCACGCACAGGTCGGCCCGCAGCGAGCGCAGCACCGACAGCGTCGTCAGCCCGTAGTACGAGTCCAGCGCCCGGTTGTAGGCGCCCCCGGCCAGGATGAGCCGCAGCTCGGGGTGCTGGCGCGCCTCAAGGGCCACCGTCTGGGAATGCGTGATGAGCGTGATGGGCCCGGCGCCCCCGAGCATGGCGATGAGCGGGCGCACCGTCGAGGAGTCGTCGAGCATGATCGTCTGGCCGCGGCGGAGGATCGGGCGCAGGGCCTCGCACAGCGACTGCTTGAGCGCCTGGCGCAGTGTGGCGCGGAAGTCGCTCGAGGTCTCGGTGAAGGAGGACCTGCGCGCGGTCGCCTTGCCCTGCTCCAGCCAGACGCTGCCCGCGGCCTCGAGCTCGGCGAGATCGCGGTAGATGGTCATCCGTGAGACGCGGAAGCGATCGGCGAGCTCGTGGACGGTGAGCGCGCCGGCCTCCATCACGGAGTCAGCGATCGTCGCCAACCGCTGCGCCCGCGTCATCGCGGTTGCCATGTCCCTCCTGACGGCGCTGCCGGTGGGCCCCGGCCCCTGCCCTAGTGGCCCTGGCCGTAGCCCTTGAGCGCCTCGACGGCGTCGGTGACCTGCGCCTGACTCAGCAGCGCCACGGGGGCGCCGCTCGCCATCGCGCGCAGGTGGGAATCGCAAATGTTTTCGAGATAGGGCAGCAAGGACAATGCCTTGTCCAGGCTCGGGCCTATCGTCACGGCCCCGTGGTTGCGCATGAGCGCGCCGAGCCGGTCCTCCAGCGCCGCGAGCACATTGTCCGCGAGCCGCTGGGTTCCGAAAGGCGCGTACGGGGCGACCCTCACTACTCCGCCGAACAAGGCGGAGTAGTAGTGGGAGGTCGGGACCGTGTCGCGCACGAGGCCCATCGCCGTCGAGGCGGGGGCGTGGTTGTGCGTGACCGCTCGCGCCTGGGTGCCGTTGTAGATGGCGAGGTGGAGGGGCAGCTCGCTCGACGGCTTGAGGGGCGCGTCCACGGGCGCCCCCTGAAGATCGTGGACGCCGATCATCCCCGGCTCGAGCTCCTCATAGGCGACGCCGGAGGGAGAGATGACGACGAGGTCGCCGACTCGCGTCGAGGCGTTTCCCGCCGTGCCGACGACGAGTCCCAGTCGCTGCATCTCCTGGCACGCGCGCACAACGCTGGCGCGCTCGTCGTGGAGGATCATGGTGGTGCTCCTCAGTGGTGTGGTCGGGTCTCATGCGGCAGGCCGCTGCTGGGGCAGGAGGGCGACCTTGAGCGCCTCGCCCGTGCGGGGCAGCCGGATGGCCTCGTTGATCTCGGACAGCGGCAGCACGTGGGTGAGGAACTGCCGCGTGGGGAAGCGCGGCGATATCGCCAGCTCGAAGGCCCTCTCCACCTGCGTGCTGTTGGCGCCGTAGTGGCCGTAGACCCATAGGCTCCGGTAGTGGATGACATTGGTGTCCAGCTCGGTGAGACTCCCCCTGGGCACGCCGCCGAAGAGGACCACCGTGCCCGTGGGGCGTGCCATGCCGACGGCCTGCTGCTGCGAGCGGGGCGAGGGATTGGCGGAGATGACCTTGTCGGCCCCGCGCCGAGGATCGCGACGGTATCGCCCATGCGAACATCGATGTTCTCCACGCACGCGTAGGTCGAGGACAGCGGCTCGGCCAGTGTGGCGAGGACCGGGTCGACGCCGTCGGGGAGCGGGAAGAAGGCCCCGCGCTGGGCGCGCGTGGCGGTGTAGGCGATGTACTGGGCGAAGCCGCCGGGGCGCTCGGTGTACTCCTCGACCTCGGTGCACTGCTCGTGGTGGCCCGAGCGGCACTGCTCGCAGCGCAGGCAGTGGGCGACCGGGTAGATGCAGAGCTCCTGGCCCACCGCGCACGCGCTGACCGATGGATCGGCCTCGACCACCTCGCCGACCACCTCGTGGCCGTAGATGTGGGGGTAGGCGCCCTTGCGCGAGTCCGTCGTCAGGTTGCGGATGTCGGAGCCGCACAGGCCGACGGCGTCGACCCGGACGACGAAGCCGCCAGGCGGGCACGCCGGCCGCGGGACGCTCTCGAAGCGGATGTCGTCGGGGCCGTGCATGACGGCCGCATCCATCATCTGGCTCATCGCGGCGCCCCGATCACGGCCGCGCGGGGAGGACCGCGGGGATGAGGAGCTCCTGCGGGTCGTCGACACCTCCGGCGACGAGCCGGGCGACAGCCGCGAGCAGGCGCAGCTCGCCCACGAGGTGAGGGGCGGACTGCTCGACGAGCCTCGTCGCCAGCGCGACGGCGGGCACGTCCTCGACGGTCTGCTCGAGGCGGGTCATCTCCTCAAGGGCCTCGGCCGCGCCCTCGCCCCGGCCCAGGCGGGTGCCGTAGACCTTGTTGCGGCCGGACAGCCCGGTGACCTCGAGGTCGCCGACGCCGGCCAGGCCGAAGGCGGTCTCGGGCCGGGCGCCCAGGGCGCGGCCGAGCAGGGACATCTCCTCGACCGCGCGCGAATGCGGCGGCCTTGGGGTTGTGCTCGTACCAGCCGGATCGGGGCGAGTGGAGCTCGATCTCGTGCTTGCCCTGGGCCAGGACCCGGCCCGTGGCGTCAACGATGATCGCCTTCGAGGATGTGGTGGATGAGTCGACAGCGATGACCAGCGGGTGATCAGGGATGCGTGTCATGGCGTTCCTCCCGGGGACTCCGTTGGCTCCGTGATTCCGGGCCGCGACGCTGCGACCCGGTGGCGCATCCGACGCTATCCGCGGGCCCGCCATCAGAGGAAGATCCTCACGAGGAGTCACAGCCCAGTCTGTGACAACGCCCTGCCCTGTCACACACGCGCCGCGCCCTGGCGGCATTGGCGCGCCGCCGCGATGCCCGGAGCATCCGTGCGAGCCCGACGAGTAGGGGACGAAGAGCGATGACGAAGGGGCCTGGATCCATGAGCATCATGGATCCAGGCCCCTTGCTCGGGTCGGGGCGGCTGGGCTCAGCCCTGGGCCGCGCCGTTCGGATCGGAGGGGGAGCCGCCCGAGCCCTTGCCGGACTCGCCGGGGGAGACGCCCCACCACAGGCCCATGAGCACGGAGACCACGATGAGGGCGATGCCCGCCCACAGGTTCGCGTTGACGCCGCCGGTCTTGGTCATCTCGTCCTCGCCGTTGAGGAAGCCCGAGCACACGAGCAGGAAGAGGCCGAAGATGCCGAGGACCGCGGCGATGACCGTGCGGATATCGGCCAGGATCTTTGACAGCAGTGACATGTCGGTGGCTCCTCAGTGGAAGATCGAGTTGAGCAGGATGACGAGCGTGCCCGCGCAGATCGCCAGTGGGACCGGCCTGCGGAACCACGGCAGCGCCGCCTCGTTCGGGTCGGTGCGCGCCTCGTGCGGGGTGAGGGAGTAGACGAAGCCCTCCAGCTCCGCCGCGGGCTTGGGCGCCGTCATCATGGAGACGATGACGGTCACGAGGATGTCGACGGCGAAGGCCGTGCCCGCGGCGAGGAAGGCCAGGCCCTGGCCCGGCAGCGTCAGGTGCCCCGTCCAGGAGGCCACGTTGAGGGCGAGGGCCGCCAGGGTCCCGCAGGCCAGCCCGGACCAGCCCGCGTGGCTCGTGGCCCGCCGCCAGAACATTCCGATGATGAACGTCGCGAACAGCGGCGCGTTGAACATGGAGAAGAGCTGCTGGAGGTAGTCCATGAGGTTGGAGTAGTTCGACGCGATGAGCGCGGTGAAGATCGCGACGGTCGTGGCGATCGCCGTCGTGATCTTGCCCATGCGCAGGTAGGTGGCGTCATCGGCCTTCGTGTTGATGTAGCGCTCGTAGAGGTCCACGGTGAACACCGTGTTGAAGGCGGAGATGTTCGCCGCCATGCCCGCCATGAAGGAGGCGAGCAGGCCGGTGATCGCCAGGCCCAGCAGGCCGTTGGGCAGGACGTCTCTCATGAGGAGCAGGACGGCGTCGTTGTAGGTGACTTCCCCGCTGGCCGTCGCGCCGCTGAGCGAGGTTTGCTTGAGCCCGACGATCTCGGAGACGAGGACCGCGGCCACCATGCCCGGGATGATGACGAGGAAGGGCACGATCATCTTCGCGAAGGTGCCGATGATCGGGGCCGAGCGCGCCGCGGAGATCGAGTCGGCCGCCATGGCGCGCTGGACCTCAACGAAGTTCGTCGTCCAGTAGCCGAAGGACAGCACGAAGCCCAGGCCGAAGACGATGCCGAAGACGGACAGGGCCGAGGAGTCGAAACCGGACAGCAGGTTGCCGGGCCAGGAGTGCAGCTGCGCGCTGGGGTCGGCGTAGGCGCCGGTGCCGTGGGCGGTGGCCGCCTCCGTGATCTTCTCCTTGAGGCCGCCCCACCAGCCCACGCGGTTGAGGCCGATGAGGGTCAGCGGGAGCAGCGCCACGATGATGACGAAGAACTGGAGGACCTCGTTGTAGATGGCGGCGGACAGGCCGCCCAGGCTGATGTAGCTGAACACGATGACTGCGGCGACGATGAGCGCCACCCACAGTGGCCACCCCAGCAGCCGGTGGACGATCGAGCCCAGCAGGTAGAGGTTGACGCCGGCGATGAGCAGCTGGGCCAGCGCGAAGGAGAGCGCGTTGATGAGATGGGCGGCCTTGCCGTAGCGCTTGAGCATGAACTCCGGCACCGAGCGCACGCCGGAGCCGTAGTAGAAGGGCATCATGACCAGGCCCAGGAAGATCATGGCCGGGATGGCGCCGATCCAGAAGTAGTGGAAGGTCGGCAGGCCGTACTGGGCGCCATTGGCGGACATGCCCATGATCTCCACCGCGCCGAGGTTGGCCGACACGAAGGCGATGCCGGTGACCCAGGCGGGAAGGGAGCGGCCGGAGGTGAGGAAGTCATCGGAGGAGGCCATGCGTCGTTTGGCCATGAAGCCGACGCCCAGGACGAAGGCGAAGTAGACGACGATGGGGAAGTAGTCGTACCAGCGGGCCTCTAGCAGGGTGGAGGAGCCCGAAGCGGCGAGGGGTAGGAACGAGTGGGACAGGGCCATCAACGCCTCCTGCGTGTGAACCGAGACACGTGAATGGGTGCTCCTCGTGAGCCTAACGCCCGTGTTAAGGGATTGTGACCGTTTCGGAGCCCCGATCTGCCTGCGCTCGGCGAGCGCCCGCCATGTGCGCGGCGCTGCTTCGCCGACTCATGCGGGCAGCCCGGGACGCCGCGAGCGGGTACGCTCTATCGGACGGCGCAATGCCCGCCCGCGACCGCGGCCCCGCCAATGCGCGGGCGCTCCCCGGTCTTCCGCGGGCGATCCACGGCACAGGCAGAGAGGCAGAGATGGCAGACACGGGCAGCAGAGACGATCGCGTCGCGCACGGGTACCACCCGCGGCGCGTCCTGCTCAAGCTCTCGGGCGAGGTCTTCGGCGGGGGCTCCATCGGCCTCGATCCCGATGTCGTCTCCGATGCCGCCACGCAGATCGCCGACGCCGTGCGCGCCGGGGTGCAGGTCGCCGTCGTCGTCGGCGGGGGCAACTTCTTCAGGGGCGCGGAGCTGTCCGCCCGCGGCATGGAGCGGGCCCGCGCCGACTACATGGGCATGCTCGGCACCGTCATGAACGCCCTGGCCCTCCAGGACTTCATCGAGAAGGCCGGCGTCCCCGCCCGCGTGCAGACCGCCATCGCCATGGGGCAGGTCGCCGAGTCCTACATCCCGCTGCGCGCCATCCGCCACCTGGAGAAGGGACGCGTCGTCGTCTTCGGGGCGGGCGCGGGCCTGCCCTACTTCTCCACCGACACCGTGGCCGCCCAGCGCGCCCTGGAGACCGGCTGCGATGAGCTGCTGGTCGGCAAGAACGGCGTCGACGGCGTCTACACGGCCGACCCCCGCAAGGACCCCAGCGCCGTCAAGCTCGACCACCTCACCTACGAGCGGGCCCTGGCGGACGGCCTCGCCGTCGTCGACGCCTCCGCCTTCGCCCTGTCCCGTGACAACGGCCTGACGATGCGCGTGTTCGGCATGGGCAAGGACGGCAATATCACCAAGGCTCTCCTGGGTGAGAAGATCGGCACGCTCGTCTCCAGCCCGAAGCCCTGAGCCACGGGGCGCGCGCCCCCATCCACGTCCGATCCAGCCAGCGCCGCGGCGCGACAACCACCCAGCCACCCCAAGCGAAGGAAGAACGATGATCGACGATGTCATGCTCTCCACCGAGGAGAAGATGGAGAAGGCCCTCGAGGCCGCCAAGGGGGAGCTCGCCGCCATCCGCACCGGCCGCGCCAACCCCTCCATGTTCAACTCGATCCTGGTCGACTACTACGGCGCCCCCACCCCCCTCCAGCAGCTCGCCTCCCTGACGATCCCCGAGGCCCGCACGGTGATCGTCAGCCCCTTCGACCGCTCCGCGATGAAGGCCATCACCACCGCGATCCGCGAGTCCGACCTCGGGGTCAATCCCACCGACGACGGCACGGTCATCCGCGTCACCCTGCCCGCGCTCACCGAGGAGCGCCGCAAGGACTACGTCAAGCTCGCGCGCTCCCGCGCCGAGGAGGCCCGCGTCCAGGTCCGCGGCGTGCGTGGCAAGGCCAAGAAGGAGCTCGAGGCCATCAAGCGCGACGGCGAGGCCGGCGAGGACGACGTCAAGCGCGCCGAGGGCGAGCTCGACCACCTCACCAAGCGCTTCGTCGACGCCATCGACAAGTCCCTGGCCTCCAAGGAATCCGAGCTTCTCTCCGTCTGAACCCGCCGCCCGCCCCGCCCGCGCGGGGAGGACGAGAACGGCGCGGCCCCGCCCCAACCCGAAGTACCCCTCGTGACCATTCTGAACGCCCTGCTGACACCGCCTCCGACGCGCAACCGCGCGCCCCTGCCCGCCACGGGCCGGGCCGGTCGCAACCTGCCGGCCGCGATCGGTGTCTCCGCCGTCCTCATCAGCGGCATCCTGGCCTCCCTGGTCTTCGAGAAGAAGTACTTCGTCGGCGTGGTGATCCTCGCCGTGTGCGGGGCGCTCTGGGAGCTCGCGGGCGCCTTCGCCCGCAAGGGCGTCGCCCTCCCGCTCCTTCCCCTGTGGGTGGGAACCGCGGGCATCGCCGTCACGGCCTGGAAGCTCGGCGCCGAGGGCGCCTTCGGCGCCTACCTCGCCACCGTCGGGGCCTGCGTCCTATGGTCCTTCGTGGACCGCGCCGAGGCCGAGGACGGCACCGTCCTCGAGGACAGCCCCCACGACGTTCCGCGCACCGATGCCCATGACGAGGCCCGGCGCTCGCGCTCCGTGGACGCCACGGCCTCCGTCCTGGCCGCCACCTACCTCCCGTTCCTCGCGAGCTTCGCCGTGCTGCTCGTCGCCCAGGACCACGGCGTGGCCAAGGTGATCACCCTCTTCGCCCTGCCGATCGCCAATGACACCGGCGGCTGGCTCGCCGGCATCACTTTTGGCCGCCGCCCCATGGCGCCCTCGGTCTCCCCGAAGAAGTCGTGGGAGGGCTTCGCCGGATCGCTGATCGCCGCCGTCGGGGCGGGGGCGGCCTGCCTGTTCTTCCTCGACGGGCCGCTGTGGGCGGGCGCGGCGCTCGGCGCCTGCTGCACGTTCGTGGCCACGCTCGGCGACCTGGGGGAGTCCCTCCTCAAGCGCGATCTCGGCCTGAAGGACATGGGCACCCTCCTGCCAGGGCACGGCGGGCTCATGGATCGGCTCGACTCCATCCTGGTCACCGCGCCTATCGTGTACCTGTTCACCCTCATTCCCTGGTGAGAGCCGCCCGGGACGAGACCTGAGACGCCACTGAGAGAAAGGACCCTGAGCCTCGTGAGCCCCACCGCCGGCCGCGCCCGCACGAGGCGCCCCGAGCCCGTCGCCCTGAAGCGCCGGGCCGGTGGGCCCGCGCCCGGCGAGGTCCAGGTGATGCCCACGGACCAGCCGCCCGAGGGCGCCACCACCCCCGACGCGCGCCCCCGCCTGTCCTTCGCCGTCCCGCCCGCCCGGGGCAAGGCCCCCCGCCACCTGGCCGACCTCGACCTCGCGGGCAGGAAGGAGGCACTGGCCGAGGCCGGCCTGCCCGCCTTCCGCGCCGACCAGCTCTCCCGCCACTACTTCACCCGCTTCACCCGCGAGGCCGCCGAGATGACGGACCTGCCCGCCGCCGTGCGCGAGCAGCTGGCCGCCGAGCTCCTGCCCGAGCTCATCACCGAGGCGAGGGTCATGCGCGCCGACGGCGGCCGGACCCTCAAGCACCTCTGGGAGCTCCACGACGGGGTGCGCGTGGAGTCCGTGCTCATGCGCTACAAGGACCGCACCACCCTGTGCGTCTCCTCCCAGGCGGGCTGCGGCATGGCCTGCCCCTTCTGCGCCACTGGGCAGATGGGACTCACCCGCAACCTCACCACGGCTGAGATCGTCGAGCAGGTCCGCCATGCCGCCCGCGTCTCCGCCGACGGCGCCCTGGCCGGCGGTCCCGCGCGGCTGAGCAACGTCGTCTTCATGGGCATGGGCGAGCCGATGATCAACTACAAGAACGTCGTAGCCGCCCTCCACCGGCTCATCGATCCCGCCCCGGAGGGCTTCGGCCTGTCCGCCCGCGGCATCACCGTCTCCACTGTCGGCCTCGTCCCGCTCATCCGCAAGCTGGCGGGGGAGGGAATGCCCGTCACGCTCGCCGTGTCCCTCCACGCTCCCGACGACGAGCTGCGCGATGCCCTCATCCCGGTCAACTCCAAGTGGAAGGTCGGCGAGCTCCTCGACGCCGCCCACGACTACTTCCGGGCCACCGGTAGGCGTGTGTCCATCGAGTACGCCCTCATCAAGGACATGAACGACCACGCCTGGCGGGCCCAGATGCTCGCCGATGAGCTGAACCGGCGCGGGCACGGCTGGGCGCATGTGAATCCGATTCCGCTCAACCCCACGCCGGGCTCGATCTGGACGTGCTCGGAGCCCAGCGTGCAAGATCTATTCGTGGGCACGCTCCGGCGCGCCGGCATCACCACCACCGTGCGCGACACGCGCGGGAGCGACATCGATGGAGCCTGCGGCCAACTGGCGGCGGAGGTTCTCAAGCAGGACAAGCAGGAGAGGATCAGGTCATGACCATGTTCCCCAGGACGTCGTTCTTCCGCCGGGGATACCGTCCCTCGCAGGTGGACGGCTACTTCGAGACGGCCAAGGACATCTACGAGTCCGAGGACCTCGACGAGATGGACTCCGAGGGCGTGCGCACCGTCGCCTTCGACATCGTGCGCCGCGGCTACGAGCCGGGTGCCGTCGACGCCGCCCTCGACCGCCTCGAGACCGCCTTCCTGCAGCGGCGCAGGGCCGAGTTCGTCGCCCAGAACGGGCGCCAGGCCTGGATGGACCAGGTCGCCGAGCTCGCCACCACGCTCTACCCCCGCCTCCTGCGCCCCTCCGGGGAGCGCTTCGCCCCGGCCCGCCGCCACGGCTACGCCAAGGCCGACGTCGACGCCCTCATGAATCGCATCGCCGCCTACTTCGACTCCGAGGAGCCCCTGACCTCCGCCGAGGTCCGCACCGCCGTGTTCGGCACGGCGCGCGGCGCCAAGGCCTACGACGAGTCCAGCGTCGACCGCTACCTCGCGCGCGTCGTCGAGGTCGTCTTCTCCGTCGAGTGATGCCCTCCTGGGCCGCGTCCGGAAAGGGACGAGCATGACCAGCACGACCACCCACGCCGGAGCCCCCGAGTCCCTCGTCCTGCTCGGCTCCACAGGATCCATCGGCACCCAGGCGCTCGAGGTCGTCCGGCGCCTCGGCCAGCGCGCGCCCCGCGTGAGCGCCCTGGCCGCCGGCGGCTCCCGCCTCGACCTCCTGGCCGAGCAGGCCCTGCGATTCAACGTCCCCCTCATCGCCCTGGCCTCCCAGCGCCCGGGGGCCGAGCAGGCGCTGCGCGATGCCCTGGCCGCCGGCTCCCAGCGCCTGGGCCGGCCCGACCCCGTCACCACGATCCTCACCGGCCCCGACGCCGCCACCGCGCTCATCGAGGCCTCCGGCGCGGGGGAGGGGGACACCGTCCTCAATGGCATCACCGGCTCGGTGGGCCTTCGCCCCACGCTGGCGGCGCTGGCCAGCGGGGCGCGCCTCGCCCTGGCGAACAAGGAATCGCTCGTCGTCGGCGGAGCGCTGGTCAAGGAGGCGCTGCGCCGCCCCGGCCAGGTGGTCCCCGTGGACTCCGAGCACTCCGCGATCGCCCAGGCGCTCGCGTCGGGCCGCCACGAGAAGGGTTTGACCAGCCCCGTCGTCAGCGGTGCCAGCGAGGTGCGCCGCCTCGTCCTCACCGCCTCCGGCGGCCCCTTCCGCGGCCGCGACCGCGACTCGCTCGCGGGCGTCACCGCCGAGCAGGCCCTGGCCCACCCCACCTGGGCGATGGGCCCCGTGGTGACCATCAACTCCTCCACCCTCATCAACAAGGGCCTCGAGCTCATCGAGGCGCACCTGCTGTTCGACATCCCGCCGGAGCGCATCGACGTCGTCGTCCACCCCCAGTCGGTCATCCACTCGATGGTCGAGTTCATCGACGGCGCCACGATCGCCCAGGCCTCGCCCCCGGACATGCGCCTGCCCATCGCGCTGGGGCTCACCTGGCCAGGCAGGCCTGACCTCGCCGGGCTCGTGGCCCCCAACGACTGGACCGCGCCCGTGGCCTGGGGATTCGAGCCCCTCGACGACGAGGCCTTCCCCGCCGTCGGCCTGGCCCGCAGCGCCGTCGCCGCCTCGGCCACCCATCCCGCCGTCCTCAACGCCGCCAACGAGCAGGCCGTCGCCGCCTTCCTGGCGGGCGGGCTCGAGTGGCTCGACATCGTGGCCATCGACGCCGCCGTCCTGGGCGAGCACGAGGGCCTGGCCGCCCCCAGCCTCGACGACGTCGCGCAGGCGGAGGCCTGGGCGCGGGCGCGCGCCGACGAGCTCATCGCCTCCCGTGGCAGACTGCGCGCATGACCCAGGCCCTCGCATACGCCCTCGGCATCCTCGTCCTCGTCATCGGGATCGGCATCTCGGTGGCGCTCCACGAGCTCGGGCACATGATCCCCGCCAAGCGCTTCGGCGTGAAGGTCCCCGAGTACTTCATCGGCTTCGGCCCCCGCGTGTGGTCCACGCGCCGGGGGGAGACCGAGTACGGCGTGAAATGGATCTGGCTGGGCGGCTACGTCAAGCTCGTCGGCATGATCCCCCCGGCGAGGGCGGACCGCCCGGACAAGCCGGGCTCGCAGGTCGCCGATGCCCGCGCGGACGCCCTGGCCGAGATCGGGCCCGGTGAGGAGCACCGCGCCTTCTACCGCCTCAGCGTTCCGCGCAAGCTCGTCGTCATGGCCGGGGGGATCCTCACCAACCTCGTGCTCGGCATCGTCCTGCTGGCCATCGCCCTGGGCGGCATCGGCGCGCCGGGCAGCACCACCACCCTGAAGTCCATCTCCACCTGCCTGACCGCCGACGTCGAGTCCGACGCCCCCTGCGGGCAGTCCGACCCCGCCTCCCCCGCCGCGGTGGCCGGCCTCCAGGCGGGCGACGAGATCCGCTCCTGGGACGGCGCGCGGACCTCGTCCTGGAAGGACGTGCAGAGCGCCATCGCCGCGTCCGGAACGCGGTCGGTGCCCGTCGTCGTCGAGCGAGATGGCGCGGAGGTCACCCTGACGGTCACCGCCGTCGAGGTCCAGCGCAAGGTCCGCGACTCCCAGGGCAACCCCGTGCTCGACGCGGACGGCAATCCCACGACCACCGCCCGCCCCTACGTCGGCATCACCCCCACCTACGGGGCGGTGCCCATGCCGGTCGGCGAGCTCCCCTCCACGATCGGGCAGGCGGTGACCGGCACGCTCAAGGCGATCGTCACCCTTCCCGTGGGCCTCTACCACGCCGTGTCCGCCGGGCTCGGCCACGAGGAGCGCTCCGCCACCGGCGTCATCGGCCTGGTGGGGGTCGGGCGCATCGCGGGGGAGGTCTCCAGCGCCGGCACGGGCGCGGACACCGGGAGCATCCCGTTGTCGCTCCGCGTGGCCCAGATGCTCATGCTGCTCGGCTCCCTCAACCTGGCGCTCTTCGCCTTCAACCTCATTCCCCTGCTGCCCCTCGACGGCGGCCACGTCGCCGGCGCGCTCTGGGAGGGGGCCCGGCGACGCTGGGCCCTGGCGCACGGGCGCCCCGACCCCGGCCCCGTGGACACCGCGCGCCTCCTCCCCGTGGGGCAGGTGGTCTTCGGCGTGCTCATCGTCATGACCGTCATCCTCGTGTGGGTCGACCTCGTCGCGCCGATCACCGGTTGAACGCGCTGATCAGGAGTATTCTGCTAGCCCATCATCGTGGGCGTGTGCCTGGTAGCGGATGGGCACGTGGGTGGAGTGCTGCTCGGCTACATGCTCGGTGGCTGGACAGGGCTCGCAGGCTATCGCGCGGTTGTCGCTGCCTTGTTCAGCAACTCTTTCAGGCTGGCGCCCAGCCGCCCGGTGCCGTGGTGGCTCATCGCGCTCACCACACCCGGCGGCGTCGTGCGCGCGCGCAGCGCGGTGACATACTGGAGCGCGTGACTGAAGCGATCGCCCTTGGCATCCCCTCCATGCGCGAGGAGCGCCCTGTTCTCGCCCCCCGCAAGCCCACCCGCAAGGTCCGGGTCGGAGACCTGTTCGTCGGCGGTGACGCCCCCATCACCGTGCAGTCGATGACGACGACGAAGACCCACGACATCGGCGCCACCCTCCAGCAGATCGCGGAGCTCACCGCCGCCGGCTGCGACATCGTCCGGGTCGCCTGCCCGACGGACAAGGACGCCGAGGCGCTGCCCATCATCGCCAAGCAGTCGCGCATCCCCGTCATCGCGGACATCCACTTCAACCCCA
>ERZ773070.963-NODE-963-length-18666-cov-5.588415_pt1 | contig 18666 bp, 14 predicted proteins | sample MGYA00580618_ERZ773070 | MGnify/ENA primary metagenome ERZ773070 (study PRJEB29015, sample SAMEA2738023) | human oral metagenome | biome: human oral; feature: human-associated habitat; material: dental | place: China | collected 2019 ... | reverse complement strand
AACAACTATTTTTACTACTTTCTACTTTTCCATGATTATAGGGAGATTATATATGGAATTTTTTGATGAAAATTACTCACAAGAAACACCTACCCGTATCAAATGTTTAAGAAAAAAGTATAATTTAAAGCAAAGCAACCTAGGTGATGCAGGTCAAGTTAGCCAAGTTGAAAAGGAAGAAATCCGAAAGAAAATGTATCTTTGATAGTAGTCATTTATTGTGAAATATGATATATTTATTGATTAGATGGATGAATATTTCTAAAGTTAAATAAAATATGACAGATACATGCTTTTTAGTGTATCTTGTTTGTACTCAAAATATGAAGTGATTATCCAATATTTAAGATTAATAAATATTATACGATGAGATAGAATGCTACAACTGGTTTTTACATAAAGTAATTGATAAACCCAATATGGATCAGAAAGAATTACTTGAAGCTACCGCACAATATAGAAAGTTATTGATACCTGACCTAATAATTAAAGGAGTGGGATTGATTCTATCCTTAATTGTCTATCCTCCGATTATGATGTATAGTGTTTTAATTGCGGCATTTTACATCATAACTTTAAAAACACTATCTGAAAAAAGAGTGAATAACTAAAAAATGTTGACCAAAGTTAGGTGTATTATTTTAATGCTTACAGACCTAAACTATTCCCCTATTTAAAAAATATTGATTCAAATTTTATGAAATTAATAAGTAGATATCGTTTTGAAAAGCCTTGCTATTACGCTATTTTTAGTCCAACTGAAACCCATACTTGCCAAACCAGGTCTTAAGAAAGCTCGTAAAGCATCACAATTCTCAAAACGTTAATCAATACGATTATATCAACGTTTCGAACATCTCTTGGTTCCCACCAAGGGGTGTTTTTTTAATGTTCCTTGAGAAAAATTCCCACCATTCTCCCACCATCATTTCTTCAAGTTACGGTAAGCAATCTCTCCAACAGCCATTGGAACGATGGTAGAGGTATTGATGTAGTTTTTAGTTATGCAGTTGTATTTATGAAGTTTTACCAGAGTGCTTCCTATTTTACACACTATTCTTACGCTAATGTTTGTCATCATCAGTCATATAAGTAGTAAATTGTAGTCTGATGATTACTTCAAAAGTAGATAAATCATTTCTTTCTTTGTTGAATTCTAAATTATATGAAAGTCAGAGCACTGTTTAAATGTTGCTGTTACAAACCAAGGAAGAAGAGATACAAAAATAGCCTCTACAAACATATTGATTGTATGGGCTATTCTGTCAAAAATTACTAGCTAGGAAAAATAGCTATATTCTAAAAGCTCGATTTTTCGGGTTCTTTTTTCTAGTCTATATGATCATCTTCGTCTAGTGAGATGTATTGGTCAAGAGAAGAATGAACGAGGGTTAAAAATTTTTCTTTGAAGACTTGTGGTGGGAGTGAATTTTCTTGGGTTATCCACACTTCAATGTTGGCAATCACATAATGAACCAGTAGGGAGATGATAAAATCATCTGGCAAATCAATAAGTGATTGATTCGGTTTGATATTTTCAAGTGCCCATTTTGTGTAAATCTTTTTTAAATAATTGGTCCAATAAGGATCCGTTGAGCTAGAATACAGCATTTTTAGCCATTTTCGATTTTCATAAAGAATAGGGAAAATGTTATCTGCAATGAAAAGAAATGGGTCTTTATTTTCGAGAGTATCATATTCTAAAAACATTTCGTAAATGGGCTTATCAATACTCTCATGAATGGATTCAATGATGTCGTCAACACTATTGAAATGATGTTTATAAATTGCTTGACGTGAAATACCAGCTTTTTTGGCAAGGTCACTCATTGAGAGATTGGCTTCATTGGGATTTTGCATTGCTAAGTCATAGAAAGCATCCAAAATCTTTTGTTGATTACCTTTTACCATATAAAACAACTCCTCTCTCTTTTTAGTATAATGAAAAGAGAAAAAGATTGCAAGAATAGGATAAGCAAAAATATTGATAGAATAGTCTAATTATGATGTAGTAGTAAAAGTGCACTATTTTTAATACATAAGAATTTTACTATTATAAAATAGTGATGAATAAGAGGATAAATTTTACATAAATAATAGGACAAAATCATATAGAATATATACTAAAATATTGACGGTATAAATTTAAAGCGGTACAATATTAGTGTATAGCAGGGGGTGACTGTCTTATTTTAGCTAGGCGTTTTTATTTGTGTCATTCTGTTATAAGGAGGAAAACGTGAAAAAAATAAAGGTAATGGTCGTTTTTGGTACAAGACCTGAAGCTATCAAGATGGCTCCACTTATTCTTCAATTGAAAAAACAATCAGAAAAATTTGAGACCATGACAGTTGTGACTGCCCAACATCGACAAATGTTAGATCAGGTATTGCAAACCTTTAACATTGAACCAGATATTGATTTGGACATCATGGGAAAAAGTCAAACATTAACGGATATTACAGTAAAAATTTTAAACCAACTGGACAAACTTTTAAAAGAAGTGAAACCTGACATCATTTTGGTACATGGAGATACAACGACAACATTTGCAACAAGTTTGGCAGCTTTTTATAATCAAGTTCGAATTGGACATGTGGAAGCTGGTTTGAGGACATGGGAAAAGTATTCTCCATTTCCAGAAGAAATGAATCGTCAAATGACAGATGCTGTAACAGATCTTTATTTTGCTCCAACGATGCAAAGTAAAGAAAATCTCATTAAGGAAAATCATGATGAAAAAAACATATTTGTTACAGGGAATACAGCGATTGACGCTTTAAAATTGACTGTTCAAGAGAATTATCATCATGATGTTTTGGAGCAAATACCATCAAATCATCAGCTTATTCTCGTTACCATGCACCGTCGTGAAAATCAAGGAGAACCAATGCGTCGTGTGTTTAGAACCTTGCGGCAAGTGGTCGAAGCGCACGGTGATGTTGAGGTCATTTATCCTGTTCATTTAAGTCCAGCCGTTCAAGAGGTAGCAAAGGAAATTCTTAGCAATCATCCGCAGATTCATCTAATTGAGCCTTTAGATGTTGTGGATTTTCATAATATTGCAGCGAGAAGTTATTTCATTATGTCTGATTCTGGAGGTGTCCAAGAGGAAGCCCCTTCTTTGGGAAAACCGGTGCTGGTATTGCGTGATACGACAGAGAGACCAGAAGGCGTGACTGCTGGGACATTGAAGTTAGTTGGAACAGAAAGTGAGAATATTCGCGAGGCTATGGAGACATTGTTGACAGATGAGACTGTTTATCATCAAATGTCTCAAGCTAGCAATCCGTATGGTGATGGCAGAGCATCTGAGCGAATTGTAGAGGCGATTGCGCATTACTTTGGTTATGCAGCCAGACCAAAAAATTTTGTGATAGGAGAATAAGATGTATCGAAAAAAAGAACTGGAATGGACAATTGCTTTACTAATTATCGTAATTTTAGCAATTGTTGGTTATAGTTTCTATTTTGCGAGTAGTATTTTTTATGTTGAAATTATTTTGATTGTTCTTGCCATCTTGAGTGTATTTGTCTTACCAGATATGTTGCTGACTTGGCTGTTAATTTTTAGCGTTGTATTAGCAACTTTGTTTTTAGTGGCAGGTGTTGTGTATATACCAGCAAATCAGCGTTTCTTATTATTGATTACTTTTCCAGTAGTTCTGAGAATAGCCAAGCAAGTTAATATTCATCGACGAACCTATCTTTCTATTGTCAAAGACTATAGTGAGCAAGCAAAAGAATTGTATGAAAGCCATTTACAGGCGGTTCGAGATGGACGGGAAGAAAGCTTTCAAGCCTTATTAGTTCATTGGGCGCATAATGATTATTTTCAACAAATTTATCCAAAAGAATTTCGTTGGATGTTGGTGCGTCTCTATGCAACTTTAAAGAAATGCATGCAAGAAACAGGAACAGTTTATTATCTTTCAAATGGAAATTTTCTCATTTTATCTTCAGGAGAAGGACAGTCTCTAGTAGAATTATTTCAGCACAGCATGCTTGCTAAATTGTTACTGTTGCGTTTTAAAACCAGTAAGAGTGTGCAAGAAGTTCAATACAAATCAGGCTATCTGTTGATTGATTCAGAAAATTGTGAAAAGTTTTTAAACTTTGATGATTTTGTTAAAAATCTGGACAGACAACTTGAAACAGACATTATTGTAGAATACTAGGAGGAAATTTGTGACAATCACCAATATTTTTTTCGGGGTAGCATTAGCAATTAGTATCTTTTTTACTTTATGCTTCGTTGTATTATTTATTTGCTATTTAGTCATTTACAATAGAGTAAATAAAAACTTTAAGGCGGTGAAACATGATTAGTCAGTTGATTATGATTATCACTCTGGTATCCATTTGGTTATCCTTGGTTTGGAGTTTAGTTACTTTGAGTTCAGGTGTTCATTTTTGGCTAAAACATAGCGACTTTAAAGTAGATACTAGTCCTTTAGAGAGCTATCCGATGGTTACAATTGTGGTACCAGCCCATAATGAAGATGTGGTCATTGCGCAAACAACAAGAGCTATTTTGGATATGAATTACCCACATGACAAAGTGGAATTGCTTTTATTTGCGGACAATTGTGAAGATGCTACTTATCAAGAAATGTTAAAAGTAAAAGCGATGCCAGAATATGCTACACGAGATATTACCATTACAGACCGGAAAGGGACTGGCGGAAAAGCAGGCGTTTTAAATGATGCTCTGAAAATGGCGAAGGGTGAATATATCTGCGTTTATGATGCAGATGCTATGCCAGAGAAAAATGCTCTTTATTTTCTGGTTAAGAAAGTTCTGGAAGATCCAGAACGCCACGTGGCATCTTTTGGGCGAAATAAGACGCGAAATGCGAATCAAAATTTCTTAACACGTTGTATCAATCAAGAGATTGTCGTGACGCAACGAATTCAGCATGTTGGTATGTGGCATATGTTTAAAATTGGTCGTATTCCTGGTACAAATTTTATCATCAATACGGAATTTGTAAAAAGTATTGGTGGGTGGCGAAATGGCGCCTTGACAGAAGATACGGATATTTCTTTTAAAATTATGCAAAGTGGGAAATTGATTGCTTTGGCTTATAATTCTGAAGCTTTCCAACAAGAACCAGAGACAGTTAAAAGCTATTATATGCAGCGGAAACGTTGGGCTAAAGGAAATTATGAAGTTGTGATTTCAAATTTCAAGCATTTGTTTGACAAGAGCAATTGGCGTGTGAAATTAGAAGTTGCATATTATTCCTGTGTTTTCTTCTGGTTTAATGCAGCAATAATTTTATCAGATATTGTCCTTTTGTCAAATGTGATTGCTATTATTGTTCATCTATTTGTTCCAAGTGTTCATATTCCTTTTACATTTGATTCAAGTAATATTTACATTGCGCAATTGATGTTGTTCAATTGGCTTTTGATGATTATGCTATATCTCTTACAAATCAATATCGCTCTAGCCTCCCAATTTGGTCAAGCAACTTCTAAGCAGATTTGGTTAGCTTTGATTTCTTACTTTACTTATTCGCAGCTATTCATCATTGTTTCAATTGATGCTGTAACTTCTGTGACCTTGGACAAACTCTTCCATCGTGACGGAACCAAGTGGGTTAAAACGAAGCGATTTGCAGGATAGGAGGAAACGTGAAAAGAACAAATTTAAGATATGTTTGGTTAGTTTCTATTTTATTGGCAATCATTACTATTTTTACTTATGTTAGATTCAATAGTACAGGTCATTTGAAGAATCAGATTTACCAACAATGGTCAAAAAATTATGTAGTTCAGCAAAAAGACAAGGCCTACGTCAAAACAACGAACGATAAGAAAAAAAATGTTGTGCTGTCTGAATCGCAGGGCTATGGAATGGTGACTGCGGTTGAAGCGGCAAAGCAAGGGTATGCCAGCCAGAAAGATTTTGAACGTTTGTACAATTATTATTTGGCACATCGTATGAAAAATACGCAGCTGATGTCATGGCGACAAACAGTCAAGAATGGCATCGTTAAAGCTGAAACCAATAATGCAACTGATGGCGATCTTTATATTGCATATGCTTTGATTCAAGCAGCTAAACTATGGCCACAAAAGGCTGCCGTTTATAATGCGCAGGCCAAGGCAATCTTGAAGGATATTTTGACTTATAATTATAACAGTACAACAGGAGTGCTGACGGTTGGAAATTGGGCAACTTCAGACTCAAAATACTATCGTTTAATGCGAACATCAGATGTTCTTCCAGCTCAGTTCCAAGCTTTTTACAAGTTGACAGGTAATAGGCAATGGTTAAATATCAGATCAAACATGCTATCTAAATTGGAAATGATGAGTGCTAAATCAAAAACAGGTCTACTTCCTGATTTCCTTTGGGTGGAAGCAGATACAGTTCGGGCAGCTGAGAAAAAAGCTGTTGCTTCTAAGTATGACGGTGATTATTATTACAATGCTTGTCGCTTGCCATATAATTTAGCGCAAAGTCGGGATAAACAAAGCCAGAATATATTGAATAAAATGATGAATTTCTTTATGAAACAAGAAGTGCTTTATGCTGGTTATACGTTAAAAGGTAAGGCTCTAAATCATTATCAGTCTGCTAGTTTTGGCGCTCCGATTTTCTATGCAGCCAGCCGAAATTCAGCATATCGAAAACTGGTTCAGCAAAATAAATATATTTTTATGCAAGATTTGTCAAAGGAAAATTATTACGAAGCAGCCATGATTACCCTTGTTGCACTAGATGCTTTATAAACTAAATAGAAGTGGACACAAATTGGTATTTCGTAAGAAATTGATTTTGTCGCCCCACCCTGTAGGGTTGAGTTGGTGGTATTAGTTAGGGATTACTTAACTACTGCATATTGAGTTTTATTTTAGAAGAAAGTAAACGAGTCTGGGACATTTTTGTCTCAGACTCGTTTTTACTAGTAGAGTATTCTATTCTTCTTTTTTCTTTAAATGGAGCAAGTAGCCACTGACAAGAATGAACATGCTAGCAATAACCAAGCTGCTTTGATTTTCTTTGCTTCCTGTTTGTGGAAGTTGAGCTTTTCGAGTAGCGTTCATGATTTGAGGTTGAGGAGTGTAGCGTAGGGTTGTAGCTTGACCAGCCTGAGGTTTTTGATTGATGATTTCAACAACTTCAGTAGAAGGTTTTTGTTCTTTCTCAAGATCTTTCAGTTGAGCTAATTGACTGCCAAAGATAGCATTGGATACCCAACGGTAGAAATGAATCGTGTGAAGACGGTTTGTTGGGTTGCCAGCATAAATAAAGAGTGGTTGTTCTTTGTAGCTACCAGAAATAGCTACAATTTTATTGGCTAACTGTTCATTACCAGGCCACCAACCAGCGATATAATAATCACTGCCAGCAATTGAAGCTAATGTCTTGAAATTTGCAGGTACTTTAGCAATCCAATTTCCAGAGTTAGAATAGAAAAGATCATTCTTATTGTAACCACTAGTCAACGGATCTTTGTCATCAATGATCGCTTTCATCAAGCCTTCATAATCACCACCATTTTTGAGTTGCTCTGGGTCAAAGCCGTCAACCACACCGAGTTCTTCAAGGCGTTGCATAGCAGTTCCGCCTACTACAATAGTTGGCTTCAGACCAAGGAGGGACTTGTCAAAGTTGTCACTTTCTAAAACAATCACATCAGCTTCTTCAGGGGTATTGACAATGTCAAATCCTAAATTCTTCAAAGCAAGAGCGGTATGAGCAGGAGTATCCACACCAGCCCAATAGTATTGATGAGGCGGTGCATAAACTTTTAGAGCTTTTAAGGTTTGCCCTTGAGGAGTTTTATAAAGGGCATCTCCATAGATTGCATAGTTTTTCAGCAGGTTGGCAAAAGTAGGTGTATCCACGATGTAGCCATCGTCTGTCAAATAAACTTTCTTACCGTCTCGGATTGCACGATTGACAGCGCGGACGGCACTTTCTGAAGTATTGGCAATGACATAATATGGTGCTTTGTGGTCAATTTCGCTAGTCCGAGTAGCACGAAGAGCAGTTACTTTACCGAGTTTACCGTCAAAGAGTTTTTCTTTAAAGACTGCTACTGCTTTGAATCCCCTCATATCTGGGAAATTAACCAGCAATTCTGCATACATAGCGGCCCAAGCAGATTCGTTGGAGCCCTTGTAGAGGATATGGTTGGCATAGCCACGTTTAGCTTGTGCCATATCAACAACCAAATCCCCCTTCTTATAACCGCCAGTGTCTTCCTTCAATTCTTGAATGACAACCCCGTTTCTCTTGAAGTATTCAATCATATTATAGGCCTGTTGGGAGTCATTGCTCTTATCAAGTCCCATTGGAATAACGTAGTAGTCAGGGAAGAATTTCTTTTGTCCATGTTTGATACGACCGACTACTTTACCGTCTGGTCCAACTAATTCATTTTCAGCTTTTGGATCTTCTACTTTGTTCACACCACGAAGGTAGAAGTTGAGGCGCATTTCCATGAGTTTATCAGGATTTTGAGATAAGTAGTCAATTCCTCCCAAAACAGCGTGGAAACCAGCCTTGTAGGATTCTTGATTTCCTTCAGGAATTTCAACAGTATGTCCTAGAATGCCATGATACATGCCATAAACGCCTGTATAGCCAGAGAAAGAGTCATCCCAACCGTCACCCCAATCTAACTTCGGAATGATGTAGTGATCATAGTTAGAATTGGCAACGCCAGCACGTCCCATGTGATGAGCATTTTCTAGCATGAGGTCTGCCAAAAGGTCATACTCAAAGTTTGGATCGTGCGGAGGTGTAGCTGGTTCGATGAGGAAATCTTTGACAAAGCCATGAATGTCATAAAGTGCAATTGGATTCCATTTATTGATAAGTCCAGCAACCGTGCGAGTTTCAGGGTTTGTCTGATAGCTCGTATCGCGGTTAGGATCCAGACCATTTGCAAGTGCACGTGTATTGGCAACATCTCCGTCAGGATTTTCTGTGAAATCAAAGAGGAAGATGAATTTCTTGAGAAGGTCTTTAACGGAGAGGGTTACGATTTTTTGTGTTCCATCTGCTTGAGTCGTTTTAAAGCTGATTTGGTCTTGGGTTGCGAAAGAGTTGAACAAGCCGGTAATAATATCAATAGCAGGTTGCTCATCCGCATGTGTATTGTTAATGAGGATAGGAAGTTTGTAGTCTAATTTGCCGTCTTTGAGGGCTGCTAACATTTCAGCAGGTTTGGTTAGCGCCATTTTATTGGTTGAGTTGAGGTAGTCATCAATGCTTTTTTGATCAGAACTGATAATGCCTAACTTAATTTTCCGTCCTTGAGCGCTGGTACCAATGTCTTCAATTTGAACAAGCCGATCATTTTTAGCTTCTTGACGACTTTTTTCGATAGCCGCTAACATTTCTTCGTGAGTATGGAAGTTTTCATATGGTCGGAAAACAAGTGTTTTTCGAATCGTTAGACCGGACTCTTCATCTATTCCAACGAGCTCATGATTTCCTATGAATTGTCGATAGGTTCTGCGGATATTGTTTGGTGTCCGAAGACTTAAGTCATTTCCAAATAATTCATTGAATTTGAGAGAAAGTTTGAGGTCAGAACCATTAGTTGTTTCCTCAATGGTGACAAAGGAATCTCCTGAAAAGTCTCCTTTTTCCATATTCCAAGTTTTCCATTCAGCGATTGGCTTATTATCTAATTTCCAAGTCACCTTGCCAGCAGCGGCTCCTTGTTCCTGTACAGTCTCAGTAATGGTAGCTTTTTCAGACATATGGACTGTACTATCAGCTAATTGAACCTTCTTTTCTTCTGTTCCAGCTGCTCGTGTTTCTGGTTTTGCAGGTGTTGCAGGAGTCACTGTTTCGGATTCGTTTGTAGTAGAAGTCGAACTGTCTATTGAAGGAGCACTTTCTGATTTCTGTGCTTCTTCTTGATTGATTGTTGTGGGAAGCTGAGCTTCAGCTGATGAAGAATCTGGCGTTGCCGTTGCTTCTGTTGCGTTTGTTTCTGTGCTTGACTTTTCGGCAGGGACCACCGTTTCTGTCTTGTTAGCAATAGGCTGTGTCTCCGTGCTATCTTGCGTATCTGCAGCAGCATTTCCTTGCGTTAAAACTGCAACAAGAACGGCAGCTGACAAGCTGAGAACATTTGTGTACAATCGTTTCTTATATGAATTTTTCATAAGAAACCTCCTTTATGAAATTTGAGGGCAGCAAAAAATAACGAAAATAGCTCTTAGTTATTCTCTGTTATTTTTCTCCCCTTACTTATTTGAAGTATACAAAGATAGTATACCAGAAAGTGTAAACGGTTTCAATCAAAAGTGTAGACAAAAAATAGAAATATATCAAAATAAATAGATATGTAATGAATTTTGGCAGGAATTGAATGGCAGAAAATCCCAAAGCACACACTAAAGACTATCAAAGAATAAACTTCACCTCAAAAGTCTGACAATGTTCTAACGAAGAAGGTTAGAGGTAAGACTTTTGCAACTGAAATATTCTTTAATCTCTAGAGAAAGGAAACCTTTTAAGACAAGTTGTTAAAGGTAAGATATTTTGAAAAGAATGAAGAAAAAGCAGGTTGTTTTTGTATCGATTTCTGGGAGTGAGTAGGAAATTTGACGATGAGGAAATTGTCTTAAAAGTGGTATAATATCATATATATTAAAGATTTTAGGAAGGTTGAATATCATGAGAAATTCACTATGTGAAAAAATAGTATGGTATGACTCTCGGTTTTAGAGTTGACAGCAATCAATAAAGAAGTAATAGTGAAGCGGCGTAAATAAATTAGAATTTGTGGGAGGAATCATAGTGAATGAATTTAACGAATATGTACGTGAATGTTTTTCTACAGTTGGTGATATTGCCATAAAATCCATGATGGGCGGATACCTTGTATATTTTAATGGTAAGCTGATAGGTGACATTTGTAATAATGAACTGTTTTTAAAGAGAACGCCGACATCGGACAGACTTCTTGCAGATTCAGAACTGCGTTATCCGTATGAAGGATCAAAGACCCTGATGCACGTATTCGACAAATTTGAGAATGCGAATTTGATTGTAGGATTACTGGGAGGAATGTATACGGAACTGCCCGAGAAGAAACCTAAGAAAGCCAAATGAGATTGACAAACTTCAGTTTGTTGAAATTAAATAATTAAATAAAAATAATAATATAGCAAATTACAAAACAGTAAATCAAAATAGGTTTGCTGTTTTTTTGTTGCTCAATTTTCAAAAAATCATCCATAAACATAAAAAGGTACTTGACAAAACGCTTTAGGGCAGAGCACATCAGTTTTCAGTCAAGTTGTCCGACCCTCAGACGAAGCAAACCAGTTTTCAGTCAGCCCGTCTGAGTCTCGGATGAAGTAAACGAGTTTTTAGGTAGCCCGTCTGAGCCTCGGACGAAGCGAACCAGTTTTCAGTCAGACTGTCCGACCCTCAGACGAAGTAAACGAGTTTTCGTTCAGTCCGTTGACCGAGATGACGAGCTTATCTTCGCCGAGTATCACGACAAGGCCAACCAGCTTTTGAAGAAGGCCAGCAGGCAACCAAGATTTTGATTGACCAGATTGAGGGGCATCATCAAGAAGAAAAACAACAAGTGCTGGATTGTAGTGTTCATTGGAAAGAATCAACAATCAATTGATAACGATTAGGCAGAGCTTAAGGGATAAAAGTCGTATTTTTCTCTTTCGGTTTATGCAAATTTCCTTTACTTATGCTACAATAGGGAAAAGCATGTTGATTGGAGTAAAAAATGAAAGCAATTATTACGGTTGTTGGCAAGGATAGAACGGGGATTGTGGCAGGAGTGTCTAGCAAAATTGCAGAACTTGGTTTGAATATTGATGATATTTCACAAACTGTTTTAGATGAATTTTTCACTATGATGGCGGTTGTTTCTAGTGAAGAAAAGAAAGATTTTACAGAATTGCGCAATGAATTTGAAGCCTTTGGCAATACACTCAATGTTAAAATTAACATTCAAAGTGCAGCGATTTTTGACGCTATGTACAATATCTAATAGAGGTGAAAAATGGATATAAAGCAAGTTACTGAAACCATTTCCATGATTGAGGAGCAAAATTTTGATATTCGGACGATTACCATGGGGATTTCACTTCTCGACTGTATTGATACGGATATTGAGCGAGCAGCAGAAGAAATTTATCAAAAGATCACAAGGAAAGCTAAAAATTTGGTGGCAGTTGGTGATGAAATAGCTGCGGAGCTGGGTATTCCCATCGTGAACAAACGTGTATCGGTGACCCCGATTTCCTTGATTGGCGCTGCGACAGATAGTGATGACTATGTGCTTCTAGCAAAAGCGCTGGATCGAGCAGCAAAAGAAATCGGTGTTGATTTTATCGGTGGTTTTTCTGCACTGGTGCAAAAGGGCTATCAAAAAGGGGATGAAATCCTCATCCGCTCCATTCCGCGAGCTTTAGCGGAGACTGATAAGGTTTGCTCATCTGTTAATATTGGATCCACCAAGTCAGGAATCAATATGACAGCAGTTGCAGATATGGGACGTGTCATCAAGGAAACTGCAGAACTTTCTGACATGGGGGCAGCGAAATTAGTTGTTTTTGCCAATGCGGTCGAGGATAATCCTTTTATGGCGGGTGCTTTTCATGGCGTTGGCGAAGCTGATGTCGTCATCAATGTAGGCGTTTCTGGTCCTGGTGTCGTCAAACGTGCCCTTGAAAAAGTTCGCGGCGAAAGTTTTGATGTAGTGGCGGAAACAGTCAAGAAAACAGCCTTTAAAATCACTCGGATCGGTCAGCTTGTCGGACAAATGGCCAGTGAGCGGCTGGGTGTTAAATTCGGGATTGTTGATTTGAGCTTGGCGCCAACACCTGCTGTCGGGGACTCTGTTGCCCGCGTTCTAGAAGAAATGGGCTTGGAAACAGTCGGTACGCATGGAACGACTGCAGCTTTGGCTTTGCTCAATGACCAAGTCAAAAAAGGTGGCGTGATGGCTTGCAATCAGGTTGGTGGTCTATCAGGCGCCTTTATTCCTGTATCAGAGGATGAAGGTATGATTGCAGCGGTTCAAAACGGATCTCTCAATTTAGAAAAATTAGAGGCCATGACCGCGATCTGTTCGGTTGGTTTGGATATGATTTCCATTCCAGCAGACACGCCTTCTGAAACGATTGCTGCCATGATTGCAGACGAAGCCGCTATTGGGGTTATCAATCAGAAAACAACAGCGGTACGGATTATTCCTAAAGGAAAAGAAGGCGACATGATTGAGTTTGGAGGTCTTTTAGGGACTGCGCCAGTGATGAGAGTCAATAAAGCTTCATCAGCTGATTTTATTGCGCGTGGTGGACAAATTCCAGCACCGATTCATAGTTTTAAAAATTAAAATGAGAGTGGGACAGAAATCAGTAGTTTCGTAGAAACTTGATTTCATCGTCCCACCTCTGCACGGTTGAGTAGGGTTGTAAAAGTTGATTTATCAACGTATTAGGGTCCACTCAGCCACTGCGTCTTATAATTATGACTATATAAGCAAAGGAAGCTGAGCACTTTTGTCCCAGCTTCTTCTTTTGAAAAGGGGGATTGAAATGGCAAAAACGAAATTATACATTATTCGTCATGGAAAAACGATGTTTAATACAATTGGTCGGGCACAAGGTTGGAGTGATACGCCACTTACGGCTGAAGGGGAACGTGGCATTCATGAATTAGGAATTGGTTTGCGAGAATCAGGACTTGCATTTACAAGAGCTTTTTCCAGCGATTCTGGGCGGACAATTCAGACCATGGGGATTGTCCTTGAAGAGCTCGGTTTAACCGGCAAAATTCCTTATACCTTTGACAAACGGATTCGTGAATGGTGTTTTGGCAGTTTTGACGGTGCTTATGGTGGCGATCTGTTTCATGGCGTGATTCCACGAGTGCTGGATGTAGAAGACTATAAGAAACTAACCTTGCAGGAATTGGCAGACGGTCTAGTCGAAGTGGATACAGCTGGCTGGGCAGAGCCTTGGGAAAAACTGAGTGGACGTATTTTAGAAGGTTTTACAGCCATTGCAAAAGATGTAGAGGCTTCTGGCGGTGGCAATGCTCTTGTCGTCAGCCACAGTATGACAATCGGTGCCTTTGCTTGTTTGATTGATCCGTCTATCATTTTAAATCCTGGTGTGCAAAATGGCAGTGTAACGGTTGTGGAATATGAAAATGGGAAATTCACCATTGAAGCGTTAGGAGACATGGCTTATCGCCAAGTGGGTGCTAAGATATTGGAAAAACAAAACTAATCATAAAAACGGGAATGTGAGAAAAGTTATTTTTTACGAATGGTGACTTTTGTCTTACTCCCGATTTTTCTTTCATCTCTCAAACGACTTTCTGCAAAAAATGATATAATATAGTAAGAAAAACGGAGGTAAAATATGGCAAAAACAAGATTATACATTGTTCGCCATGGGAAAACCATGTTTAATACAATCGGTCGGGCACAAGGGTGGTCTGATACGCCTTTGACTGCTGTGGGGGAACGTGGAATTCGTGAGCTAGGAATTGGACTTCGCGAGTCGGGGCTGCAATTTGCAAAAGCTTTTTCTAGCGATAGCGGGCGGACGATTCAAACCATGGGAATTATGCTAGAGGAACTCGGATTAACCGGACGTATTCCTTATCGCACAGACAAACGACTTCGCGAATGGTGTTTTGGCAGTTTTGATGGAGCTTATGATGGTGAATTGTTTATGGGAGTGATGCCTCGTGTTTTCAATGTAGAGCATGTTCATCAATTGAGTTACCCTGAGCTGGCTGAAGGCCTGGTAGAAGTTGATACAGCTGGTTGGGCTGAAAGCTGGGAAAAATTGAGTAGCCGCATTTGGGAAGGATTTTCAGATATTGCCAAGGAAATCGAAGCTGCTGGTGGTGGCAATGCACTGATTGTTAGCCACGGTATGACCATTGGAACATTTGTGTACCTCATTGACCAAACAAGACCGCATGGTTTAGACAATGGTAGTGTGACCGTCATTGAATACGAGAATGGTCAATTTACAGTTGATTGCATTGGAGATATGTCTTATCGTGAAGCTGGCAAAAAATATTTGGATGACGGTGAGCAAGATTAGTTTTTAGTAGTGCAATTCGTGTGAATTTGCTACGGTTTTATTTAACATTGAGGAAAGCTTAAGATTTATAACATCTTCTATAAGATATTTTGTAGGTCCTCGGACCGATTTTTAGCACTCTTGCAAAAAGAGTGCTAATTTTTTGAGTTTTTGTCTTGACTTTAAAAATGAACCGTGTATAATAGAATCATAAGTTAGCACTCGGGCGTGTAGAGTGCTAAACAAAAAATCTCATATTCCAGCTGAAAGCTGAAAGGGGTGATGTCATGGTAACGGAACGTCAGAATGAGATTTTGAACTTGATCATTGACATCTTTACAAAGACCCATGAGCCAGTCGGATCCAAAGCCCTACAAGAATCAATCCAGTCTAGCAGCGCGACGATTCGTAATGATATGGCTGTTCTTGAAAAGCAGGGGCTTTTGGAAAAAGCGCACACATCAAGCGGGCGCAAACCCAGTGTGGCAGGTTTTCAATACTTTGTCAAACATTCCCTTTCCTTTGATCGTCTTGCTGAAAATGAACTCTACGAAGTAATCAAGGCATTTGACCATGAATTCTTCAAATTAGAGGATGTTCTTCAACAGGCAGCAGACGTTCTTTCAACGCTAAGTGGATGTACGGTGGTAGCACTTGATGTAGAACCAAGTCAACAACGCTTGACGGCTTTTGACATTGTGATTCTCAGCCAGCATACAGCTTTAGCAGTCTTTACTTTGGATGAGTCCAATACGATTACCAGTCAATTCATGATTCCCCGTAATTTCTTGCGAGATGATTTGATTCAGCTGAAGGAATTGATACAAGAGCGTTTCTTAGGACAGACAGTTCTTGATATTCACTATAAGATTCGGACAGAGATTCCACAAATTATCCAGCGTTATTTTACAACGACCGATAATGTTATGGATCTTTTCGAGCATATCTTTAGTGATATTTTCAAAGAAAATGTCATTGTATCTGGTAAGGTGAAGTTGCTGAATTTTTCAGATCTAAAGAGTTATCAATTCTTTGATCAACTGCAAAAAGTGGCTTTTGAAATTCGAGATAGTTTAGCTGAAGATCAAATGCAGACGGTGCGCGTGGCAGACAGCAGAGAAAGCAGTCTGGCGAATTTGACGCTCATCTCTAGCAAATTTCTCATTCCTTACCGAGGATTTGGCATGCTAGCGGTCATTGGACCAGTCAATTTAGATTATCAGCGAGTTGTCAGTCAACTCAATGTTGTCAATCGCGTTTTAACGATGAAGCTCACAGATTTTTATAGATATCTGAGTAGCAATCATTATGAAGTGCATTAAGGCGACAGAGCTGATAGTTATAGATAGAAAAATACTTAAAATACCATAAGGAGGTGCCTAGTGGCAGAAGAAAAACAGCAAGAAGAAGCAAAAAAAGAGGACGTTTCGGTAGAAGAAACGTCTGAAGAAACAACAGAGGTAGCTCCTGAGAAGTCCGAATTGGACTTGGCGAATGAGCGCGCAGACGAATTTGAAAACAAATATCTTCGTGCAGCTGCTGAAATGCAAAATATTCAGCGCCGAGCAAATGAAGAGCGTCAGCAATTGCAGAAATATCGTAGCCAAGACTTAGGGAAAGCAATCCTTCCTTCGTTGGACAACTTAGAACGCGCCTTGGCTGTTGAGGGATTGACTGAGGATGTCAAAAAAGGCCTGGAAATGGTTCAAGAAAGCTTGATTGCCGCTCTTAAAGATGAAGGAATTGAAGAAGTTCCGACAGACGGTGAGTTTGATCACAACTTCCATATGGCTATTCAGACGGTGCCGGCAGATGATGATCACCCAGCTGGAAGCATCGCACAAGTCTTCCAAAAGGGCTACAAACTCCATGAACGTCTCCTAAGACCAGCTATGGTAGTAGTAGCAGAATAAAAAATCTCGTCCGAAACGACGGTAAACTATGAAGAAAGAAAATATATTTTCGCTCTGCTAAACCGTGAGCGAAGCGAACAATTGGCGATACTCTTCGCCGTGGCGCTCTCTGCATAAACTTTAATAAAGAGATTGACTTAGTCAAGCTCTGATGGCGTCGCCACTTAAGAAGAGTATCAAAAAAGAAATTCTAAATAAAGAGGAAAAAATAATGAGCAAAATTATTGGTATTGACTTAGGTACAACAAATTCAGCAGTTGCAGTTCTTGAAGGAACTGAAAGCAAAATTATCGCAAATCCAGAAGGTAACCGTACAACACCGTCAGTTGTGTCTTTCAAAAACGGTGAAATCATCGTTGGTGACGCAGCAAAACGTCAAGCGGTGACAAATCCTGATACGATTATCTCCATTAAATCAAAAATGGGAACTTCTGAGAAAGTTTCAGCAAATGGAAAAGAATATACTCCACAAGAAATCTCAGCTATGATTCTTCAATACTTGAAAGGCTATGCTGAAGATTACCTTGGTGAAAAAGTAACCAAAGCAGTTATCACAGTTCCTGCTTACTTCAACGATGCGCAACGTCAAGCAACCAAAGACGCTGGTAAAATCGCTGGTCTTGAAGTAGAACGGATTGTCAACGAACCAACAGCAGCGGCTCTTGCTTATGGTTTGGATAAGACAGATAAAGAAGAAAAAATCCTTGTATTTGACCTTGGTGGTGGTACATTTGACGTGTCAATCCTTGAATTAGGCGACGGTGTCTTTGATGTGCTAGCTACTGCAGGGGACAATAAACTCGGTGGTGATGACTTTGACCAAAAGATTATTGACCATATGGTAGCAGAGTTCAAGAAAGAAAACGGTATTGATTTGTCAACTGACAAGATGGCTCTTCAACGTTTGAAAGATGCGGCTGAAAAAGCTAAGAAAGACCTTTCTGGTGTAACGTCTACTCAAATCAGCTTGCCATTCATCACTGCGGGAGAAGCTGGACCTCTCCACTTAGAAATGACCTTGACACGTGCGAAATTTGATGACTTGACTCGTGAGCTTGTGGATCGCACAAAAGAACCTGTTCGTCGTGCATTGTCTGACGCTGGTCTTAGCTTGTCAGAAATCGATGAAGTTATTCTTGTTGGTGGTTCAACACGTATCCCAGCCGTTGTGGAAGCAGTAAAAGCTGAAACTGGTAAAGAACCAAACAAATCTGTAAACCCTGACGAAGTGGTTGCTATGGGTGCTGCTATCCAAGGTGGTGTGATTACTGGTGATGTTAAAGACGTTGTCCTTTTGGACGTAACACCGTTATCACTTGGTATCGAAACTATGGGTGGTGTATTTACAAAACTTATTGACCGCAACACGACTATTCCGACTTCTAAGTCACAAGTCTTCTCAACTGCTGCTGATAACCAACCAGCTGTGGATATCCATGTTCTTCAAGGTGAACGCCCAATGGCAGCAGATAACAAGACACTTGGACGTTTCCAATTGACAGACATTCCTGCTGCACCTCGTGGTATCCCTCAAATTGAAGTAACATTTGATATTGACAAAAATGGTATCGTGTCTGTTAAGGCTAAAGACCTTGGTACGCAAAAAGAACAACATATCGTTATCCAATCGAACTCAGGTTTGACAGATGAAGAAATTGACCGCATGATGAAAGATGCAGAAGCAAACGCCGAA
>ERZ773070.954-NODE-954-length-18833-cov-5.510171_pt1 | contig 18833 bp, 19 predicted proteins | sample MGYA00580618_ERZ773070 | MGnify/ENA primary metagenome ERZ773070 (study PRJEB29015, sample SAMEA2738023) | human oral metagenome | biome: human oral; feature: human-associated habitat; material: dental | place: China | collected 2019 ... | reverse complement strand
TATCCCGAATACATGTATAATGGCTTCTACTTGCATCCTTACCTGGCCTAAAACGTATACCAACCTCATCCCGATCTTGCTTATTATATATGAGTTTGAGATAACAACAAACTTGTAACGGCATATATATATGTTAGTGACGTTGCGCCAACTACCGCGTAGCGGTTGGTCTTTTGGAAGGGCAGGGTTGGGAGCGAAAGCGACCTACCCTGTCTAAATGGTGCATCAAACCCAACAAGGCCGTAGGTCTTGGTCTGTTTCTGTTGGTTAGTTTGCATGGTAATGTCGGTTATATTTCATGTCTCTATTCTTTCTTCATTCATATTATCTTTTCACCTCTTCACGCTTTCACTTTTGCGTCCCTACCCTACCTGCAGCCCAACCGCTACGCCGTAGTTAACGAAATATCCATTTCTTTACCTGTCAAGTATTGCTCAAGGCATACGGCTTATTATCTCCAAACTCACGAATCGTTTAGTTCTTAAACACTGCTTTCACTGCTTTCGTTGAGTTCCATGTTATCTGGACTGCTGTTCCATCTTATCTGGAACAGCAGTCCAGTTGATATGGAACACTATTCCAGATAAGATGGAACAGGAGTACATATAACATAAAACAACACGCTAGGATATTTACTATGGTTTATAAGCCATGAAAACGTTGGGCTACAACACTTTCATTGATTGGCGAATGACGATTAATTGAGATACACGAAACCACCAAATGCGCGCAAAAACTCCACCTCGCTTCTCTAATTCAGAACCCTACACCTTATATATATACGTGCGCACGAGCGAGGGAGAACGACTAATCGTTTGCACAGGGCTGCGCCCCTCGTTCCAAATTTAGCAAAAACGTCTTCTTATCCAGTCCGCCAGCATAACCCGTTAACGTACCGTCGGCCCCTATAACACGATGACAGGGGATGATGATGCTAATGGGGTTGCGACCCACGGCTTGCCCTACGGCCTGCGCCGACATGCGTCCCGAGGCGTTATGCGCTGCTAGGTATGCGGCCAAAGCGCCGTAAGTGGTGGTGGAACCGTATGGAATGGTGAGCAAACGCTGCCAAACGGAAAGCTGAAAAGGCGTTCCTTGCGGACGAACAGGCGGTGGCGTGCCAGGGTCGTGTCCTTCAAAATAACGCGAAAGCCATGCGCGAGCAGCAACAAAAACGGGCAGTTGGGGGGCTTCTTCTAACGTAACGCCCTGAGGATGCTTAGCTTGCTCGCCCTCGAAAAGCACGCACGTGAGGGCTTCGCCATCGCTTTCGAGATGGAGCGTGTCTAAGGGAGAAGGCAGGTTGAGGAAGAAGGTTATTTGAGTTTCTGAGTTCATCAGTTCATCGGTTTATGAGTTGAGAGGTAAAGCACAAAGCCCACAGCGTTTTGAGTTGGCGAGTTTAGAAGTTAGGAAGTTTATGAGTTGGAAACAAAGATGTTTAGAAACTAAATCAATGGCGGTTTAAGTTGCTGGGGTTATAAGTTTGTAAGTTCATGGGTTAGTGAATACAAAGAGGGGATTAACCACCCTAATGCCCCAACTCATGAACTTAAAAACCTACAAAACTCACAGCCTTATCTCTTCACTTCCACCCTAAACGTAGAAGCGGGAAAGCCATCGCCATTCACCAAATTGGCTCTTGTGAAGGGCTGCCAGCCATATCGCACGAAGGCGGGATGTGGCACTTGCGGACACGTTAGCCTTACTTCGCGGTCTTTGATGGTGGCTTCGGCAGGATAGAACACCTCGTCGTAACCTGCCACTTCGAACGTGCGAAGCGCTTTACCATCAGCCGTTTTCAATCCTTTGTCCCAATTAAAGTACACTCGCACCTCGCCATCGGGTTCCATGGTGGCACTTTGCACACTAGGGCCACAGGGTGTTAGCTGCTTAAAATCGTACTGATGATAAAGGGCGAGGTTTGCCAATCGCTTGCCAACAGGGTATTTTTGGCGCGGATGTACATCGAGCGAATCGCCCACATCGCTGCTCACGGCCATGTAAACGTAGGGCAAGGTGTTGGCCATCACTCGCTGACTGTTGCGGAACCATGGCCAAGAAGGACGGTTGATGCTGGATAATTGCACCATGTAAACAGGCAATTGGGAGTTATCCCAGTTGGTTCGCCACGAGCTTAACAAAAGTGGGAACAGACGTTGGTGTATCTCCATGTTCTCGGCATTCGACTCGCCTTGATACCAAATAACACCATTGATGGGGTATTTGGCTAATGGCCTGATGGCCGCATCGTAAAGATAGGTGGGCTGATAGGGGTGCATCTGCAACTTATCGGTGGCCTGCGCAATGTTCTTTCGCATGCGCTGCACCACCCAAGGCATAACCATCACGTTGTCTTTAAAGCGATCGTTCAGCAGTTCGGGATATTCATCTTCAAGCGTTTGGCGATCTATCCATGCCTCAGTGGGACTTCCACCCACAGCGTTGACAATGATACCGACGGGCACCCCCAGACAGTCGCGCAATACTTTAGCGAAATAATAGGCCACGGCCGACACCTCGCCCATGTTTTTAGACGTGGCTTGCTGCCAACCTTTACTGCGCATATACTGCAAGTTATTGGTAGAATCAAGCGCCGATTGCGACCATTCGGTGTTGTCGGTATCCCATCTTGGCAAGAGGTTTAGCACGCGCAGGTTGGGGTCGTCGACTATTGTCAGCGCCTCTTTACCCAGTTCGTCGTTGGCTAAGGGGAACGCCATGTTGCTCTGACCAGAGCAAAGCCACACCTCGCCTGCAACGATATTCTTAAACTTAAGCGTTCGTTGCTCGCTCGTTACGGTGAGCGTATAGGGTTTTCCCATGCGAGGCACAGCGAAAAAGATGCGCCACGTGCCATCGTTTTGTGCCACGGTACTGCTTTTTTCGTTGTTAAACGTGGCCACTACACGCTGCCCTGCGTTGGCCGTTCCATAGACTTCGAAGTTGCGGTTGCGACTAACCACCATGTTATCAGAGAATACAAGGGGCATTTGCAGTCCGCCAAAGTCGCCCGTTAGCGCCTCGTACACCACGCGTGCAAGAATTCCTGCCCCTGCCTTGTTGGGGTGTAGTCCGTCGGGAAGCATCTGTGGGAAAGGCAACAGCGGATTATAGAAGTCGATAAGGCGTGCGCCTGTGGCCTTTGCCACACGTTCGATGGCGGCTTGTATCAGTTTGTGCCAATCGCGCGTGCCTGCTAAGAAGCGGTGATGGCGATGCGATATGGGGCTCATCTTGGCGATGTAGAAGGTCGCGTTGGCGTTAGCGGCCTTGAACGAACGGATTAACGCGATGTAATCTTTGGTAAAATCGTCGCGGAAGAAGGGCCAGTTGCGCGGGTCGGTATCGTTTATTCCGAGGTGTATCACCACGATATCGGGCTTGAAAGCCAAGGCGTTCTTATACGCTTCTTGCTCGATGTAGGGGCGATGACCGCGCGAAAGGAGGGTTGCGCCCGAGTGTCCGAAGTTGCGCACATCGTAACCTTTGCCCAACTTTTGCTGTAATTGGGCGGGATAAGATTCGGTTGCGGGGTCGGAAAGGCCGTAACCGTAAGTGATGCTATTGCCTACGCAGGCCACACGAAGCGGTTCGGCAGCGATGGCAGCTAAGGTTAGGGCTAGCAGTATAAGGGTAAAAAGAGATCTTCGCATCGTTTACAGGTAAAAGGGGGAAAAGAAAAGGGAGTGAGGAAGCCTCACTCCCTGCCCCCTCTCCAATGGGGAGAGGGGAGTGAATAGCGTTATGTGGATGTGGAGTTTAGCAGCGAGTTCGGGAGTAATAGGGTGTAAGTGGAAGCGTGATAAGTGGATGAGTTAACAAGACTATTAGCCACAAAAGGTGAAAGGGGGAAAAGGTGAAAAGGTGAAAAAATGGCTAACGCCACCACACTTCTAACTTAACTCCTTAAATCCTTAAATCCTTTAACTCCTCAAAACTTACTACTCTACTCCTTTACTACTTACTACTTAGAGCTTATCATACTCCAGATGGAAGTTAACGACAGCCTCAATACCCTTGCGGAACATGCTTAGTGGCATGTTTTCGTTGGGCGAGTGGATGGCGTTAGACTCTAAACCGAAGCCCATGAGGATGGTTTTAACACCCAGAATTTGCTCGAAAGTAGAAATGATAGGTATGCTTCCGCCCAAGCGAGCAGCCAAAGGACGTTTGCCAAACACCATTTCAACACCACGCTCGGCAGCCTTGTAGGCAGGCATATCAATGGGACATACGTAGCCTTGACCACCATGTAGGAACTTGATGTCTACCTTAACCGACTTGGGTGCAACGCGTTTGAAGTAGTCGCTTACCAGTTGGCCAATCTCCTTATAGTCTTGATGCGGTACCAATCGGCACGAAAGCTTGGCGTAGGCCTTAGAGGCGATAACCGTTTTAGCACCATCGCCCGTGTATCCACCCCAAATTCCGCACACGTCGAACGAAGGACGGAAGCCCGTACGCTCAAGCGTTGAGTAGCCTTTTTCGCCAAACAGCTCGTCAACCTCAATGGATTTCTTATAGCCTTCAAGGTCTAGCGGTATGCTGGCAAGCATCTTACGTTCATCGTCGCTAGCCTCTTCCACCTTGTCATAGAAGCCGGGGAAGAGTATTCTGCCGTCTTCGTTGGTTGCATCGGCAATGAGTTTGCACAACACATTGATGGGATTGGCGATGGCTCCACCGTAATGTCCGGAGTGAACGTCGCGGTTTGGCCCCGTAACTTCTATCTGCCAGTAGGCAATTCCACGAAGTCCGGTGGTGAGTGTAGGTATGTCTTCGCCAATCATACTGGTGTCTGAAACCAGTATAACGTCGCATTTCAGCAGTTCTTTATGCTTCTCGATGAATGCGCCAAGACTGGGCGAGCCCACTTCTTCTTCACCTTCGAGGATGAATTTGATGTTATGTTTCAGCAGGTTGTTTTTCGCAACGTACTCGAAAGCCTTAGCTTGGATGAACGATTGGCCCTTATCATCGTCGGCCCCACGTGCCCAAATGCGTCCGTCGCGCACCTCTGCTTCAAAAGGTTCGCTGTTCCAAAGCTCGAAAGGTTCTGCGGGCATAACGTCATAGTGACCGTAAATAAGCACGGTTTTGGCATTGGGATCGACCATCTTTTCTCCGTAAACCATGGGATTGCCATCAGAAGGCATCACCTCAGCACGGTCTACTCCTGCCATCAACAGCAACTCTTTCCACCTTTCGGCACAACGTTGCATGTCGGGTTTGTGCGCCTGTTGAGCGCTAACACTGGGTATGCGGATAAGGCTAAAAAGCTCATCGAGCATACGTTCTTCGTTCTCTTGAATATACTTCTTTATCATCTTATTAGTGATTTAGGGATAATTCTGTCTAGGTTTTGGCTCGGGCTACGAGCTATGGGTTCAGCCGATGCGTGGGATTTAACCGCTTGTTGCATTTGCATGGCATGTTTGATGCCCCGCATCCTTTACTCGCCTGACCGCTATGATCGGATTTTCCGTGTGGATGTTCATGGGTTTTCCGATTGTTTTCGCATCGTTTTCTCAGCCGTTTATGTAGGGTAGCGAGTGTCGTTTTCGTGTCCGTTTTCTACCTCTTGCGATGGCATTAGCACACCATTTTCGCACAAAAGGAAAGGGAATGGAACGAAACGATGAACTTTCAGCTTGCAAAAAGCAGCTTGTAGGCTCAGCTTCAAACCCCACATTGGTTCAAAGATACGCCTTTTCTTTGTGTTTTTTGCAATTTATATATTTATTAACAGAGGGAGAGAGACGATTTTCTTATGATACAAAAATTGATTGGAATAAGGGAGAAAAAGTGTGGGGCGTGCACAAACAAGCCTAAAACTCATAGAAAATAATTCTTAGAACCTTCCTATAAATCCATCAATGGTATTTTCTAGAAGTATCCTTGATCGGTTTTATTGCTTAGGGCCGTCGTCTTCTTGCGTTGTAGTTAATGGCTTGGAAGTTACTGAGCGAACATTCCATGAAGCCCATATTATACCTAATAAAGATGCGCAGCCCGTGGCAATAAGCATTGGCCAATCTACGGAATCGGCCTTAGAAAACAGAAAGAATGTGCTTCCCAGGCAGACAATCACTGCAATGAAGGCACAGACTATTGAAACCGGGAACTTGTTAGCCCTAATGACAGGAGCCACTCCTACCATCGCAACAACGAAGACACAATACTTCATTGCCATGAATATGCTATTGACGATGATGCTGAAAACACTACTTGTGTCGAAGTTCGAAAGCAATTTGTTGAACACGAACCCGTATGCCAGCTGCACAAGAAGTATTGAGAGAAATCCTATTGGTAGCATTAAGACCCATCTAAGTGCAGGGTGCAACTTGCTAACCAATTGTAAGTCATAGCTGTCATCGATGTACAGCTTGCTCTTTTTGTTTTCTTTAGTATCCATTATTTTACTCTTATAGTTAAAAGTTAGACATGATAGTTTCTTCTTTTCAACGTCAAAATACCCTCAAACCACAGGCTGCACGACAATCATATTCTTAAATACCACATCCATAAGACCCAAAAGGGAGCAGGTGGTGGGGTAGAATACTGTGTTCGGTAGCATGCCCCGAGATATATCACCCTTTTAGAACCCGGCCTTAATTGTGGTCGAATATAGAGATTATCTTATGGTTCTCATCATCGTTTACAAAGCGATCCAATGCCGTGGGAAGATATCGGGGGCGTTCCATGTGGGTTCGGCGAACCATTGTTTGGGGTAAATGGCGATGGCTGATGAACCCATTGAAAGGTAGGCACCCCAAAAACTGAAGGTGGAATTGGCGATGATGTGGCCCTTGCAGAGTGACATGAGGTAGAGATCGACATGATCGGGCTGTGGTTGAGCATGCTCCACGAACACGCAATTGGGCAAGTTGAGGTTCATTTTGGCCCACTCTATATCGTCGGAGAAGACGAAGAAGCGTGCATCGGGATGGCGTTCGCGCACGGAAACGGCAGCTGAGAGGTAATAGTGAACCGAACAAACGCCGAAGTTAGCCTTGTTGGCAGGCAGCAGATAGTCGCCACGGCGCACATGAACGCTTACGGAAAAGGGTTCAGACGTTATCTCGTGTACATAGTCGAGTTGGGCAAACGGGCGAAAATTCAGTATCTCGGTAGCGTTGGCAATAAACTGTTTGTGTTGCGAATAATCGTCGATGAGCACGGCTCGCGGGTCATCTTCACGGTAAAGACGCTTGAAAAGGTGGAGCTTACGCAACATTTTCAACGCCATCACCATAAGTTTCACTCGCCAAGGTTCGGTGGGAAGCGTTATCAGAAAGGCCTTATCGAGCCACACTCCACCATGTTGCTTGGTTCTACGACGGTCGTAATGCAGGTAAACGCCATGGTTGTTGTGCTGCCTTAGCAAACCATGATAGCGACAATATTCGAAAAGTTGGTTGCCCAACCCACCTTTAATACATACAATTTTCATCGTTAGCGGTAGCTGTTTTTAGTTTCCTCGCTCGGCCCAATCGCCCCCTATCGAGGTTTCTGTAACTGATGGCTTCGGCCAGATGTTGCGACTTAACGGTTTCGCTTTGTTCGAGATCGGCGATGGTTCGCGCCACTTTTAAGATGTGGCTGATAGTCATCCCACTATCTCTTGATACTCTGCCGATTTCGATTCGTCATTCTCGTAGCGTATTTTATGCGCTCCGTGCTCTTTAATATTTCCAACACATGCCACAATACAATCCATAAGCGGCGACTAAATTATGGTCTAGCGTATTCTTTATTTTATATGATTATAGTAAATAGTTGTTGTCAGCATTTGCCACTTCGAGTGTGCGAAGCTCGAATGTCTTAAAGCCTGAGGCAATAAAAGGATCGCTTTCGGCTATTCTCAAAGCTTCATCTTCAGAGTCGGCTCTGAAAACAACCATACCCCCAGGATAGTCGGCAAAAGGTCCGCAGAGAACCAAGCGCCCCTCTTGATCTAAAGTGCGCAGATGTTCAACATGCTCTTGAACCACTTGGAGGTTCAAATCCTTCTTATTATTCATTAAATACACAAATACCATTACTCATTGATTATTCTTGTAACTAAAGTCCTCGCTCGGCCCAGTCACCCCTATCGAGGTTTCTGTAACTGATGGCTTCAGCTAGATGTTGCGACTTAACGGTTTCGCTTTGTTCGAGATCGGCGATGGTTCGCGCCACTTTTAAGATGCGGTTATAGGCTCTTGCCGATAGACTTAGGCGCTCCATGGCCGTGCGTAGCAGCTCGATGCCCTCTGCATCAGGTTCGGCAAAGCGGTGAATCATACGTTCACTCATCTGCGCATTACTGTAAACGCCCTTCACTTCCTTAAATCGCTGCTCCTGCATTTGGCGTGCACGGATAACACGTTCACGTATTACGGAACTGGATTCACCCTGAGCAGCCTGCGAAATGTCTTTAAACGGAACAGGCGTGATTTCTACTTGAATGTCGATACGGTCGAGTAGCGGCCCGCTTATTTTGTTCATGTAGCGCTGAATTTGGCCCGGCATGCACACGCAATGGTGCGTTGGGTCGCCATAATAGCCGCAAGGACAGGGGTTCATCGAAGCCACGAACATGAAGGAACAGGGATATTCGATGGTGTATTTGGCACGCGAGATGGTTATTTTGCGGTCTTCGAGCGGCTGACGAAGTACTTCGAGGGTGGTTTTATTAAACTCGGGTAGCTCATCCGCAAACAAAACGCCATTGTGGGCCAACGAAATCTCACCCGGTTGAGGTGTTGCGCCACCGCCAACGAGGGCTACTTCGGAGATGGTATGGTGTGGAGCGCGAAACGGACGCTGCGAAATGAGCGACATTCCCTTACCTAATTTACCCGCAACGCTGTGTATCTGCGTGGTTTCGAGGCTCTCGCCCAAGGACAAAGGTGGCAAAATTGAGGGCAGACGCTTAGCCATCATCGACTTACCAGAACCTGGTGGCCCCACCATAATTAGGTTGTGCGAACCTGCCGCAGCAACTTCCATGGCACGTTTAACGTTCTCTTGCCCGCGAACGTCGGCAAAATCGAGGTCGAAACGATATTGTTGCTCGTAAAATTCCTTACGTGTATCGATGACGGTAGGTTCGAATTGCGCCTTACCCGAAAGGAAATTCACCACATCGATAATGTTCTCCATACCGTAAACGTCGAGATTGTTCACCACGGCAGCTTCGCGCACGTTGGCCTTTGGCACCAAAAGTCCCTTGAACTTTTCGGCCCTGGCCCTGATGGCGATGGGCAATGCCCCCTTGATGGGTTGCAAAGTGCCGTCTAAACTAAGTTCGCCCACCATCATAAACTTGTCCAGATTGTCAGCTGGCAGTTGGCTATCGGCAGCCAAGATGGCGATAGCCAAAGGCAAATCAAAGCTACTGCCCTCTTTACGGAGGTCAGCAGGCGCCATGTTCACGGTGATATCGGCCCGCGGGAAACGCATGTTATTGTATTGAATGGCCGACGAAATACGGTCGCGACCTTCGCGCACGGCCTCGTCGCCAAGGCCTGTGAAATGGTATAACATGCCCTTCACGAGGTTCACCTCCACGGTAACGGTGGTAACGTTTAGTCCGTTTACCGCCGCGCAGTAGGTTTTGACAAGCATAGAGGGGTTAAGTTTTCAGAGCAATTTGTCGAGTTGTTCTTTCAATTGGTTATTATCAAGGTCTCTGGCTATTATTTTCCCGTTTTTCAATAGGATGTTAAACGGCACGGTGTATATGCCTAACTTCTTGGCCACATCGCCCTCGAACATCGCGCCATCGCAGATATTGGGCCACGAAATGGAGTCGCGTTGCAGTACATCGTTGCATTCGCGCAGAATGGGATCTACACAAAGGCTTACCACTTGCAGCTTACCTTTGGAATCGCGCACCTTCTGTTTGAGCATGCGTTGTATCTCCATGCTCTGCATATTGGTTGTGCTCCATACGTTAAACACGGCCACCGAAGCTTTGTTATAGGGCTGTTGACTAACCTTTTCGCCCTTTGTAGAGCGAGCTTGGAAGGCTGGCAGCGGTGCACCCACAGAGGTTTTGGCCAATCTGGATATAAGTGTTTGCATGTGGTTTAACTCTCCATTCTTTGGCTGTTGGGCCAAAAGCAACTTCACCAAGCGTTCGGCCTCCTTATAATTAGGCGTTGGCGTGGTGATAAAATACCGCCTAACAAGATAAACGGACACAAGCGATGTGGGGTTATCAGCCGCAAACATGGCAGCTATTTTTGCCACCTGCGGAGGCGAAGCGTTGACAATGGCCTTGCGAAACTGATTCATCAGCTTGTTGTCTTTCGTTCCTTTTACGGTTAATTCCTTCAAGTGAGATGCATCGCCCTCAATGTCTACGCTCTTTCCTGGCTGTGCAAAGATGGGCTGTTCAGAGAAATTGGGGAACACCATGACAAGCGTTCCCTCGCGTTCGCAAGGGATATCGTAGGTAAAACGTCCGCCTTCGAGTTTCACGGTGTCGATACCATCGATGAGTCCGTTGGTGCTATACACGTAAAATTCGCCACGATTGAGGTTCAGGAAACGTCCTTCAACCCTGAAGCGTTTACCGTCTACGCCACATGCCGCGAGCAAAGGTGCAAGCGTTACAGCAACGAGGCCAGCCCTTACACCTTTAAAAGGAGAAGGGTTAACAATCCGCCAAGCCCTACTAACGAAACCTTTCAGCATGATGCATATAGAAGATATCGATGTCATAGTGACTTAATGCAAATTGTTAACCCTTCAATCATCGTGGCCATAATGGCCGTTCGATGTGCGATTATTACTTGTTCACGTTGGCGAACTCGAGGTCTACGGCTGCACGTTGAGCCAGACGAGCGTCCTTAGCGGTAGCAGCTTGCAGTGCAGTGCTAGCATCTGCGTTGTTACCTTGGCGTGCATAAACCACTGCCATCAGGTAATCGGTAACTGCATCGGGGTGCTTCACGTTCTTCAAAGTAGTGAGCGCGCCTTCGTAGTTCTTGTTCATCAGCTTGGCAAGAGCCGACATGTTGCTCTCGTAGCTGCCCAATGTAGATTCAGCCAGCGAGTAGTTGCCCTTGGCGATGTTAAGTGCGCCTACGGCCTTGTTGATGTCGTTAGCCTCTTGAGCTTTAGCGATAAGCGTTTCAGCTTCAGAAATGTTGCCTTCGTAGAGAGCAACCATACCCAAGTTAGCATTTGCTTCGGCAGCGTTTGGCGAAGTAGCCAAAGCCTTTTGGAAGTAAGTGCGAGCCTCAGCCAAGTTACCAGCTTGCATAGCTAGCACACCAAGGTTGTTGTAGGCACGATAATCTTGATCGTAAAGTTCAGTTGCCTTCTTATAGATATTGGTCTTTTCGTTGGCATTGTCCGTGAGTGTAGCATTGTAAAGAATCTCTTCTGAGCTGAGTTGAGTTGGGTCAGCAGCAAATTGTTCTTTGATTTGCTCATCGCTACGACCAACAACTTCGTAGTTGATGGTAAGACGTGCACGACGAAGTTCAGGCAAAATGCCTGTGGCCAGTTCGCGGAAGCCTTCGCTCATGTTACGTATTTGGCGCTCACGCTCTTCAGGATCCTTGTACATTGACAAAACGCGCAAGATTACGGCCTTGTCTTGGAGGTCGGATGCCTGTACCAATTCTTGGAAGCCTTCCCAGTCTTGAGCCGTGTAACGGGCATCAACAGAGGTCTGAATCTTATTTTGCTTGAGTTGTCCCTTTACGTATCCTTCACCCGTAGTTTGGCGTTTAGCGGCCAACTTGTCGTTGATGGTGAAACCACCTTCGGGCGAAGCGTAAGCGTTAACTTCAACATTGCGCAAGTTTAGTTTCTCGCGGTCGGCGTTAATCTGCTTCAGCATCTTCACAAATTCGGTAACTGAATTGTTCTTCAGCTCGGTTTTACGAAGGTTGGCTTGGTTGATAAGGAACTTGATGTTAGCCTCTTGCTTCTGTGCCTTGATGCGTTGGAAGCTGTCGGGTGCAATGCAAAGACCGTCGTTAGCCATTGCTTCTTTGTAGAGTTGCGACGTAGACAACACACCGTAAGAAACTTTCACGGCAGGAATGTCCACCTTTTTCTTACCCTTTCGAGCGTCGAAAGTGAGGTAGAGGTCGCTCTTGATCATGTCAGGCACGTAGTTGAAATCGGTCTTCATGGAATAGCGACCGCCCATTTTGTAAGGCACCTGCTGTCCATTGGCCATTGCTTTCTCGCCTTGGAAGGTTGCGCCTTCGCCTGTTGCTACTTGACCACCCGCGTAACGCAGTTCGGGGATGATCTTAACTACGGCTTTCTTCTTCATGTACTTGGCTGGGAAGTTGGCATCGATGGTTGCTGATACCAATCCGCCATTGGCTTCCAACGGGGTCGGAGTGACTTGGAAGTTGTCGGCTGACAGTGGTCCGAGCTTCGAACACGACGTCATCGCCAACGAAGAAAGCACTGATAACGTAAGGATTAGATTCTTATTCATAATAGATAAAGTGTTTAGAAGGTGTGCCGCGAGCGGGACTCGAACCCGCACAGCCATTACTGGCCAAGGGATTTTAAGTCCCTCGTGTCTACCAATTCCACCATTGCGGCAAACCGTTTGCAAAGATAAGGCTAAATCTTCGAACTGGCAAAGGTTTTGCAAGTTTTTTTATTTATTAGCCTTATTACGTCTATTGAATCTATTAATCCAATCAGGCTAATTACCTTAATTTACGCCCAAAACGCCATACGGGTCCGTACTGCTTGCACGATAGCGTATCAGTTTCTTGCCACTATCACCCGAAACAATGTTTCCGCCAGTGTTAAGGTTATACTTTCGATGACAATTACTACAAGTAGCAAAGCCATCACTACTTATCTTCAACTCATAAGAACGCAGTGGAAGCGTATTGGTATTGAAGCAATTAGGACATTGCAAGTCGTAAGCATAGAAAGGAGAAGGGTTGTCCAAATTGCCATAACCAACAATAAGTCCATTGTTCAAACCCACATGTTTCCAACTCTCCAACCTAAGATCAATCCCATCAAACCACACAGGTGCACTTGATTTCAGTCCTTGATTGTTCTCAAAGAAGAAACAATAACGACCACTGACAACGTTAGTTCTTATCGTACAATACACACCCGGCGATAAAGGATTCATCGCTGAGGCAAGGATGGGGTCTTGATGTGTCTCGTTGTGAAAGGTAAAGAAGTTACGATGACTACTATACTCATAGTCAACTACATCACCACAAGATGACAATAGCACTACAAGCATTAACAAAACAGACTGAACTACTTTCTTCATACCTTACTTCTTTATCTTTACAAAACTCACCAAGTCCTCCTCCCTTAGGAAGGAGGTAAACGTCTTATTCGAATGGAATCATTGCCAACGCATCGGCAATTTTCTCAATACCTTCCTGTAAAGGCTTTGACACCATACCCTTTGCAAAGAAAGGAATATCAGCATCTATCGTGAGTTTCATCTTTGAAGAAGACTCTGTAACAGGCAGTATCTGAATCCAGAAATTAAAGGATAATGGCGAATTAGCACTTTCAAACTTAATCGTCTTAGGCTCTTCACGCTCGATAATACGCATAGAAATCTGACCAACAGGGTCAACATTCACAGACAAGGAGTCCTGATCAAAGGTGAGATTCTGCAATCTTTCTTTCACCTTATCCATCTCATCATTACCCGTAGAACCTTCTGGGAGACGCTCCTTCAGACGCTGTACATTATTCAAGTCGCTCAGCGTGTTGTATACACACTGCTGAGAATGAGGAATTTGCTTTACGCTACTTTCAAACTTTGTCATTGATAATCTTTATTGGGGAGTTTAAGAGAGAAGAACTGGAAGAAAGCTGAACTGCTTGGGGTAAAAGTCTATAACTACCTGTAGGGACGCACGAAGGATGCGACCTCTACATAAAATTATATTCAATCAATCCCTAAGAAAGAAAGGTCTTTACTTCCAGCGGAATGATTAGAGATTACTTTCTCCAGTTTGCTGGGTCCTTACGCCAATCATGCAACATAGAAACCTCAGACTCCTTGATATAACCAGTCTCAAGGGCTTTCTCTACAACATGCTCATAATCGGTGAGGGTAACAAGCTTTACATTAGCCTCACGGAATGCCTCCTCAGCAACTGGGAAACCATAGGTATAAGATGCAACCATACCCACAACCTCAAAACCAGCCTCACGAAGTGCAGCAACAGCCTTCAAAGAAGAGCCACCAGTTGAGATAAGGTCTTCTACTACAATAACCTTAGAACCTGCAGGGAGTTCGCCTTCAATCTGATTCTTCATACCATGGTCCTTTGGTTTCGGACGAACGTATGCGTATGGCAATGCCAACTCATCAGCAACGAGCATACCCTGTGCGATAGCACCCGTAGCAACACCAGCCACAGCCGTAGCCTCAGGGAAGTTCTCAAGGATAGCATGAACCAACTCGAGCTTCACAAACGAACGTACATCGTGGAACGACAACGTCTTGCGATTATCACAATAGAATGGTGACTTCCAACCACTTGCCCATGTAAATGGGTCATTAGGTTGCAACTTAATAGCTTTAATTCCGAGCAGTTTGCCTGCAAAGACTTTCTTTAAATCTTCCATCTTGATAGTTTATGGTTATATACTAACTGCAAACTTACACATTTTTTCTGAGATTAAAGGATAAAAAGACTATAAAAGAAGATAACAAGAACAGATGTTACTCCTATCAAATACAAGAGTGATTCTCTTTGCTTTGAGTTATATAACCCTTCCAAACAATCCTCTAACGCAAATTTTCCGAGGACAAATTGCATTGGTGTTAAGCCTCCGCACCAATGGTGCGGACCATCAACACATTATGTGCGGACCATCAACACAACAATAGAAGAGGGAGAGAAATATCCGTATCTGCCACAAAAACTGATACTGTTAACTATTAATTACTTGCGAAGATGAGTACTACTTATAGACTAACAATAATAAAACAAGGAATAATGAGACAGCTTAATCATTATTCGCAAAGCCCAATGAGAGGACACTAATCTTGACATTCGTCCCTTTAAGGAGTTCTTTGGCGGCTGCAACGAGGGTGGCACCTGACGTGATTACATCATCAACCAACAAAATGTGTTGATTGTTTAAGGGGGAAGCATCGAGGAGGTGAAAGGCTTTCTCTACGTTTTCATTTCGTTCCCAACGTCCTTTCTGCGTCTGACTGCCATGAAAACTGATACGTTCTAAGACCTTATCTAAGACAGGCAAACCAGTTTCTGCACTGATACCACGCGCTATCTCCACACTTTGATTATACCCTCTTTCTCGCTCACGCTGGCGAGCAAGTGGCACAGGAACAACGGCTGTGATTCCATCGAAGAAGCCATCATGAGCAAACTCTGCTGCAACAATACGCCCAAGTCGCTCACCTATCTCAGGATGTCCGCCATACTTCAATTGATAAAGCAAACGACTGGTATCAGAATGGGCTTTATAAAAGAAAAAGGCTGTACCCTTTTCTATGGGAATCCTACCCCAAAAGAGGCGCACAAGCTTATTGTCATAACCTGATTTTGCATAGCCCGTGCGAGGGAGACAATGGTTACAACAAGCACACATCACCTCCTCCGTAACGGTCAGACGCCTACCACAAATCGTACATGAACGAGGAGCAAGAGTGTCTATCAGGCGAGCCAATAAACTAATCGTCTGTGTCATCGTCTACGAAGTCTACATCATCATCCGCAGCAACGACTCCTTCATCTATACACCTGCGGATTAAATCCATCGTAAATCCACGTCCCATAGCAAACTTTATCAGCTTCATTGAACGCTCATAGTCGCTCTCTGCCTTGATTGTACGATACTTACTCGCCAACAATGGGCGCAAGACTTCAAGATATTCTTCATCTTCAATAGCATCAAGGATAGGCGAAGAGATGGCACTATCGACTTTCTTCATCCACAACGCCTGCTCAATCTTGCGCCTTCCCCACTTGTTATAGCGGATTTTATCATGCACAAAAGACTCCGTATAACGGCTATCATCAACGTAATGCAGCGTTATCAACTTCTCCATAATACGTGCTTGCGCATCTTCTAATAGTCCCCATTTGCGCATCTTCTCTAACATCTCGCCAGAGCAATGCTCACCTTTCGCACATAAATCGGCAAGTTTCTTCAGGGCTTGCGGCTCTAATATCGGCCGTTTCTGTATCATGGTCGGATGGCTTTAGTGAAACGGAGCTTACCAAACTGGTCTTCTCGCAGTTCTATCTGCTTATAGCCCAGTTCGCTTAACATCTGCTTTACATTATCAATATATAATGGGTTGGTCTCGAAATAAAGTGCACCATCAGCTGACAAAGCCTGCACGCCATACTCAGCGATTGCCCGATAGAAGCGTAGCGGGTCATCATCAGGAACGAAAAGAGCCGTTTCTGGTTCATATGCAAGTACATTTCCCTCCATCTCTGTTCGTTCTTTGTCGCAGATATAAGGTGGATTACTCACAATAATATCAAACTTCTGCTGCATAGCTGCTGCTGAAGGATGAAGCGCATCCTCCATTTTTAGCTCCACACGTACCTGATATTGATGTACATTCTCACGTGCAATAAGTAGTGCATCACCCGATATATCCCACGCTGTAACCGCCGAGTTGCGTAGGTCGGCAGCCAATGTAACAGCAATACAGCCACTACCCGTCCCCACATCTAAGACCTGCAGAGGTGCAGGAGGTTGCAAGGCACAATACGGTCGGTTGTAATCCTCCTCTATCCAACGGCACAGTACCTCAGTCTCTGGACGTGGAATCAATACGCCTGGAGCCACATGAAATGTGCGCCCACAAAAGGTTTCACGTCCTAAAACATATTGTACAGGCTCCGAACGTTCCAAACGAAGGATGATTTTCTCTAATTCCTCCTCCGCTTCTCGGGATAATTCATTAACTTTGCCCGTATATATATCGGGCAGCGTAATGCCAAACTGCACCTCTAACACAAGCCGAACGATAGCTTGTGCCTCACCTTCATCATATAAAGGAGTGAGTCTGTGCCATAAATCTTGGTATGTCATAGCTGCAAAGATAGGAATTTTAATGAAATGAAACAAGAAGAAACTGACGAAAAATACATGCGTCGCTGCCTGCAATTAGCTCGTAATGGACAACAGCTTGCTAAGCCTAACCCAATGGTTGGTGCGGTTATTGTGAGCAAGGAGGGCAGGATTATCGGTGAGGGTTACCACGTACGCTGTGGCAAAGGACACGCAGAGGTGAACGCTTTTGCATCTGTAAGGAAAGAGGACGAGGCTTTGCTACGTGAAGCAACGGTGTATGTCAGTCTTGAACCTTGCTCTCATTATGGGAAAACACCTCCTTGTGCCGACTTGATTATCAGTAAGGGTGTGCGCCGTGTCGTCTGTGGTTGCATCGATCCTTTTGCCGAAGTGCAAGGACGTGGAGTAAAGAAGATTCGCGAAGCAGGGATAGAAGTGACCGTGGGTGTATTGGAGAAAGAGTGCTTAGAACTGAATAAACGGTTTATTACTTATAATACACATAAACGACCTTATGTGATATTGAAGTGGGCAGAAGCAGAAAGTAGACTAACCAACACGCCATTCAACACACCAGCCAACCCCTCCCCCTTACCCCTCCCCCATAGGGAGGGGAGTAATCACCGAGATTCCCCTGATAGCTCAGAAAAAGTCATTGCCAATATAACTATTGAAAATAGAAACGATAGAATAGATTGTAACAATAAACCTTCTGTGGCTTACATTGGCAACTTGCCCGGCAAAGATTATCAGCCATTGATTATCTCTACACCCTTTACAAAGATGTTAGTACATAAGATGAGGGCTGAGAATGATGCGATACTCGTTGGGAAAACAACGGAAGAATTAGAACAACCACAGCTGACAGTAAGGGAATGGAGCGGTCCAAGTCCAGAGAAATTGGTGCTGACAAGTCAACCGACAAAAGCTGGAGAATACGCAACACCTGCTGAAGTGCTGTCGCATCTCTATGCTGAAAAGAAGCAAAGTCTCATCGTGGAAGGTGGTGCAAAGACTTTACAGAGTTTTTTGGATGCAGGACTATGGGACGAGATACGCATAGAATCGGCTCCTTTCACGGTTAACGAAGGTGTAGAAGCACCAAAACTCCCAGATAACTTACGTGTTGTAAAGGTAGAGAAGTATGTTAACACGATTGTAACCTACGAGCGAGCGTAGGATGAAATGACATCCATTCGATACAACAAAACGGCTAAAAACAATTTATCTTCATGAAAAAAAGAAATTCTTTTCATGAAGATAAATATTTATTTTCACGACAAAAAATATTTCTTTTCATGAAAATAATTCGACAATAAAGATGATGTTGGGGTGCTATAGTCTTTTTAATTGCACTTATTTGTCATGATATTCAACACCATATCATCGGTATTGCACATCGCTTCCTTGCCTATGCTTGTAAGGTTAAGGATAGACTTATCAACGTCATCATCGATGATTCCTTCCGCAGCTGTCACATGTTTGCCTTCCATGGAGAGCGTTGCTGACAGTATAGCAGTGGATACTCCAGATGAAATCTTCAGTGAACAACTAGGCTTCGCACCATCACATATCATCCCAGTAAGGTTTGCGATCATGTTTTTCACCGCATGGCAGACATTCACGTAATCGCCTCCCATGAGGTAAGTAATGCCGCAACTGGATCCAATACTTGCCACTACGCAACCGCAAAGGGCAGAGAGAGCGCCCAAGCTCTGCTTTATGTAGATAGCAGTTAGGTGACTTAATGCAAGTGCGCGGACTAGTTCTTCACGCGTATTCTCATTCTCCTTTGCAAAAACAGC
>ERZ773070.946-NODE-946-length-19036-cov-67.345925_pt1 | contig 19036 bp, 13 predicted proteins | sample MGYA00580618_ERZ773070 | MGnify/ENA primary metagenome ERZ773070 (study PRJEB29015, sample SAMEA2738023) | human oral metagenome | biome: human oral; feature: human-associated habitat; material: dental | place: China | collected 2019 ... | reverse complement strand
GGCAACCGGCTGACATGCGTGTTCGTAGATCACGGTTTCCTCCGCAAAGGTGAGGCCGAACAGGTCAGGCATGACTTCGTTGAGGCGACAGGGATAAAACTGGTTGCTGTGGATGCTTCCGAGGATTTCCTTGGCGCGCTTAAAGGGGTGAGTGAGCCGGAACGTAAACGTAAGGTCATCGGCGAGAAATTTATCCGTACTTTTGAGAAGGCTGCACGGGATATCGTTTCGCAGGCCGGCAGCGAAGGCGGGGAAGTGAAGTTCCTTGTTCAGGGAACGCTGTACCCCGATGTTGTGGAGTCTGGGGGCGGCGACGGTACGGCTAATATCAAGAGCCACCATAATGTGGGCGGTCTGCCGGAAGATCTTGGTTTTGAGCTTATTGAGCCGCTGCGTACCCTGTTCAAGGATGAAGTGCGTGCCATTGGCACTCAGCTGGGGCTGCCGGAGGAAATGGTATGGAGGCAACCGTTCCCCGGGCCGGGGCTTGCTATCAGGATCATCGGCGAGATCACGCGGGAACGCCTCGACCTGCTGCGGGATGCTGATGCTATTGCGCGTGAGGAGCTGAGCAAAGCCGGCCTTGACAGGGATGTCTGGCAGTGCCCGGTCGTCCTGCTTGCAGATGTCCATTCCGTCGGTGTCCAGGGCGATGAACGTACTTACGGCAATCCTGTTGTGCTGCGCCCGGTCAGTTCCGAAGACGCCATGACTGCGGACTGGTCGCGTGTGCCTTACGATGTCCTCGCGGTGATCTCAACACGCATCACCAATGAGTGCCGCGGCATCAACCGCGTGGTTCTTGACGTGACGTCCAAGCCCCCCGCGACTATTGAGTGGGAGTAGGGAATAGGTAGATAGCTTTGGAGCCTCTTTTGTATCTATTGACCAGAAAAATACTCTCTACTTGCCTTGAATTACAATAAGTATTTAGGCCCGTTGGTGAAGGAATGGACTCGTCCTAAAAATATGTTTGGACATTATTGGGATTTTCCATCACACTTTTTAATTACGAGAGTATTTCCTGCTATATAGCCATCTAGTTTTGATAAAACGGCCTTCACGTTTCCATAGGTACAAGTGAAGAAAGGAGATGTCCTTTTGTTAAGCCAGCTCGTGTCAATCATTGATTGGGGTCTAGATAGCGTTGTTGAGCGCAAGGCGTCTGTAGTATTCCCCAAGCAGAGTCAGCTTACATCCCTTACTCTCCATGGCGGCATTCCACATATGGTCAGCACCAACGGGAATAAGTAGGTTAAGACGATTATATCTCTGCAAGACTGCGAATATTTGGTTATTGCTCCTGTTGCTTAACAGCATGTTAGATGTTCTTCCCTCATTCCGTGGCTCAAACGACGGATTAAGTTGGAAGACGTACCCTTCCTCGGGGAAGAGCTCCGGGATGCGCCTCAGTTCCTCTATGGGTATCGGAGGAATGATTTTGCGGAGCGAAACGAAACTTTCCGTGTTGGTCTTGAATACAGGTCTTTGCTCCCATGCCCCAAGAGACTGGTCAATATGGGCATAAACGCTTCCAGGAGTGATATCACCAGTAAGGTTTGCTGCTGCACCTTCTAGTGCGTTGACAAGCAGATTAGTGAAGACACCGTGCATTCCAATCTCACGGGAGGGTTCGTTTCTTCTTGAGGATGTAAGTATCGTTACACCATCGGAGATAGCCGCGTGATTTTCGATGGTTGGAATATCCCCTGCCGCCCCCGAAAAGCAGCTATCAAGGATGATGACCTTATTCCTAGCTGGAGAACTGTTCGCATAATCCACTAAAGTCCGGAGCGAAAGGCCATCGTCACCGCGCGAACACTCGGACGTGATCACATAACCGCCAGTTGATTCGATGTAGCCGTGTCCAGAAAAGTAAAATAACGCTATTTCAGCATTCTTTTCAAAAAGACACTCGACCTGATCCTTCAACCGCCCTCTCGTCAACAAGCTACATTTGTCTTCTGCAAGGAGTGGCTTGGTGTCAAAGTTCTTACTTTTGGCCTCATCGCCGTTCCTTGTAAGCAAGTTATTCAAGGCCTTAGCATCGGCAACACAACCCGACAATGAACCTACATGCTCGTAATGGTTAATGCCAACGACAAGAGCTATCCTGTTTCTACTCACGGCGATCACAAGCTATCTATGAAGTCTTCGATGGCGTGCCACGTCCAGGAGACGGTTCTAACCCCTGTAATGTTCGTCTGGTCATTTGAGTAAGCACGTATCCCTAGTACTTGTTTTCCTTCTTCGCGGGCACATTGTATCTCCCATTTCTGTCCGCTTGATCGGAGTGAATTCTTGCTGATCAAGGCGATGACGCCGTCAGATCTCCTTATGCGAGTCCTTACCTTTTCCTTCCACGCGGACTCGTAGGCTTTCTTGACTGACATGTCCACGTAATCGAATGGTGAATGAGTATTGAGTGACTGGCCCTTAAGGAAATCCCTTTGCCTCTCATCCTCAATTGCGAATGCAATAAAAACTGTTTTTCTATTCATATTTTTCCTTCCCGAAATTGTTATAAAAGACAAAGGTTAATCAGTTAATCAATAGTCATTATTATCTGCTATATCGACAAAAATACAATTAAACTCCTAACTTAGGAGAGATGCTGTGGTCCCCTCTTTCAGAATGCTTGGCGCTACAGCGTATAAGCTTATCTCCGACTACGTGCTGATAAAGGCAGAGCATGAGAATGAGTATCTCGACCGATTCGCATAGAGGGGGCAAGTTCAATCTCTTTGCCTTTTAATATCGGGCTATTAGCATATGCCGCACTCGCCATCTCTAAAATCCAGTGGGAATTGCAGAAAATTAGAAAAATGTATTAAGTAAAAAGTTCTCTGCTGTCGGACGACAGGAATCATGTACTCAGTCCAATATTGTAAAAATTGTTACTCTTCAGTTTCGCAAAATACTTTTCAAGTGGTTACAGGATAACTACATAATTTTCGCGATAGAAGATAGAAGAGTGACAAGAGTTTCAGATTATATATGCTACTGACCACTTGAATTCGAGTGATATAACGATTGAGCGGAGAGCGGGTTGCTACTATTCTTGTCGATTTTACGTTGACATGCTGCACCGGGTGGAGCCGGGATCATGCATACTACTAATCCTTATTTTTGAGTCGTCGCATGAACCACCCATATATATTTGGTGCTGCACCCACCGCCAAACTTCCTGATTTCTTGGTTTTGAGTAGTGTTGATAAGAGCCTCTTCAATAGTGGCTATGCTGATATCAAGAGTGAGTCGAGTGCTCCGGCGTTGAATTATTCGTAGAGTGCAAAGCTTTACTGTTCCATGGCATCAGTTGATACTGTGGGTACAGATTTGAACCAGCCGTACTCAGTTCCGTCGTTTCGAATACCGTGGATCTCGCTATCGCCTACTTTGAAATTCTGTAGATAAAAATACAAGAGAAGGCAATAAAGAATTGGTTTAGGAATTAGAAATAAATTAAATATTGTAGCTTTTGACAGTCACTTGCTAAATCCGTTTTCAGGAAAGGTTAAATGTTGATATAACTATTTGAATGGTGAATGAAAGAGCCAGCAAAAGGAATATTAGTATAGTAAACCTTGAAACGATTCTTAGCGAGGATTTAATGGGCTGGTCAGCTGTATTGAAGACGAGATATTAAACGGTAGCATTTCTGCTATTCTTAAAGACAACAGTGATTTTACTGACGGTAGAATCCGGTGCAGCGTCCGCGTATTTAAGTAGTACAGCTTTTGAGTAGAGAACCGTATCAGTTTGAATGTGATGCTTTACTATGGGGAGGGGGGAATGGGTTATATACCTTTCCGCAATCACTTCAGGCGACAGCTAGGCAATATTATTTAAAGTCAACGTGTTTGATGAAGAAGCTTTCCTGGATAAGCTGATGGAAATTACTATAATAATATTTTGAAAATGAATGTTTATAATTAAAACTTTATTATAGTTATTATATCAGAATACAATTAATGGTTGTGAATATCAATCATATTTAATGAGGACAATACAATGTATCAAATCAATTATAGATAATGGATTTTTATTTGTTGTATAACAGGTGTATATTGGATAGAGAAATGTAAGAACTACTGATAATTATAGTTTAAGGATAATTACGATGAAGGTTTCAACTAATAGTCAAGTTTTATTAAATGAAATTATTGAAGACGAATTTAAAGAGAGCGGTTTTGCTAAAATTGATGATTTTTTTGAGATTTTTGTTGCTATGCAGTATCTGAAGAAATACGAGCTAAGCAGTGAAGAGATTGAGTTGGGGATAACGGGAGGAGGAAGAGATGGCGGTTGTGATGGCATTTATCTTTTTCTAAATGGAGGGATCCTTACAACTGATCGTATTGAGACAATTCCTATTGCTACCAAAGCGACTTTAGAGTTATACATCATACAGGCAAAAAGGGAAGCTGGTTTTAACGAAGATGTTATTATGAAGTGGAAAACAGTATCAGAGAATTTGATGGAGTTAAGTACCTCAGATACTAAAAAATATAGTAAGCGCTACACGGAAGACGTTCAACAAAAGTTTCAAGATTTCCGGGATAGTATAAAAAAGTTGAGACGCAGTCAAATTGATATACGTATTCATTACGTATATGCATCTTTAGGTAATAGCGAAAGGGTACATTCAGGTGTGAAACAACAGGCAGAAGAACTAAAGGATATTGTAAAAAAGAATAAATATCCTAATGCAGAAGTGGACGTAAACTTTGTTGGTGCCAATGAGTTGTTAAATTTATATTATGAAGAAAACGACATTAGAGTTCCTTTAACTTTTGAAGATCGGGCAATTATCCCAAAAACCGACAAGGATGATTGTATTGTATTAGTTAAATTAAGTACTTATTTTGATTTTATGACTGAAAATGGTATTTTAATGCAGAGGCTTTTTGAGGCAAATGTTAGGGACTATCAGGGGAATAATAGTGTTAACACTAATATCGCTGAAACTTTAAAGAGTATGAATAATAAGAATAGTGATTTTTGGTGGTTTAATAATGGTATTACGATTCTTTCCTCGGAAATTGATTTAAGAACAGGTGGATCTGTAACTTTGGTTAATCCAGAAATTGTAAATGGACTTCAGACTTCTAAGGAAATATTTAATTTTTTCTCTGAAAATCCACAGAGAAAAAAAGATGAAGAGCGGAAAATACTTATTAGAATTATTAAACCTGAAGATGAAGATTCTAGAAATAAAATTATTGTTTCAACTAATGATCAGACTACTATTCCAAAATCTTCATTGCGCGTTACTGATCATATTCATCGAGAGATAGAGCTTTATTTTGAAAAACATGGTTTATATTATGATCGTCGGAAAAATTCTTACAAGAGTCAGAATAAAAAAGTATCAGAAGTCATAAGTGTTCCTTTCTTAGCTCAATGTTTAATGAGTATAGTTTTAAAACAACCACATACCGCTAGAGCCAGACCTTCAACGTTGTTAGTCGATGATAATGTTTATAGACAATTGTATGATAACAATGGGAACAATCTTGAAGCATATTATCATGTTGCGCAAATTGGTAAAAGGGTACGTGATAATTTAAGGGCGACGTCTAATATGAGTTCCGTGGAAAGAAATGACGTTATGTTTTCTTTAATATACGCAGTAGTTGCAGGGCAACTTCACAAAAAAGAAATCAACTTCAGCGATATGAAAGATTTGGATGTGATGATGATTAAGGATTCTGCGATTAATGAATACAAGAATGCTATCTTTGAAAAATATAAATTGTTGAATGATAGTAGTCATGCTGTGAAAGAGCCTACTTTCATAAATAATATTTATGAGATATTAGGCTTTTAATGGGAGAGAATAAGAGAATAAATGTACTATTAATTAGGTAATAGCAATCTATTAGTTCTCTAAGAGATCAAGAGAACTAATAGATTGCTTTTTCTCCCTGTCTAAAGGCCTAGCGGAGCTCCGCAGAAATCTTTGGACGACCAGATCGAGACTTTGAAAAGGCTGAAGGAACTGGTCGATATGGGTGTTCTGACACAGGACGAATTCGATGCGAAGAAAAAAGAGGTCATGGGATTCTGATTTTCAGATATGCCAAGCTATGGCACAAAAGTCCCCCGCCCCCTGACCTCTTCGCTGGGACACTTCTCCGAATGTTATTGAGCAACTTTGCACATGCATATAATGCGCCCTATAGAAAATTAGAGTCAGTCATGCAGAGTTTCTCTCTTGGGTAATAGTGGTGAAGGTAGCATGCCAGCCAGGTAGCCCTATAGAATCAGCTGCGAGCGGATACAGGCGGGTTGTTGGCGATGCAGGCTTAGAATTTAAGGTATTAGGTAGTATCCGGCAGTACTGAGCGTGAAAGCGATATACCTGGTTCAATGAAAAGCCGAAGCCAATGAAAGGGAAAACAATGAAAGTATTCGTGGCAGGGGCCTCAGGGCGGGTCGGGAACGCAGTTGTATCGGATCTTGTAAAAGCAGGGTATGAGGTAGTCGCCGGTTCGCGGCATCCGGAAGGCATCACGGAAACGGATGGGAAGGTCCGTAAGGTGGTGCTTGACTTCCACAATCCGCTCGGGCAGATCAAACCGCTTCTTGAAGGCAGCGACGCTGTTATATTTACTGCAGGGTCGCGCGGGAAAGACCTCCTGCAGACTGATCTCAATGGTGCTGTCAAAATGATGGAAGCTGCGCGGCAGCTGGGCATAAAACGGTATATCCAGCTGAGTTCAGCATATGCAACAGACCAGGATATGTGGGTGAAAGTGCCGTCTCTCGCTTTTATAACGGACTATAATATCGCCAAGTATTTTTCTGATATGTGGCTGATCAATGATTCCGGGCTTGATTACACCATTGTGCAGCCTGGGCCGATCACGGATGACCTCGGCACAGGGAAAGTCACTATTGGCGAGACCGGCAGCAACACGTATGAGGATGTGGCAGCTGTACTGGTCAGCTCACTCCGGCACGATAATACGGTCGGCAAAACCTTCCTCATGTCGAACGGGCAGACTCCGGTAGATGAGGCAGTGTCTGAAGCCTGACAGTAGTAATCGCGATAGTCGTATAAGGGTATGTACTATCTGGGTCTGATTGGATCCAGCCGATAAGGAGATTTAATAATGGCAAAAATAGTTCAGACAGCAGGGCGTGACAATTTGGGTGATTTCGCCCCGCAGTTCGCCCATTTCAACGATGACGTGCTTTTCGGCGAAGAATGGAACAATGAGGATATCACGGCAAAAACACGCAGTATCATTACGATCTCCGTGTTCATGGACCGCGGGCTTGTTGATTCGTCCCTGAAAGCGCACCTGCAGATAGGCAGGAAGAACGGCATCACTAAAAAAGAGATCACGGCGCTTATCACCCACGCGGCATTTTATGCGGGCTGGCCTGTAGCTTGGGCGGTTTTTAACATGGCTAAGGAGATTTGGGCTGATGACAGCGGCGATACCGGCAACGGAAACCCGGAATTAAGCGAATATGCAAAAACTATCTTCTTCCCTGTCGGGGAACCGAACGATGCATATGCCCAGTATTTCGACGGGAAAAGCTATCTGGCTCCTGTAGAGGCTGAGGGGGTGGCTATTTCTAATGTCACTTTTGAACCGGGATGCCGCAACCACTGGCATATCCACCGTGCTTCCCAGGGCGGCGGGCAGATGCTCATAGCTGTTGGCGGACGCGGGTACTATCAGCTGGAAGGTCAGGAACCCGTAGAGATGCTTCCGGGAGATACTGCTTTCATCCCACCGAATACCAGGCACTGGCATGGTGCTTCGCCGAACAGCTGGTTCTCGCATCTGGCATTCATGGTGCCGGGGCAGGACACCGGTAATGAATGGTTTGAACCGGTGGACGAGGAAGAATACAATTCCCTGGCCTGACGACATCGGCCAGCCGTCTGCCAAAAATAGGTCAGACCGGATTACGGTCCGGCACTAACTCAGTCTGACAGCAGAAAGATACCAAGATACGCAGATACACAGATATAACGGGTATTGTTACGATGGTACTGTTTGTTTACTTTTGAAAGCTGCTGAGCGCAGGATCTGCTGCCGGATATACCGCCGGAAGAAATCCAGCTCATCGCGGTTGCATTTCCGGGCTTCCTTATTGCGGATATCGCATTCAAAAACATGTTCCTGGGGATGTTTGTCTGTCCCGTACGAATGGAATTCATGGGGGATACCTTTGCCTGTAAGGAACCCGTCAAGCCTGACACTGCAGTCGCGGATAAAATCATGGTTCGCTGTCTGTATAAACAGCGGAGGCAAGCCATTAGTCATATGGTCCTCAGTCCTGAGCATATCTGCTTTATCCCTGAAAACTTCCGGAGTGAAATAGCATTCGGCAGCCCCCGCTACCGCTTCAGGGGTATCAATAAAAGAGGCGCCGCAGTTGATGGCCGCAGCCCTGACAGTCAGGCGTGGTACTTCGTAGCCGAACTTAGCACGGAACCCGGGATCGGCAAGGGCAGTCAGGTACTGGCAGGCCATCTGGCCTCCTGCGCTGTCGCCGATCACAAAAATATTATCCGCATCAAGCCCATACTGTCCGGCATGGCCTGCTACCCAATGGAAAACGCTATTTACATCGTCAAGCTCTTCAGGAAATACAGCTTCAGGGGCCAGGCGGTAATTGAAATTGACGAATGCAAAACCCTGCCGGGCAAGGCTCAGGCCGTAAAACTGGTAAGTCTCCTTTGTCCCGTAGATCCATCCGCCTCCGTGGATATTAATGATCGCAGGTACAGGCCGCCTGAGTGGCGGTTCGGACGGAAAAGCGGCGTTTGGCGCGCTATTTGCGGCAGCGGCAGCGGTGCCGGCGGAGACATGGGCAGAGGCAGAAGGCAGGGGATAGTTATCACCCGATGAAGTAGCCGGCACATAAATATCGAGAAGGTTCCATTTCCCTGCAGGGCCGTAGCTGATATCATTGAAACGGGTAACGCCTTTGACCTCGGTGGGGAGGCCTTTATCCCGCCTGTCATCATTTTTCCTGATGAGAAGGCGCATAGCCTTTGCTGATGCTATAGATTTGACTGATGCCGGCATGATCCTCCTTTAATGCTCTAATATTTTAGTACTTAAAATACCTGACGTTATCGCCTGCCAGGCTTCCTGCTTTTGTGGGGCTGCCTGATATTTATGTGCCGTTGCTGTTACGGCTCACGCCGATGGGCTATCCGCCGCTGCGGCTGCCCTTGGCATCTCTGCCGCCTTCGCTGCCCCTGTCGTTTCTGTTTTCTGTGGCGTCGCCGCGATACCGGTTTTATCAGCTTTGCTGTCCCTGGGAAGCACCCATGCAAGTGCAAGGGCTACGATGAAGGCAATAGCAATCGCATTATTGGCGAAAATCTGCCGGACGATCCCAGGCGCATATTTGAATATCTCAGGGACCTGGGTAAAGCCTATCCCCATCGTCAGCGACAGGGCAACAATAGTGATGTTGCGTTCAGTAAAGCCTGCTTTTGCTATCATCTGGAAGCCGGATACGGCAATGTTCCCAAACATGACTATTGTGCAGCCGCCCAGTACAGCTGGAGGCAGCGAATTGAAAACAGCAGCAACAGGCGGGAAAAAGCTTGCCAGGACGAGGATAAGGCCGCCGGACAGAATGACACGGCGGTTGACGACTTTAGTCATAGCGACAAGGCCAATATTCTGGGCGAAAGAGGTCAGCGGCATGACGCCGAAGAAGCCTGCGACAGAAGAGATGAATCCGTCGCCCGCAATGGCGCCGGCTGTTTCCCTTGCTGCCGGTTCACGGTCAAAACCTACATCGGTCAGGGCTGCCGTGTCTCCAAGCACTTCTACTGCGGAGACCAGATACAGCAGCCCGAACGAGATGATCGCGCCCGAGTTGAATTCAGGCCTGAACGGCAGGAAATGGGGTACGGAAACAGGGGAGAGGCCCTGGAAAGATGAAGCACTGACTTTGCCCATGCACAGCGCAAGAAGGTATCCAATAACCAGCCCGAAAAGCACTGAAAGCTGTTTGGCCGTACCTTTGGCAAGGAACTGGAAAGCGAGGCAGCACAGGAGCGTAACCGTTGCGATGGTGATATTCTGCCAGCTCCCGAAATCCGCGGCCCCATCCCCGCCGCCGAAGGATTTTGCCCCCACTGCGAGCAGCGAGAAACCTATAGAAGTCACAACAACGGCAGACACTATAGGGGGTATTATCCGCCGCCACCATGTAGCGGTAAGGCCGAGGGCCACTTCAAACAGCCCGCCGATAATGATCGCGCCTATCACTGCGCCGTAGCCTTTGTCAGCGACTATCGCCGCTGCCGCTGCATAATACGTGAAGGAAATGCCGGTGACCATAGGCAGGCGGCTGCCGATGCGCCACAGAGGGAAAAGCTGGAGGATCGTGCCCAGGCCTGCAACCAGAAGGCCGCCCTGGATGAGCCATTCCTTGTGGGAAGTGTCCATTTTGGCCACGCCGGCTATAAGGATCAGCGGGGTCAGGTTCGCCACGAACATGGCCATAACATGCTGCAGCCCGAAAGGTATCCCTTTCCAGAACGGGATTTTCGCATCGAAACTTTTCAGATCATCAGATATGGTATGCGTACCGGCAGGATGCGTACTGCGCGTATCTTTATCTTTCATAGCCTTTGCCTCGGATATTGCAGCCGGGAGCAGGAGGGCAGCCGGCGTGGGTTAGTTTGTTCAGTTTTAGTGATATTCAGTTTTAAGCAGTGCAGATATGAAAACGGGACCTGGCATCAGATCCCGATGAACATATTACTGTGCTGCTGCAGTGTGGTCTTCGCGGCTGTCCGCTGCAGGGGGCAGTGCAGGAGCACCGAATTCTATATCGCCTGTCTGCGGATCCATAGAACGCACATTGGCGAGGGATTCTACCCGGTATCCGCGTTCCCGGAGGGCATCCCCTCCGCCCTGGAATCCTTTTTCGACGGCTATCCCGAAACCTTCAACGATCACGCCCGCCTCTTCGCAGATAGACAGCAGTCCGTTGAGCGCGTTGCCGTTTGCAAGGAAATCATCAATAATGAGCACATGCTCCCCGGGGATAAGGAATTTTTTGGCAACAATAACGGGGAATTCCTTCTGTTTAGTAAAAGAATATATTGAAGTGCAGTACTGGTCGCCGTCGAGGTTGATAGACTGCGCCTTCTTGGCGAACACGACCGGGGCATTGTTGAAATGCCGTGCAGCGCAGCAGGCAATGCCAATCCCGGAAGCTTCAATAGTGAGGATCTTGTCAACCCTGATATCATGGAAAATTCGGGCCCATTCTTCGCCCATAGCATCGAACAGGGCTACATCACACTGATGGTTGAGGAAAGAATCAACTTTTAATACATTGCCTTCCTTAACATTGCCCTGCTCCCTGATGCGGTCTTCTAACAGTTTCATAGTGCCTCGGTAATAGTCAGATCACAATAATATGTTGATTCTACAAGAGGTAAATGACCAGGGGCGGGCTTACGCGGCGAAACGCCCATATTCTGGACAAACGCTGGGAAGCTGGCGGCTCGCGAGCTTAATGCCATATGCAGTGCATGTGGTAAAAAGGTATGTCGCGTTATGATAAATAGTTAGATATATAACTGGGCGATAAATGTAATGCGGTTTTAACGGAACTGCTGCACTGGCATAATGTGTTGGATGGAGGAATATGCCTGTAAACGGACCTTTTGACGGTTTCCCTGCGCAGACAGCGGGGGCGTCTGTGCCGGATACTTCGGATTATGAGGTGGTCCGGCGCGAAGCGGCATATCTCCTTAACGGGCTTAATGAGCAGCAGTCGCAGGCGGTGCAGTATGAGGGGCCGGCGCTCCTTATCGCGGCGGGTGCAGGATCCGGCAAAACACGTGTCCTTACAAGGCGTATTGCATGGGCTCTGAGCCAGTGGGGGGCATACCCCAGCCAGATACTGGCCATCACGTTCACCAATAAGGCTGCCAGGGAGATGAAAGAGCGGCTTGCCGCCTTAATCGGTCCGGCTGCTGAACGCATGTGGGTCTCGACATTCCATTCAGCGTGCGTCCGCATCCTGCGACGGCATGGCAGCGAGATTGGCCTTAAAAGCGGGTTTTCGATTTACGATACAGCTGACAGCCAGCGGCTTATCAAGATCATCTGCAAGGATTTCAATATCGATTCCAAACGATACACGCCAAGGGTGATCCTCAGCGCAATCTCCGACTGGAAAAATTCCCTGGCAGGCTGGAGGGAAAAGCTTGACGAACATGCGCCGGATTTCCACCCCGGCCTGCCTGTCCGTTCCATAGGCGACCTGGGCAACGCGGACCGCGTTTTTGCTGCCGTATATGCGGAATACCAGTATCGGATGGCCGCTGCTAATGCCGTTGACTTCGATGACCTTATTATGCGTACTGTTGAGCTGTTTGCCGCAAGCCCTGAAGCGCTGGCCTTTTACAGGCGCCGGTTCGCATATATCTTTGTAGATGAATACCAGGATACTAACCATGCGCAGTACCAGTTCATCCGCGCATTATCAGGCATAGATGAGGCGGGCCGTAAACCGGCAGCATCCCGGATGGGGGCAGCTGCCGTACAGGGGCAGCAGGCGGAACATCAGCAGGGCGGCAGGCTTGCCTGGGTAACCGTTGTGGGCGATTCGGACCAGTCGATCTATGCGTTCCGCGGTGCTGATATTTCTAATATCCTTGATTTCGAAAAAGACTTCCCACAGGCGAAAACTATCCTCCTTGAGCAGAACTACCGGTCAACACAGAATATCCTTGACGCCGCCAATGCTGTTATCTCACAGAATGAAGGCCGTAAACCTAAAAAGCTGTGGACTGCATCGGGACGGGGAGCTGCGATCGTCGGTTTTGCTGCTGATAATGCCCAGCAGGAAGGGCAGTGGATAGCCCAGGAGATCGCGCGGCTTGTCAGTGAGGAAGGCTGCAGGTATTCAGATATCGCTGTGATGTACCGGGCGAATGCCCAGTCACGTGCGCTTGAAGAGGCTTTTATCAATTCAGGCATACCATACCAGCTTGTTGGCGGTACAAAATTCTACGAACGGCGAGAGATCAAAGATGCTATAGCGTATCTGCAGTGTATCGCCAATCCTGCTGACGACGTCAATACCAGGCGGATCATAAATGTGCCCAAGCGCGGGATAGGTGAACGGGCACAATCGCTCCTCAGCGGGTATGCTGCCAGGAATGAAAAGGTGGAAACATTCTGGCAGGCTGTGGAACAGGCGGAAAAGATACCGGGCATGGCACCGAGGACCCTTAATCCAATCAAGGGGTTCAGAGACCTTATGGAGGGGCTGAGGTCTTTCGCGCAGGAGAATGACGGGCACCCGTCCATGATCATTGAACAGGTCCTGGAACAGTCCCGGATGCTGGATGAGCTGCGTACATCGCTTGACCCGCAGGATATGTCGCGTGTGGATAACCTGTCCCAGCTGCAGTCTGTTGCGGCAGAATACGAGCAGACTACGGCCGATGCCACGCTGGCAGGGTTTCTTGAGACGACATCCCTGGTAGCGGACGCTGACCAGCTGCCGGATGAAGGAGAAGACCGCGGTACGGTCACACTGATGACGCTGCATACAGCTAAAGGGCTTGAATATCCCGTTGTCTTCCTGACCGGGATGGAAGAGGGGACTTTCCCCCATTCCCGCAGCCTTGAAGATGTTTCTGAGCTGTCCGAAGAAAGGCGTCTGGCCTATGTGGGTATTACCCGTGCCCGCCGCAGGCTTTATGTAACGCGGGCAGCGGTCCGCGCACAGTGGGGCGAAGCCCAGGACCTGCTCCCAAGCCAGTTCCTGGACGAGATACCTTCGCAGCTTATTGAATGGGAACGCAAGGAGGCTACATCTGAGCGGATACGGAACCGCTGGGATACTGACGGACGGGATGCTGCTTATGGCGGAGATTATGACGGTTTCGACGATTTTTCTGATCCCGAATTTTTCAGCGGCTCAAGTTTCGGCGGCGGCGCGCGGCATTCCAGCTCTCAGCCTTACAGATCCCATAAATCTTATGGATCGCAGAAAACCTATGGATACGGGAGCACATCAGGATCGGGCAGAAGCTATGGGACGCAGGGCTACGGGGCAAAAAAGAAAGGCCTGGGCGGCAAAGTTACCGTAAAGCATACTTCTGTCAGGCCGTTAGGGGTTTCTGCATCGCGGTCCGGGAACACGGCATCCGGCGCACATGCGGGGAACACGCCCAAGGGCCATACCCTCAGTATAGAAGAGCTGCAGATCGGCGACAGGGTAGTCCATGACCAGCATGGGATGGGCACTGTGACAGAGCTCCAGGATAAGGGGAATAATTCTGTAGCAACAGTTGATTTCGGATCTAACGGTGTAAAAAGGCTCCTTCTCCGCCTGGCTCCCCTGGAAAAGCTCTGAAAAGGCAGGATCATCCCAGATGGCTAACAATAATCCGGCTGGCATTCCCATAATCGGCGTCACTACCATCATGAAAAGGTTTGCAGCGGTCATACTCAGCGTGGCTGCTGTCCTTTTTGCCGTCTGTTTTATGGATAATGCCCAGGCTGCTTACGCTGATAATACAGGGGCAGGGCAGGGGGCTGTGCAGGGTACGGCCGTCCGGAAAACTGTACGGATAGCTGCCAGCCATGCATATGCGGTCGAATACAGCACAGGCCGGATACTGTATGATCAGGATGGGACGAAGCCGGCCGGTATCGCAAGCATGACGAAAATCATCACCCTCTACCTGGTATACAAGGCTATTGCGCAGGGCGGCCTGACATGGGATACCCGGATCCATATCTCCGACTACTCCTATCGGCTTTCCAGGAACTGGGAAACGACTACGGTACCTATGGATAAAAGGGATTACACTGTAAAGCAGCTTGTGACGGCAGCATTCACGCGGTCTGCAAACAGTGCTGCGGTCTCACTGGCGGAAAAGATAGCGGGAAGCGAACCCAAATTTGTTGACCAGATGAGAACCCTGCTGAAAGGGTGGGGTATCACAGATGCCAGGCTGTATAACTCGTCCGGACTGAACAACAGCTATCTGGGGGATAATATATATCCAGGGTCGTCGCATGATGCTGAAAATATGATGAGCGCCAGAAGCATTGCCATAGCTACGTGGCATTTTATGCATGATTACCCTGATGTACTTGAAATGACGAAAAACGGGACGGCAGAGTTTGACGGGATGTCTTTGAAATCCACCAACCACATGCTTCCCGGGCAGGAAGATGAATACAGCGGCGTAGACGGATTCAAAACGGGGACCACCCAGATAGCCGGTGAGTGCTTTACGGCAACTGCAGCGCGCAACGGGATGCGTGTCATAGCAGTCGTACAGCATGCTGACCAGCCGCAGCAGACAGCCAGTGAAGGGCGTTTTGCTGCTATGAAAACTCTGCTTGATTACTGTTTTGCTGATTTCTCCCTGACCGTGGCAATTAAAAAAGACGAATCCTATAACGGCAGCTATATTGCGGTAGATGGCGGCATGGAACATCAGGTGAAGGCCGTTGCTGTGCGTGACCTTACCGTATGCCTTTCAGTACAGGAACGGAAGCTGCTTTCGTCGGCGGGAAAGGCTTCTTCTGCACAGCAGACGGGGAAGAAAGCGGGGATCCTGCTGTTTGAACCTCTTAAGGGTACTGTGGCTGCCCCTGTCGCTAAAGGTATGAAACTGGGGACAGTAAGCGCTTCTAACGCACAGGGGTATCTGGGTACTGCCGGTATTCCGTCAGTGGATATGGTGGCTGAAAAGGGGATATCCCAGCAGCAGCACGACTGGTGGGGTACGGCGACCCGGGCTGTGAGCAGATGGTGGGACAGCGTGGTCCAGACTGTCAGCGGCTGGTGGGATTCTTTTACGCGATGGGTGTCTTCCGTCTGGCGGCGGTAGCTTTTCGGTGTAAAAATAATGCGGTGTGAAAGGCCTGGTGGGATTACAGTATTACTGTACCGCCCGCCAGCCCTGTTTATTTATTTCTGCTACTCTCTCGCATTTTTGCTTATTCTGCTGTGTAGTGTATAGTAGTTCCCGGTGTCCCGGCAGCAGGCCGGTACATGTTCTGAAGCCATAGCCCGTCAGCGGGACCGGTACATTGGGGAAAACTTCCCGTGCACTGCACATGTGTAATGTTCGTAAGCGCTGGAGAGGCCCGGCTTAGGCAAGGCACAGTGCTTTGCCTGCGTACAGACAACGACAGATAGGAAATGAAATGACTAAAGTTCAGCGTGCGCGCCGTCAGGTACGTTTATCACGTGCCCTCGGCATTGCATTGACTCCCAAAGCCCAGCGCCTTTTTGAAAAACGCCCATACGGCCCGGGCGAGCATGGGCGTGACCGCCGCCGTGCAGAATCCGATTATGCAGTACGTCTGCGCGAAAAGCAGCGCCTGCGCGCACAGTATGGTGTGTCAGAAAAGCAGCTCCGTGCAGTTTATGAGCGTGCTACACGCGCATCGGGCCAGACCGGCAGCTCTATGCAACTGCAGCTGGAAACACGCCTCGACGCTCTTGTGCTGCGTGCAGGTTTTGCCCGCACTACAGCCCAGGCGCGCCAGTTCGTAGTCCACCGCCACATCCTTGTTGACGGGAATGTTGTGGACCGTCCAAGCTATCGCGTAAAACCGGGTCAGACTATCCAGGTCAAGCCGAAGAGTCAGACGATGGAGCCGTTCCAGGCTGCTGCTGAAGGCGTCCACCGCGATGTCCTTCCTGCAGTACCGGGGTATCTGGATGTGAATCTCGCTTCTTTGAAGGCAACACTTACCCGTATGCCTGAAGTTGAGGAGATCCCGGTTCAGATCAATATCCAGTACGTGGTTGAATACTACGCACGTTAACCTTTTTAACAGTAAGCGTTAAAAATTGGCCGGCAGGATTCTGCCGGCCTTTTGCGTATCTCCGTTGGGATTTATTGGAGACAAGCTAATTTCGTATTTTAATATCTGCGCGTTTTACCGCCAGCCAGAGCATACCGTCAGGCTACTCTGTGATCCCAGTTTTATCAGAGGTTCCGCAGGGCTGCGATAAGGCGCTGTACGCCGTCTTCAACCAGGCTGCGTGACGTCCCCAGGTTCATGCGCAGGAAGGTCCGTCCTGCCTCACCGTAAATATGTCCCGAAGATACATAAAGGCCGGTTTTCTGGCGTACATATTCCTGCAATTTTTCGGCGTCGTCGGTATAGGCGCTGCAATCGATCCACATAAGATATGTAGCCTCAGAGCGGGGGATGTGCAGGCCCGGCAGGGCATTGGACAGCGCTGTAGCTGTATGATCCTTATTCCCCTGTATATACTTGTTAAGCGCATCCAGCCATTGTGCACCGTCCTGCGAATACGCGGCGATCGTTGACTGGCAGGCTACAACATTAGGCTCGGCAGCCTCATCAGTATTGAGCCTCCGTTCCACACGGTGCCGTATCCACGGCTCATCAATCATAACGTAAGCGCTTTGGAGTCCCGCGAGGTTGAATGCTTTTGAAGGGGAACAGCAGGTCACGGCTACACGGCGGCATGCAGGGGCTGCTGAGGCAAAAGGGATATGGGTCACAGCCGGATCCATGATATCACAGTGGATCTCATCGGAAACGACTGTGATGTGATACTTATCTGCAAGTTCTCCAACCCGGGCGAGGTCATTCCTGCTCCATGCCTTTCCGATCGGATTATGAGGGTTACAGAGGATCATCATAGTTGCCAGAGGGTCTCTGAAAGCCTTTTCAAGTGCTTCAAAATCCATCGAATACTCGCCACCGGTGTAAGTGAGCGGGGCATCCAGGATCCGCCGTCCGTTATTAATGATCGAATTATAAAAAATGTTGTATACGGGCGACTGGATCACGACCTTTTCCGCAGGGTTGGTCAGGGATCTTACTGCTGAAGAAATGGCGGGGATAACACCTGTCGCAAAAATAATATTATGAGGGTCAATATCATAATCATGGCGTCTTTTCCACCATGATGAAACAGCCTGATTATACTCTTCCGGAATAATGGAGTATCCGTACGTGGAATTTGCCATACGCTGTTTAACGGCGTCAATAACAGCGGGGGCGGTCGCAAAATCCATATCGGCGACCCACATGGGCAGTTCCCCCGGTGCGACATCCCATTTCACAGAATTGATGTGTGTGCGGTCTGCTGCGTCAAAATCAAAATTAGGCATATTCTCCGTCCTGTACTGTGTGTGATGGATATTTTATTTGCAGTCCATACCCGTAAACGTTCAACTGTATAGTGTAGTAGCTGCTATGCCATTGTAGATAATATCGATCGAGCCGGTCTTAACAGCCATAACTATGGTTATAAAAAGGCAGGTATGTATGTTTATGTTCACGTCTTTTAGGGTTATTAGTATAAGTGACTAGGGAACATACAAAACTGTATACAATAAATAACAACAATATGAAGGGTGGTTATTGTGAGGATTCGGATTGGGGTGTTGAAGTCTGTGTTGTCTGAGGAGATCAGGGCTTTGGAGGTGGAGGCTTCTGAGTGCCGGGTGTGGATGGAGAAGATGGGTTCGTTTGATTTGTCTTTGTTCGGTAGGTGAGTGGTGTGACAGTGTGGTTGAGGTCTTATGGGCATCGTGTTGTTGGTGTGCTGGTGTGTGTGCTTGTTGTTGGTGGTGTGGTGGCTGGTGGTGTGTGGTCCTGGTGTGTGGCTGAGAGGCGTCGTGTTGCCAGGGAGAATGCTGTGCTGGTTTCTGAGATGATTGAGGAGTTTCCTAGTAGGAATACTCCGTTTATTAAGGTTCCTGAGGGGTTTGGTGTGGAATCTGATGTGTCTGAGTGGCCTGGGGATCCTATTCCTGCTGATCAGGTGGAGGGGGTGAGGGCTGCTGTTTCTTATTATGATTCCCGGTATCCGCAGAGGGCTGTGACGGTGGATAGTTTGCGTAGGGCGTATGGTAGGGATTTTGCTCGTAATATTCGTACCCGTCGTCGTGGTATGTGGGTGTATGACGTGAAGGAGTATGAGTTCATCGCATGGTGCAGGAAACCTGCTGATTTGGTGTATAGGTGGGATGTTACTGATCATGATGGGGTTGTCCATC
>ERZ773070.945-NODE-945-length-19044-cov-5.786034_pt1 | contig 19044 bp, 14 predicted proteins | sample MGYA00580618_ERZ773070 | MGnify/ENA primary metagenome ERZ773070 (study PRJEB29015, sample SAMEA2738023) | human oral metagenome | biome: human oral; feature: human-associated habitat; material: dental | place: China | collected 2019 ... | reverse complement strand
ATAGTCAAAGGAGCCTCCTCCTCGGCCGCACTAACGCCTGTCTTCGGACGTGGTGTAGCGGCGAGAGGGGGCTTTTTTGCATAGTAGATTTCGTATGCAGTTACAGGGACACTTCCCGTGGAGACAACTCCGTCATGTTCCTCAGCCACAATAACCAACGTCTTGATATGGCCATTCATTTGCACGGGAACCATGATGCGGTAGTAATTTGATATTTGATTCTTCCGTTTTTGAGCCTGGCGTTTCTTTCCCTTGAGCCCTGTTAAAGGGGCTTTTTTAGCATTCGGAACAACCTCAACAACAACAGCATTTTTTGCAATGTCAGCGAAGTTTGAAAGTGTAATATTCCGCGCGGTTCTATTGTCCGAAGATCGATTTGCATTCCCACGCACCAAATGCCTCTGCCCATAGGAATCGCTATCCTTGGGCAGCCCCACCAATGCTTGAAAATCAGCCGTTGGAACTTCCGGCAACAGACTTGCTTTTGATATATAATTGAGAATGTCTTGATCTGTTTTTCCTTTTAAATTGTTGGTCAGCACGTCAAGATCAACAACATGAACTTGTTCATCAAGATTCAACCCTGCTCGAGCTGCCTGCTGGAGGGCGTCCCCCTCCTCCGTATACTTCCCGCCACTTCGGAGCCCAAACCGCTCCTGCATATAGTCCATTGCAGTATAGTTCTCGTTGCCCTGTTTTTCACGCATCACACGGGCAAACTGATCTGCGTGATGTGCAAAGAGGAGTGCATTCATACGCGCCGCGCGCGACTGCTGTCCGCCGATTGCTTTCAGCTGCGCCATGATCTGACGATAGACGCTGTACGCCTCCGGGGAGAGCCCCGCCGTTCCCTTGATCTCCGCCGCATCTACCTGCATCATGCGGTCTTTGATGTTCTCAAGGGTCTGGATATAATCGTTCAGCTCGTCGAGCTGTCCTTTTGCCCCCTCCATGGCATCTATGTCTTCCTGCGATGCCGGCGCCCATCCTTCGATTTTCGGCGCGGATGCGTCGCCGACGGTGAGACGATAGGCAAGGTCCATGAGCTCGCTCTTACGCGCTGCACGGCCGTTCTCCTTATAAAAGTCCTGATACCACGGCTCGTTATTGGACACACGGATTCCGCGGCCATCCTCTCCGTTCTGCACGATATCTACGCCGTTGCCCATGCCGCGCTGCAGCGCGTCCATTGCCGGCCGCAGGAGTTCGTCACGGTCTGCCACAAATTCGTTATAGAGTTTCCGCCATCCGCTCGCAGGGCTATCTTGATCCTGCGTGATTGCCGCGATTGCCATCTCGCGTTCGCTGCTGCGGCGCAGTTTCTCCTTGTCGCTTGCATGGTCCGGCGCTTCTGGGAACCATTCGTTTGTGATTGCATGGATGATGTCTGTCTTTGCCTTTATTGCGTTTTTCTGCGCCTGTTCAACTTCATCACTGAGGTCTTTTGCATTCTTTTTCATGCGTGCCAAAGAATCCGTCTCCGGGGAAAAGGATACGGATTCGAGGAGCTGCGGGGATGCCGCAGACTGCGCATATTTTTCAATCGGGACAAAAAGATGCCCGCCGTTTTTGATTGTATTCTCGAGCTCTTCATCACGGATGCCCGCGGCCTTCGCCACCTCTTTCAGGTCGGCAAGGCCGTTTTCTTTTTGCAGAGCCGTTTCGGTGTCGATGTAGGCATTTTCAAATCCCGTGCCGCTGGCCTGCGCACGAATGATCTTCTGCTGCACGTCGGGCGCGGTCTGCTTCAACTTTGCACTGGATGCGACCTGCTGCAGCCGGTCAAGCATGATTGTTCCTGTCATCGTCCGCTGTGCGGCGATATCTTCGCGCGTCTTTTCCGAGGAGAGCCGCTGCGCATGACGTACGACGCCGGGAACGGCGCCGACGGAGGACGCCATGCCGAACCCGAGGCCGACCGGGAACGCCTCTGCGCCGGAGACAATGGCATTAACCGCCATGTCTCCTATGCTGTACGCCTTATCTGCAGCACGGCCATCGGAGGATGCAACAATGCTGTTATGGATGAGATCATCGGAGAGGGACTGCGCACTTTCCTCCGCGGATTCTGTGCCCGCGATTTTGAGCGCGTCCTTGATGTGGTTTTTCGCAAAGGCCGCGACGGATTCCCGCTTTCCGATATCATATTTCGCCTGATCGACGATTCCGCGGATCGCCTTGCCTGCGTATCCCTCCGCCCCCTCTTTTCCGAAGAGATTCAGCCCACGCAGCGGCTTTGTCACGAGGCCAAAATTCATCATCTCAATGGCAGGATTGATCGCGCCTCCAACCAGCGCATACGCGCGTGCCTGATCATCTGTATTGAGCGGATTCCCATCCACATCCTTCATTGCGCGATATTCGGCATAGCGCTCGCCGGTCTCCGGACGACGCATGCCCTCGAACATGCCTTCACGCATTCCCGCACCTGCGGCCACACGGATGAGCTGATTGCGCGAAGCATTCGCGAATGTTGCACGCGCCGCAGAAGTGATTGCCGTACGCGCAGACATAGACCGCATCACGCCTGCAGCGAAGCCGACGCCGGCGCCTCCAACACCACCGATCAGCGTTCCGCCGCCCGGCTCGATTGCCGTACCTGCCGCCGCTGTTACGGCCGCGGTTGCCTCCGCCATGATGAGACCGTCGCGGATGCCTTCGCGTACGCTTTGCAGCATCTCAGGGCCGGACGATGCCATACCGCCTGCAATCGCCGCAAGAGGATCATCCCAGAAGGATGGCATTTCTTTCTCATCCTTCTCGATCATCTTGTCGAGGTCTGCTGCGCGTTGGAGGTCGTTATCGTCCGCTGTGCCGAGGAATACCTTATACATGAGATTGTTAAATTCGAGCCTCTTATTTCCGAGTTCGAGGAAATGCGTGAAGGTCTCCACAATCCCATGCGTTTGACGCACGGATTCGATATCGTGGAGAGCAAGCGCCGCATCACGCGGGTTCATCTTCGCGATATCGCGGATCTCCGGAAATTCCTGCCAGACAGCTTCCATCGAGAAGTTGTCCTGCATCAGTTCCCGCTTTTTTTGTGTATAGTCGTTGATCTTGAGGGCCTGCTTGTAGGCGATATCATCATCCATAAAGGAATCCGCAGAAATACCCGTATTCTCCTCAATCTCCCGCGCCTTGCGCAGTTTATCTTCGGGCATCATGAAGTAGCTGACGAACGTCTCCGTGCTGCGCAGGTCTTGCGCAATCTCGCTCCCCTCGTCTGCACTCTGTTCGATTTGGCTGCCGATATAGGAGCGCAGGGGACGTGTCGTGCGGTCTGCTACGATGCGCACAGGAGACAGCACAAAGTCCGCTGCCGAGCTGCCGAGTTCGTCCACGGTTTCCTGCACATCCGGGCGGTTCATGAATTCATGACGCGGTTCATTGGACGCCATACGTTCATCGAGAAATTGCCCGTAAGCATTGGCAAATCTTGTTCCCGATGTAATCGCCGTGGTCACTACGTCATTTGCCGTATCCTTTACGGCGTCCCATGCCTCACCCGCAGCATCCCATGCCTTTTCATAGAGCGGTTTCGCCGCTTCTGCTTCCGCCGCTGCGCGCTCTTGTTCCTGCTCCTGTCTTTTTTCCTGCCGCGCATTCGCATCGCTTAGATATCCTTCAAGGTCAAACGCCATGATGTTCTCCTTTAGTCTATGCCCTGCTCTTCTTCGCCTTTATTTTCTTCCGGGTAGTAATACGGCAAACTCATCACGTCACTTTTTGCGAGCAGAGCCGTTGCCGTGATCGGGTCTGCACCATGCGCAATGAGATTTTCATAGGCCTTTTTCCAGCCGCCGTTTGGATCTTCCATATCATCTGTGATGGCCGACCATAGTTCTTGATTGTTTTGCAGTTCCTGAAACTCTTCGCCGAGCCATCCTGCATTATCGAGACGCAGCGCCGCATTTTTATAATCAATGAACTGATCCGATGAGATTTTCCCACCGGTCATGATACGTGCGTTCATTTTTTGCAGGCTTTCAAGGTCCTTATCCGGCTTATAGTTTCTTCCGCCGCTTCCCGCGCCGTGTGCTGTGCCCGTATTCTTGTTGACGTGGTAATATTGAGCAATCGCATTCTCAAGGCCATTACGCTCCGTCATGTCAAGGTCCTGCGCATTCAGCATAGAGATTGCTCCGCTGTAACTTCCCGCATTCTGTGCGGCCTGCATAATCCCATCGATATATTGGTGACGCTGCTGCTGATATGCTCTCTGCAGATCTCCGCCCTTTGCTTCGATCAGCTTCATAAGACGGTCACGCTTTTCCGGGTCGTAGGCACTTACGCGCCCGCTATTCTTTGGGCGGATGACCAGTGCCGGAACAAGTCCGCCGCCAATTTCGACGCTGTCCCCGTGTGTGACTTTTCCATTGCCGCGTATATAGTTACCGTTCTCATCGGTATAATCCGCGGCACTCGATGAGTTCCCGAATACGCCGCCCTTTCCATCGGAGGCAAGAACATGATGTGCATTCTCCGGATCCGACATATCCGCACCCGGCGGGGAATAGATGATCGCAGCTCCCGCCGGGATATCCATGCCAGAGGTATACGGTTCAACGACCACAGAATCATCCGCACGTGCATCTCTTAGGAGCGTCGGCACATAGAGAACGCCCTTTTCCGCCTCTCTTGCGCAAAATTTGGAGAGCGGTCCCGTCCCCTTGAGATAGGCTTCTACGCAGCCATCGCGTTTGTTGTCCATCTCTTTCCCGAGGATTCCCGCAAAACTGCGTTCCACATCTGCAGGAGAAGCCCCCGCCGCTTCTCTTGTTGCCTCTCTCCCGTATCGCTCATCTGCATACTCATAGGCTTTCGTCAGATTAAGCGTCTTACCATCCCAAACACCAGGCATCTTGAGGATCTCATCTGCCTCTGTATCCATCTCTTTTGCCTGCTGCTTTTGCTTTCCAACGCGGGCAAGCTTCCAATAGGTCGTCTGATCCATATCCGGTCGGAACTGATTCAGTATCTCATCTGCGCGGTCATAGTCCTCATTTTCGAGCGCTGCACCTGCGGCCGCCGCGGCGATATCTGTTACCATCTTTCGCCGCTCTGTTGCCAACTGCGCTCCGGGCCATCCTTCCTGCTTTGCGCGTGCCTGCAGGAGCGCATCACCGTTCTTGACGTACATGGTCGGTGCTCCATTCACCTGCCATGTCAGCGCCGCCTGCTGTGCATTGGTTGCGAGATTGGACGCAAATGTCGCCTGCTCAACTTCTTTGCCCTCCGCCATCTCCTTTGAGGCTGCGATGCGCTGGAAGTTCGCCATGTTCTCGTTGAGGTTGCCCTTGAGCGCAAAGCGCACGCGGTCGTTATAGTTTTTGCTGACCTCTTCATAGGTCTTGTTGATTGCGTCTGTTGTACGGTCGATGAGCCCCTTTGCATTCTCTCCAACGCCCGTGGTAAATAAGCCCTGCTCTCCATAGAGCTGCTGCGTGAGGCTTGTCATGATCTCGTTGCGGGCCTTCATGACGTCGGCAGCATCCATATCGTCCTGCCGCTGCGCCATGACTTTATTCACTTGTCCGATTGCGGCCGCCATCTTATCATAGCCTTCATCGCCGCTTGTACCGTAGGCATGCACATCGCCTGATACGCGTACCGCCGGCGGGTGCATGGTATTCGGTTCAACGGCCTGTTGATAGGTCGAGAATTTCATGTGTTACCACCTCCCGAGCGGCTTATAGTTTTTCAGGATGAGGCCCGTATCTTCGGTATTCCTAAATGGTTGGAAGAAAGACAATGTATTGTATCCGGCCGGCGGCGTTGTGAGAGGATTTTCCTCTGCCTGTTTCGCCGTTCCCGCGCTCTTCCACGGCTGCGCGGCGCCGTATACGCTTGCAGCCGTTCCGAGGATTGTCGACAGTCCCGCCATCCGTGATGTGCGGCGCGCCTGACGCAGGACATTTCCCGCTGCCGCATTGGATTGATTCGCCTGATTGATATAGTTGCTCTCCGCAACGCGCGAGCTGTAATTGTCGTTGCGCTGATTCATCAGGAGGTTTGCTGCATCCTTGTTGTAGGCGTCATATCCGGACGACAGGATATCCATCGCAGAGCCTCCGAAATTCAGCCCGGCCGCTCCGGTCTCTGCACGCTGCGCCCCTTCTGCAATCCTGCGCCTGGCCCGTAAGGCCTCCTGCTGCTGTGCATAATTATCCGCGATTTGCTCCTGTTTACGGTTCTCAATGCGCGCGTTCTGCTGTGCCGCATCCGCCTGTGCACGGTACATGGACGCCTGCGCATTCGCCTGCGCTCTTATTTGCGCCTGCTGTTGCCGATATTGGAACAGTCCGCTGAGTGCCGTGAGGCCTGCTACCCATCCGCACATGTTATTTCCTCCCTTCGCTTTCAATGGTAAATGGGATAAATTGTTCTCCGCCGATTGTGATTTCCCGGTGGAAGATTGCGCCGCAGTATTTCAGCCACGCAATCGCATCTTTGTTAAATGCCCCGACGGCGTTGTAGAGGACGCCATATTTTTTTGCCCATTCAGTCAAGATGCGCTTGGATTCGACGGCGAACGCATAGCGATTTTCTTTGATGCGATCTGTGCCGAGGCACCAGATGAGACGCCCCACCATCCCTGGCATTTCCCGATATCCCCATATGGCAATCAGTCCTTCGCGGTCGAAGGCTGCAAAGCATTCCTCCGACAGGAATACGGAATCGTATACTTCGTTTTCGATGGACCCGCTTTCCGCGACGCCCGCAGCGAGTTCCCTGCGGTCCGCAGCGCGCAGTTCTCCGATGAGCGTCCGGACAAGCTGTTCTTTTTTCTTCTGTTTTGTGATCTTCTTGATCTCGTAGTTAGCCACCGAATGATACCCTCCTTATAATTGCCGAGAGGCTGAACGGATAGGGGGTGTCATGCGTAATCACCGTACGACCTTCGTTATTCCATCCGCCGGCCGGCAGGGTTACTTCTTTGTCCCCGGTATAGAGAATGTTTTCATCGAGCTCCATGCGTTCGGGGTCATAGACGATATCATCCTGCCGCGCTGCGCTTTGACCGATACGCCCGCCATAGGATTTCGTAAGACGCAGGATTGCGTTTGTGACTGTTTTCCTGCGTCCTTGTACGGTTCCGCTGTCGGTGTTGCCAACATCCCAGTTCGGCTGTTCGAGTGTCATGGTATAGGGCAGGCCGACGGTGATTCTTTTCGCGGCCTGCGGCAATTTCGCGTCTGCATTCATCGTTATCCCTTCATAGAGATACCCATCCGCCATGATGACAACATGCTTTCCATCGAGGATATCTTTACCGGGGATCTCTGTCTGCGCCACAGGATAGGTCACTGTAACGGCCGCATCCTCTATGATGTAGTCCTGTTCGGATTCCGATTCTCCGTGCGGGGCAAAGTATTCGAGATAGCGGACGGTCTTTCCGCCGATGCTGCGCTCGACAACAGCGTAGATGCGATCATTGTTTCCGGCATTGACGGCGCAAACGGCCTTATATTTTCCGTCGGTGACAAAGTGGCTCCACGCATAGACTTTCTGGTCAATGACATAGGTCAAGCAGAGCATTTGTCCGTCATCGGTGACAAAATAAACGAGACTGTCCGGCTCCTGTGCATAGGCGGCGCTGACGATTTCCCGCCCGCGCAGCAGATGCTTTGCGAGGAGGGTCAAATCAATGCCGATATAGCCGTCAGTCTCATAGGAATACCCGGTATCCCGGATGATGGACCCGCGGCGCTGGATGTAGATAATGCGGTTGCCGATGCGCAGCGGAGGTACGCCGCTGCATCCGTAGTTCTCCTGATTCTTCGGGGTGATGTTCGTCGGCTTTACGGTCTCCCCGCCCGCAATGGTCCACGTATTTCCGTCCGTGAATATAACAAGATCATTGCCGACGTCCATATGGCTGATGCTGTACGCCTGCCGCGAGAGGAGGTCTGCCGTGACGGCGCTGTCATCGGTAACGGTGCCGGATTCTTTTTCGACGCCGAAATTCTCGTAGTCACCGCTCCGGCTCATCCAGAGACGCTGCGGATATTTTCTGCACCCGCCGAAGCAAAGGCGGTCCTGGAAGAACGCGGCGCAGCGCGGATATCCGTTGATTTTGCTCCACGCGCCCCAATACCAATCTGCCGTTGCCTCTAATCCGCCGAGTATCTTATCCACTTTGGCAGATGCATGCTTCGCATCTGTTACGCCGGTAATGGTCACATATCCCTCATGCCGATAGGGATAGGCGGAGAGATCGGCATTGCATGTCCCGCCGGTAATCCTTGCACGGATGCGCAGCAGGCTATATTCGTCTACATCTCCCGATTCGGTCGGATTATAGTCGTTGGTTGACGTATAGGTGCGCAGATCAACCCATGTGTTTCCGTCGTCTTTGGACTGCTGCACAACAACCTGACCGGACCATGTTCCGTGCGTGATGATTTTCCATGTTTTCCCGGCAATGACACTCCGCGTATAGACGGACTTATCGTCTACAATGAATTCACGTTTGTACTCGTATCCATTGCTTAGAGAAAGCTCTACCTTTAGTTCTCCTTGTATTCCATCAATGCGGAGGACAAAAACGTTTTCGTACCGATCCCCATTAATCGTGGTGGGCAGAGTCATCGAATCTTCCCAATCTCCCGCCCCGCTTTTGCTCCATATGTCTGTCCACTTATATCTTCTTGCATATTTAAAAAGCGGGAGTTTATAGCTGGAATACGCATTGACCGTTACATTGCAGGATCCCGTTCCGGTCTTTTTGATCTTACATACCGTCCCCGCCGATGCAGAAATCTCCTGTGTCGTATATGAGCTGCTGTTTGCCCCAGCAGATGCGGATACCGTCCCCCCGTTGACATATTGCTCGATTTTCATCGTGTCACCGATGCGGTCATCCGTGAATATGTCTTTCGCCGCAGTGATCTCGATATTTCCGTCGCGGCCGGACGGTTCGATTTTTGCCGCTTCGTCGTTGTTGATATCACCATACGCCATGCGCGTCCATGCGATCTCTGAGATACGCCAATCCCCTTCGCTGTACCGTGATAGTTTCTGTACCGGGAGTCTTCCCGAGCAGATATACATAACATCGACGGACTGCACAAAGCGTAGGTTCCGGAGGTCCCCTGTTTCAAACGGCGTTTCAAGCTCGACGGGCAGCCGATTCCCGTCCCGCCATATGCGGATGTACTTCTCTCCGATCTCAAGGAGATAGGTGATCTCTACGGTGTACTCAAATCGTACTAGGATCGCGTCGCGGTCATCGTATTTCATGCGGCCGGCATAGATGCTCCCCGGCCTTTTGTATACGGGTCCATAGGGACGGATGATTGCGTTCTCCGCCTGCAGCAGGGCAAGCTGATATTTTTCAAGGTCGACGCGCGATGCGACTTCCCCGGAGATTTCTCCGCCCGTAAATGCGGGCTGAATGGCATAAAACGGCCGCGGTTCTGCCATGATATGTGCCTCCTGTCTTTACGAAAACCTCTCGTTTGCGTATTTGTTTGGATACTGCGTGCGTCGCTCTTTTTCGAGGACGCTATAATATCTCGCATTTGCAACGGCCTGCTGCGCCAGCTGCATATGCTGGACGACGATATTCGCATTCCCCGTGATTCCCATGGCGATAGAGGATGCAAGGAGATGCGTAAGTGCTTCCGTGAATTCCTCGCTGAACAGTGCCGGATCTTTGATATCGTCGGTGTACTCCGCCCATGCTTCTTGTACGTCGGTCGCGATTGCCTTTCGTCCGCCGCCGAGCGTCACGATCTCAAAGTCCTGCCGATCTGTTTCTTTCTTTCGTGCATGCTCATTGTCATAGACATAGAGGACACTGAGACATTCGGCCGGATAGGAATAGACGGCATCCCATCCGGGAATGCTGTCCGTATAGGCCGCAAGCTTTGCGATGCATTTGGCAAATCCCCACGGATACGCCGTCAGCATGCGGCGCCGGTCATGGTCATAGTGGATTTTGCACTTTCGCGCTTCTTCGCTCTCATCGTCAATGCTGTTGATTCTCCCCTGCCCGATGTAGGAGAGTGCCATGTTGCAGATCTCTGTGCTGTTCATTTGGATACCTCCTTGCCATAGTGTCATAGCTGTTATGGCACTATGGCAAAGGCAGAAGGTTTTTCCTTCTGCTCTTTCCCGCCCTGATCGGGCGCATGGTTATCGGTCGATGTTGTCGTCGAGGACAAGGCCCGCGGTGACGGTTCCCTTTGTATAGGTGCTCGTCCCCTTGATGCGCAGATAGCCGAGGTTCCCGCGCGGCAGATGCACCGACAGCGGCACCTGATCATAGGTGCCGAGTGTCTTCGGCGACGCGAAATTCTCCGTTGCCGAGGTCTCGAGCACGGTCTTAAATGTTCCCGTCCCCGCACCCTTTACGCGCAGGACGAGGATCGTCGGGTCGCCGGCATCCCCGGGGCCGACCTTCAGGACGTCGGAATCGACGTTGCCGTTCGTGAGGGGCTTTGCGTTATAAAACAGGTTTTCTCCATCCAGAATCGCCATGGTGTTTTTCCTCCTTCCGTCATGCCGTTGCGACGCCGGTCTCCTCATCGGAGATCGCATCGCACTTCTTGATCTCAATCCCGCCGAAGTAGAGGCGCGGCACATCCGCCTGCAGCTCCTGCCGCGTGATGTGGACGTTGTTCTTGTCAAGCAGGTAAATCTCGAACCAGTTGTAGAGCGCCTCCGAAACGTACATGATGACTTTCTTGTCACGGGACTGCAGGTTACGGATACGATTCTTGGCGGTGACGAACTTCTCAATGAGCTTGAGCTTGTCATCACTCTTCATCGTCCCCGTGATCTTCTCTACATCAATGTTGCGGACCGCTGCATTGGCGCGAATATCGCCAACAGCAAGCCCGGCTTTCCAGTTAAAGAGTGTGACGAGTGCCTGATACTCCTTTCCGTCGGGGTCGGTTACGGTCTGTTCGCCAAGGTCGCGCTGTGTGAGACCTGCCTTCGAGTTCTTCGGGTAGATACCGTTCGTTGCATGCGTGCCCCAGCCAACCAGGAATGCCGAGGTGTTCTTTGCACCCGCATTCGCAGTCATACCAGCGATGACCTGATAACCTGCGGTGTTCTTCTCGCCCCCGACAATGGGATAGCGCATCGAGAGGCCGTTGAAGGTATCGAGGTCATCATCCGCGTTGCCGTAGAAGATGTTGGCCGCAATGGCATCGGAGAATCCGCCGACGAATGCGGCATCCTCGCTGCGGCGGAACTGCTCGCCGTTCGGGGCAAGCGCGATCTCCTCGACATCCACGCAGGAGCGATCCTCGAGGATGATGCAGGTGTCCTGCACCTGCTTGGTCGTGGACTTGTGCCGGGTGACACCGCGATTGATGCGGCGCACCGAGGGCTTCGGCATGGATGTGCGGATCGTGGTTCGGTTGCCGGTCGGCAGATTGCCCATCTTCCATGTGATATCATCCATGATAGGGTTTGCATTCAGGAGCGATTCGATGATGAAATCGACGCTCCCGTCCGGGGCGAGACGATTCCGAAGGTCGGAGAGCGTCAGCGCCTGTGTTCCGAGTGTTGCCATAGGTTTTTCCTCCTCTTAGCTGTACTTCTTGAAATCGGTATTGGGGTAAATGGATTTCTCCACTCCGGCCCCTCCGGAGCGGTCCCCTCCATCCTCTCCGATGAGGTCGCCGAATGCCGCCATGAGACGAATCATCTCAATTCGGTTTCCGGCGCCTGTCTCATTGAGCATGGCCGTAAGGCCCGGGATTTTTTCGGCGAGCGCATTGCGTGCAGCGGCCGCCTTCGCAACCGTAGCGTCGAACTGCCCGCCGAGCTGCGTTCGCGCCTCCTGTGCCCAGCCTTCCTGCGTTTCGCGGATTGCCTGCACGGCCGCATCGACGCCCTGCTGCATGTACTGCATGCCATAGGCGGCAATGGTGCTTGCCTGTTCCTGCGAGAGACCTGCCTTTTTGGCAATCTCCCCAAACGCGGCCGCAGACTGCTCGTCATAGTCCATGCCTTCGGGGACAATGCCCTTAAAGTCATAGGCCTCCGGTACGCCCGCGGACTGTTCGGGGGGATTCTCCCCGTCGCCGCCAAGGATAGTCTTTCGTCCGTCGGCTCCTGCGTCGGGGTTTTCTGGTTTTGCACCGCCATCCCCGCCGCCGTCGCCTGCGCCGTTCGGGTCGGATGCAGCAGGTTCCGCAGCACCCGTGCCGGCGTCCCCGCCATCCCCTTCCCCTGCGAAACGCTGCAGGTCGAAGATCCTCTCTTCTGTCATATGGTTTCCTCCTTCTTGTCTACCGCCGAGATCATCTCTTTGATCTCCTTCATCAATGCGTGATACTCGCTTTCGGCTTTCTGTTTTGCCGCGAGTGCCACAAGGTCATCTGTGATGAGATTCTGTATATGCAGCCCTACGCGCCGCTCTCCCTCCATGACGAGCAGGCAGTTGACATTATCTTCCGGGAACGATCCGCCCCCTATGAGGTGACAGCGTTCGAAGAGGCGCATCAGGAACCATCGTCCCTCCGGCGCGTCAAGCAGATAGAGGAGCGCCGCACGGTCTTTGGATTCGATTTTTTCCGCGGCTATGCGCCGCATCTTATCCGCGGAGCTGATTTCGTATTCCATGGATTCCTCCTATCCGACCTGCGTCATACCAAGGAGCTGCTGCAATGCCGGATTCCCATCCTGCGCGGCTTCGGTTGCATTCTTTGCCGCCTGTGCAGCGGGCGCCGCCATCTGTGCCATGGCCGCCGCCTGCTGCATCTGCCGTTCCTCCTCTGCAGCTTCTTGCTTTTGCTGTTGGATTGCCTGATATTCGTCGTCGGTCCGCTTGATTTTCGCAGGGGCGCCGACCATACCGATGTAGCTGTTGGCGGTTTCGTTCCAGTCCATCTTGTCGAGGATGTTCGGATAGAACTGCGCAATCTGCGCGATGAACGCTACGGCCTGCTCGATGTTGACAAGACCGCTCATCTTTTGTGCCTGTGCAAGCGGGCTAATGTACTCGATTTTGATTTCCTGATCGCGCAGGATTTCTTGCGCTTCTTCATCTTCCGGTTCCGGGAACATGCGCTCCCGGTCGAGGATGTTATAGACGCGCTCGATGATCCGCCCGAGGAATTCGAACTGCATGCGCTGCACAACAGGGCCGAGGATGTTCATCTTCTCCTGCGTGCGTTCGAGGACTTCGCGTGCGGTCATTGCCTTTTCTTGCTGATCTAACATCATGAAGAGGTCGGCGCTGTACGCGCGCTTAATGCGCGTCGTTACATCCGCGACGACCTCGCGCAGATGATCAAGGTTTCCCTGCACCTGGAAGAGGGGCGTTACCGCATCTTTTTCCTGCACAAACGTCTTTCCGCCCGGCACCAGATTGATGCCCTTTACGGCCATGGCATCATCCGCTATGACCGGCGGCTTTACTGCCAGCTCGACCATGGTCAGCTTGTCCTTTTCAAGGAGATGCAGGATTTTCGCATCGCCTTCCGCGAACCAGCCGGGGCCCTTGCCATAGCTGTCATTTCCGGAGATGAGATAACGCGCCACGGGCACGGGCCATTCGTGGAATCCGCCGACGTGCAGGAACTCATCTTCTGTGCTCCCCTCTACGTAGTAGATGGAGACATATGGCAGATGGAAGTTGCCGAGTTTCTTCGGGTCATAGTTCCGGTTGGGGCTCACGTACCAAACGACGGTATGATTCGCCTTGATTCCCGGGCCGTTTGCAAGTTCTGCGCGGATGTTGTCCGGCACGTTTTCTGCACCGAATTTGTCCACGAGCTGCGCGGCGCTCATCTTGTAACGGCGGCAGAACGTTTGAATGCTTCCGTCCGGCCCATTCTCCATGGCATAGCTGCCAATGGGATACGGAACAAAATGGACGCCATATTGGCGGTCGGGGAATATTCCGAGCGGTGCTTGCCCGAACGCGAGCTCGAGGTAGCAGCTGTGGACGGCGGTGTAGAAGTTGCTCTTTTCGAGCACGTCCGCGATGATGTCCATGCGCTCGTCAAGGATCCTGCCGAGGTCGGAGTTATCCTTGAGGTCGATGTTGGCAAAGTCGAGGCGGAACCATTTGCGGCTGGGCGGCGTAAGGCCTCCCATGACGCCCGCCGCAAATATCTGGTTGCTGTCCCATGCGCAGTTATGCCAGACGTTGGTATCCTTACGGCTTCCCGCATTGCTCTCATCATCCATGCCGTCAAAGCTCCCAAGATACGGCAGCTGATATTCGCGGATGGATTTCCATCTGGTCTCATAGGTGCTGCGCTTATCGATGAGCTGCTTGACTGTCTGCTGCACTTCCTTGCGGCTGATGGAGAGACGCGCCGCGAGGTCGCTTGCACGGATGAGCGGGGGCAGGCGTGCTCCCTGCATGATTTGTTCCTGCATATTTCCTCCTTATCCGAGGGTTGTGCGTCCGCCGCCATTGGCGAGCGTTCCGAGAATGGTCTCACGGTCGCTGCTGAGCATTGTCGATGCACGACCGCGGCGCCTGCGCTGACTTGCAGACGCGTTATCCTGCGATCCGATATCCGACGACTGTACGGCCGTCGGTGCCGGGTCTACTTTCGGCGGCGGTGTATAACTCACGCTGCCGCCTCCTCCGCTGCACATAGGATCACCTCCTTTCGGTGTCTTGATTTCGGGCATTGGTATTTCAAAAGGGGTCATAGTCGGTGTTGCACATGGTATCTTGCCGGCTGCTTTCAACACGGACGGGATATGCAAAAGTGAGGGCGAGTGCGTCGGCCTTATTGGGCGATGCGAGCCCGCGCTTTTTCATATCCTCCTTGCTCTCAAGCTGCAGCTTCCCGCTCCGGTTCATAAACGCTTCGGGACCTGCGAGGTCGTCGCGGAGCTGTGCATCATCCGGCAGAGCGCCGATGGTCTTAATCCAGTCCTTCATCTCTGACCACATTTCCGCGCGCTTGTTGGCGTAGTAGGGGTCACGCGGTTTCGCGGCAAAGGATACAAGGTTCCATGTCCGCCTCATGTTGCGGCCGACGGAATAAATGCCGGTGCCGTAGCCCTGATCGATATTGACTGCTGCGGCACGGTATTGGTCCTCGAAATACGCGATGATCTCCGCCATGTGGACGTCATCATCGTTTTTCTGGTAGGTCGCGAGATGCTTGCACATGGATCCTTGCCGAAGGAATATCTCGAGGCTGTCCTCTCCGGTCCATGCAGGGTCAACGCCAATAATGACGGGGGCAAAGTCAAATTCATGCTTGTGGATAATGCGCTTTGTCGCCTCTTCTATGAGCGCGCCCGAGATGAACTGCAGTTCCGAGGCCGACGGGAATTCGCCGCGAACGCGGACTTTGAAGAAGTCGCTGTCCTCTCCTCTGGTCTCCTGCCATTCGGCAATGAGATCTTTGTTGCTGATGGCAACGTCGCGGCTGTCGATTTTTCTGGTTTTCCAGAGTGCGCGGTCACGGTGAAAGCAATCGTAGAAGCGCCCGCTGGTACGGGTCGGATTGCCGAACGCGCACCAGATGATCTCTGTGTCCGCGTCCGTCATCGCGCCCTCTGCGACTTCCCAGATGATGTTTGCGATTGCGGATGCTTCGTCAAAGACAAGGAGGATGCGGTTCCCCTGATTGTGCAGGCCGGCGAATGATTCGCTGTGATGCTCGTTCCAGGGGATCGCGTCAATCCGCCATGTTTTTTCATGGCCGGGTGTGTTGGAGAAAATCGCGGTGGCCGTGTAAGTGAACATGTGCTTTGCGATAAAGCACTCATACCATTTGGACAGCTCCGCCCATGTCTTGCTTTTGAGCTGCGTGTCCGTGTTGGCCGTGATGATGCCGCGGGTATCTTCATGCGTTGAGATTGCCCAGAGGATGATCCATGCAACGAGCGCAGATTTTCCAATGCCGTGTCCGGATGCGATTGCTTCGCGGATGACTTTGCCGGGGGTCTTGAGCCCGTCGCGGATATCTGCGAGAAGGTCCAGCTGCCAATCCTGCGGCTGCTGACCTTCGAGTTTATCCGCGCCCCACGGGAATGCGCCGTGTACGAATGCCACGGGGTCATAGGCGAGTTCGGCGAGGAAATCAATCATGCTCTGCTGCGTTGTCTGCTGCATTTTTGATCCGTTCCCTTGCCTCTTTGAGTGCCTGCGCTGCGTTTACGGTGATCTCTCCGCTGATTTTGGTTTCCTGCCGGTCGGCGTATACGTCCGGTTTTGCGCCTTTGAGCAGGAGGATGAGGAGTGCATCGCTCTTTTTCCGGTAGCTGCCGACCCGCTTGCCCTTGTAGTAGATGCCGCATTCGTCGCCTTCGACGGCGCGGCGGCGGGCTTCTTCCTCGAGGAGGTCGCCCGCCATCTCTTTTGCCTGTGCGAATCCTTTTTTGTATTCCGGATCTTCTTTGAGCCAGTTGTAGTGCGTCTGCCGCGTGATGCCGCACGCCTCCGCCGCAGCTCCGATGGTTCCCTCCGCGATATAAGTATTTAAGAATCTATTTTTTTGCTTGCTGTTTACGAATCTGTAAACTTGCTTTGCCATTTCCAGCGTCCTCCTTTCCCTTGCGCTGTCTGCGTTTACGGCTGTTTTTGTCCGCGGTCATTTTTCGTGGATTCTATGTGTAAAATGACCGCGCCATTTTTCGGTGCAATTTTTCCGCCCGTTTTTGGGCAAAAGAAAAAAGCCATATGCAATCTGCACATGACTTTCACTGTATTTATTTTATCACGTATTTTCGGACTTTTTTCCCGGAAAGTTTTAATCCTGTATTTCCGCTCCGCTCTAAGGATTGCGGGATTATTGCGTTTTCTTTTTTGCGTTTTTTCTAATCTTGCTCGCTAAAATACACGCATGAGCCCCATCTGACAGGCACACGCGAGGGCGTATGATCGGATATGACGCAACGTCTCGTAGTACGTATTTTTGCTGATATAGAGTTCACGGCATATCTTGTGATAGCCATGCCGCTTGAGATATTTCCGGATATAGATTTGCTCTGCAAGAGATCCGCGTATGCTGCTGCGCACTTCGCTCTCGACGCGCGCCCAGTTTTCGAGCTCTGCTTTATACTTTCCGTCTACTTCCAACAGGTCAGCATTTCGGATCGCCGTCCGCTCCGTCGGATTTCTTCCGCCGGCCGGATCGTATCGTTTTCGTCGACGCTCCATGCGTGTCACCGCATAGAGCATTTGATCGATGCGGTTGTAGATTTTTTTGTCCATGCCCTCTCCCGGTTTCGATTTTTTCGAAATATGCGATGGTCAGCGGATATCCTTCCGCCGTGTAAGTGCTGTAAGACAGGTCTTTGATCAGACGGTATCCCTTCGGCGGATCGATTTCCGTCTTGTAGGCCTCCGCCCGTGTCACCTTTGTTTTCTTCGGGACGGTCCGCAGGAGATTCCGGCTTACTTGTATGCGTCCCGAGTGCGCCGCGACTTTCTCTTTTGTGAAATAGTCCGCCAGCCGTTCCGCGTCCCGCAGATGCCCGCCGTAGAGCTTGACTTCCACATTGCCGTGCGGCCATGCCTTTTTTATTTTTTCGAGCTCTGGTTTCCCAAGCGCCGGCAGGAGAATGTGACCGTGTGGCCGACCGCTTCCCGTCAGATTCTCGAGCACGGATATATATCTCGCCGGCATTCCCGCCTTCTGGTAGATTGCGCGGATCCTGCGCTTGAATTTCTCGAATTCCTTTTGGATTGTTTCCGTGTCCGGAACCTCCCGGAACGTACAAGTGAGGTACCAGTCCCCCGCCTCGAAGTTATCCAAAAGGAGACGGGATAACTTTTCCGCACGGAGACGACGATTCACTTCCAGCTGCGTCTGCTTTGTGACATTTTGCCGTTTTGCTCTTTTCTCACGGATCTCCGGACGGAGCGGCAGCGCTCTCTGAGAATAATATTTCTTTTCGATTCTGAACCTCTTGTTGTTTGATTCCCAGATCGATTTTAGGTAGGCCATCGCAGCTTTCCTCTCCGCACGTATATTTATGTTGCTTTATGTCGCTATATTAATTCCTTTATCGAGCAGATAAGGGGATAGGGTATCCCCTTCGATTTGAGAACACACGTATTTATATTTTCTCAGCGGACGCCGTCAAGAACTCTGCTCGATAAAATCCTTCTATATAATATAGAAGGAAAGTGATGATGGATTCCAAAGTTTATTCCTAGTTTCAATAGCAATCTGATCTAAAATGAGGTAGGATAGATAAGAATGAGGTGAAACAATGAAAGGAAAAAATTGGACGAAACCGCAGCGATTCATTATTGCAATTAGTGGTATTTTAATAGCTCTTAGCGGTTATTTAACCTTTACGCAGGGGACTCTTTTTGGATTAGCAGCACCAACGATTTCTATTTTATCCATTTTCTTGAGTAGTTTATTGCTATGGTTATTTGTGGCAACTGATTGGCCAAGCGTTCTCTGCTATGTACTATTAGGAATCGGGATACTTCCAGGAGTGTCTTATGGGCAGATTTTTAATCTGTCGTTTGGAAATACGACTTTTGTCTTCCTATTATTTACATTTTTAATGACCTATGCTTTGGAGCAAACTCCGGCTCTTCGAAGATTTGTCGCAAAGGCGTTGGGAAGTTCTTTTGCAGGGAAAACACCTTGGCATTTTATCGGAGCATTCTATACAAGTGTCTTATTCATTAGTCTTTTTATTTCGCCGACGATTCTCTTTATGATTGTTTTTCCCATTTATGAAGAGATGATGGTTCTGTTAGGATTTAAAAAAGGAGATAGAGAAGCTTCCATTTTATTAATTGTGCTATTTTCGACAATTGCCATCGGAACAGCGATGACACCAATCAATCACGTCTTTTCCGTAACAGCAATGGCGCTCTATAAGACGGCAACCGGAATTGCGATTTCCAACGCTCAATATATGATGATTGGAATTCCAACCGGACTCGTGCTCTTTATCGCAATGGGAGTTGTTCTTAGAACTATTTGGCGAGTGGATTTATCCCAAGTAGAAATGAAACAAATGACTTCGCTAGAAAATTTACCGCCAAAAACTAGACGTGAGAAAGCAACGGTCCTTATTTTTATGAGTGTTGTCCTTCTATGGGTTCTTCCAGAGCTAATTGGAGGACTATTA
>ERZ773070.944-NODE-944-length-19053-cov-8.601169_pt1 | contig 19053 bp, 30 predicted proteins | sample MGYA00580618_ERZ773070 | MGnify/ENA primary metagenome ERZ773070 (study PRJEB29015, sample SAMEA2738023) | human oral metagenome | biome: human oral; feature: human-associated habitat; material: dental | place: China | collected 2019 ... | reverse complement strand
ATAAAAGAGAAAATAATATTAGAAGTTTAAATATAATATTATATATAAAAAAGAGTACACTAGATTTAAGGAGGACTATATGTCAAGAATAGGGAAAAAACCTATAGTAGTACCAGCAGGTGTTGAAGTTAAGTTAGAAAATAATTTAGTTACAGTAAAAGGACCAAAAGGTCAATTAGAAACAACTATATCTGAAAATATAATTGTAAAACAAGAAAATAATGAACTTATTTTAACTAAAGCAGTTGATAACAAAATAACAAGAGGACTATATGGGTTAACAAGAACCCTTATAAACAATATGATTGAAGGTGTTGTAAATGAATTTACAAAAACTCTTGAAATAAATGGTGTTGGATATAAAGTTCAAAAACAAGGTGAAAACTTATTATTATCATTAGGTTATTCACACCCAGTAGAATTTGATGCACCAAAAGGAATAACTTTTGATGTACCAGATGCAGGGAAAATAATTGTAAGAGGAATCGACAAACAATTAGTTGGACAAACAGCAGCAAATATAAGAGAAAAGAGACCACCAGAAGTATATAGAGGTAAGGGTATTAAATATGATTATGAAGTAATCAGAAGAAAAGAAGGTAAATCAGGTAAATAGTAACTTTAAGTAATGTGCTTTAAAGGGTATATATAATCCCTTAAAAGCAAGGAATTATATATGCCTTTTAGGGCCAGAAGGGAGAAATAAATTGATTAACGCATTTAATAAAAGTAAAGCTAGAGAACGTAGAAAAAGAAGAGTTCGTGGAAAAATTTCAGGAACACCAACAAGACCAAGAATGTGTGTATCAAAGAGCAACAAAAACTTATTTGTTCAATTAATCGATGATCAAAATGGAGTTACAATTGCATCTGCTTCAACTATGGAAAAAGATTTTCCTGTAAAAGCATCTAACATAGAAGCTGGAAAAGAAATAGGAAAATTAATAGCTAAAAGAGCTAAAACAGTTAAAATAGAAGAAGTAGTTTTTGATAGATCAGGACACTTATACCATGGTGTTGTAAAACAAATTGCTGATACAGCAAGAGAAGAAGGATTAAAATTCTAAAAAACCAAAGTAAGGAGGAAGAATTAATTCATGGAAGTAGAATTAAAAGAAAGAGTAGTTGATATTGCTAGAGTTGCAAAAGTTGTTAAAGGTGGTAGAAACTTTAGATTTTCAGCAGTTGTAGTAGTAGGAGATGAAAATGGACATGTCGGTGTTGGAACAGGTAAAGCAGCAGAAGTTCCAGATGCTATAAAAAAAGCAATCGACAGTGCTAAGAAAAATATAGTTAAAGTTCCTATAGTTGGTACAACAGTGCCACATGAATACTTAGGTAAATTTGGTGCAGCTAAAGTTTTAGTTAAACCAGGTAAAGAAGGTTCAGGGGTTATAGCAGGTGGAGGAGCAAGAGCAGTATTAGAACTTGCAGGATACAGAGATGCTAAAGCTAAAATAATAGGAACAAATAACCCAAGAAATGTTGTAAGTGCTACAATAGATGCTTTATCAAAAATGAAGACAATTGAAGAAGTTGCAGCAATGAGAAACAAATCAACAGATGAAATATTATAATAATTAAAGTAAATAAAGAGGGAGGTCAGTATGGAATTAAGCAATTTAAAGCCAGCAGTTAAAAAAGTGGCCAGAAAAAGAGTTGGTCGTGGGACTGGTTCAGGGCTAGGAAAGACTTCAGGTAAAGGACATAAAGGACAAAAAGCAAGATCAGGTGGAGGAGTAAGACCAGGTTTTGAAGGTGGACAAACTCCATTATTCAGAAGATTACCAAAAAGAGGATTTAAAAATATTCCTTTCAAGAAAGATATGCAAGAAGTTACACTAAATATGTTAAATTTATCTACAGTAGAAGAAGTCGATGCTAAGACTCTAATAGCTGATGGAATTATTTCAAAGGAAAAAGATGGAATAGTTATATTAGCAACAGGTAAATTAGAAAAGAAACTTAGTGTTAAGGCAAGCAGATTCACAAAGAAAGCTGCAGAAGCAATAGTTGCAGCTGGAGGAAAGATAGAGGTGATCTAATTGTTTAAGACTATTATAAACGCGTGGAAGGTTCCAGAAGTTAGAAAAAGATTATTATTTACAATATTATTATTAATAATCTTTAGATTTGGGACTCATGTAAGCGTACCATTTGTAAATTTTGCGAGACTTGATGGAGTTATGAATACAGCTAATAATGGACTTTTAGGTATGATTAACTTAATCACAGGGGGAGCATTTGCAAGACTATCAGTTTTTGCAATGTCAATAAGTCCATATATTTCAGCATCAATTATAGTACAATTATTAGGTATGTTATTACCATCACTAGAAATGATGATGAAAGAAGGTGGAGAACAAGGAAAACAAAAAATAAACAGATATACAAAAATAATAACTTTTATACTAGCATTAATACAAGGAGCAGGACTATATATTGCATATAGTAGACAAGGATTATTTGTAAATCCAGGATGGATGACAGGTATTACAGTTGTAATGTCATTCTTAGCAGGTACTGCATTCTTAGTATGGCTAGGAGAAAAAATTACAAAAAATGGTATTGGTAATGGAATCTCAATGTTAATATTTGCAGGGATTGTAGCATCATTACCAAATGAAGTTATTAGACTTGTATCTCGGAATAACATCTTCTGCAGGACAAATTAATGTTCAAAATATGATAACAGCTATATCAATTATAATAGGTGTAATAGTATTAATAATTGCAGTAGTATATGTACATATAGCAGAAAGAAAAATACCAGTACAATATTCAAGAAAAATCGTTGGAAGAAAGATGTATGGAGGACAAAATACATTTATACCAATTAAGCCAGTAATGGCAGGTGTTATGCCAATAATATTTGCATCATCATTTATGGCTTTTCCAGCAATGATAATCCAAATTTTCTTTTCAGGACAAATTGGAACAGGATCATTTGCTGATTGGCTATATAGTATAAGTGTTGCAACATCATTATCAAATGCAAATGTTTGGGCACTTGTAGGACATGCAGTATTATATATGATACTAATAGTAGGATTTACATTCTTCTATACACTTGCAGTATTTAATCCAGCAGAAATAGCTATGAATATAAGACAAAATGGTGGATATATACCAGGAATAAGAGCAGGAAAACCAACAACAGACTTTTTAAGTAATGTTGTTATAAAATTAACAGGATTTGGAGCACTATTCCTATGTTTTATAGCAATTGCACCAATACTTGCAAATGCCTTTACTTCAATAAGTATAGGTTTTGGAGGTACATCAATATTAATTATTGTTGGTGTTGCTATAGAAACAGTACAACAACTAGAATCACAATTAATGTTAAAACATTATAAGGGATTTTTAGAATAAATAAATAATCAATAGACTTATGCAAGTAGTGTAAAATCAAGAATAATAGAGATTTTATCTACTTGCTAAAGTAAATTTATATCCAAAAATACAAAGGAGGAAACAAATGGTTATAATTATGTTAGGAGCACCAGGAACTGGTAAAGGTACTTTAAGTACATTATTATCACAATATTATGATATACCACATATTTCAACAGGTGATATATTAAGAGATACTATAAGAAGAAATGATAAGGATTCAGAAGTTCTAAAACAATATATGGAAGCAGGACATCTTATCCCAGATGATTTTATGTTTAAGATTGTTGAAACAAGATTAAAACTTATAGATTGTAATGATGGATTTATCCTAGATGGATTTCCAAGAACAAAAGAACAAGCAGATGGATTCTATAATCTACTTAAGAAAATTAAGAAAAATATAACTGCTGTTATAAACTTGGAGACACCTGAAAAAGAAATAATAGAAAGAATAAAAAATAGGATTGTATGTCCAAAATGTAAATCAGTATATAATTTAAAAACAGCAGTACCTCTTACAGAAGGTATTTGTGATAAGTGTGATACTCCTTTGATAAAAAGAAAAGATGACACAGAAGAAAAAATTGTTGAAAGATTAAAAGAATATTATGCAAAAACATTTGAGCTTGTAGATTATTATAAGAATACTGGCAAATTATTTACAGTAAATGCAACAAGTTCACTTAATAAGACAAGTAAAGACTTATTAAAAGAAATAGTTTGGTATATAGAAGGTAAAAAGAATGATTGAAATAAAATCAGAAAAAGAAATTAATATCATGAGAAATAACGGGAAGATAATGAAAGAAATTCAAAAAGAAGTTAAAAGATTTATTAAGCCCGGTATTTCTACATGGGAATTAAATAATTTAATTAAAAATATAATAGAAAAAAATGGAGCAAGATCAGCAGAATATAATTATCCAAATTTTCATAAAGGAAAGCCAGCATTTCCAGGACATGCATGTATTTCTGTAAATGAACAAATAATCCATGGAGTGCCATCTAAAAAAGTAATATTAAAAGATGGAGATATTGTAACTATAGATTTAGTTATAGAAAAAGATGGATATCATGTAGATATGGCAAGAACATATGAAGTAGGGCAAAATGTAAACAAAAGTACTAAAAAGTTACTAGAAGTTACAAGAAATGCATTTTATGAAGGAATAAAATTTGCAAAAGTTGGATATAGGATAGGTGATATATCACATGCTATAGAAAGCTATGTTCAGAAAAATGGATTTGATGTTATACTAGAATATCAAGGACATGGAATACGGAAAAAGTATGCATGAAGATCCAGGTGTGCCTAATTATGGAAGAAAAGGAATAGGGCCAAGATTACAAAAAGGAATGACACTTGCAGTAGAACCAATGGTTGTAGAAGGCTCAGCAGAAATCCTTGATAATGATAAAGACCGGATGGACTGTTGTAACTTTAGATGGAAAAATGTCAGCACATTATGAAAATACTATTTTAATAACAGATAATGAACCAGAAATATTGACTTAAAAGGGAAAAAATGGTATCATGATAGAAGTAATTTAATGGCTTTTTTAAAAACAAAGCTATTAAAAAAATACAAAAAAATGGGGGATAAAGTGCCAAAAGAAGAACTAATAGAGTTAGAAGGTACAGTGATTGAAACATTACCAAATACTACTTTTAAAGTAAGACTTGATAATGGACATGAACTGCTTGCACATATATCTGGTAAATTAAGAATGCATTATATTAAAATATTACCAGGAGATAAAGTAAAACTAGAAATCTCACCATATGACTTAAATAGAGGTCGTATAATTTGGAGAGGAAAATAGGAGGAAAAAATGAAAGTAAGACCATCAGTAAAACCAATGTGTGATAAATGTAAGGTTATAAAAAGAAAAGGTGTTGTAAGAGTTATATGTGATAACCCAAAACACAAACAAAGACAAGGATAATATTTAATATTAATAAAATAAAAATATAGATTTTAGGGATATACAGTTTGCGGCTAGGACTTGTATATGTAAATATATGTTTAAAATCGATACTAGGACTTATGTAGATAAATAAGAGAGAACCTCATCCTTTGTTATTTGTCTATATATTTTCTACATTTCAAACTGATTTTAGATTATATATACTTAAAAAGAAAAATAAAATAAATTTTAATTATAAAAATGGAGGATTAAATTTATGGCTCGTATAGCGGGAGTAGATATACCTAGAGAAAAAAGAGTGGAAATATCATTAACATATATCTATGGGATTGGTAGAACATTATCAAACAAGATATTAAAAAAAGTGAATATTAATCCAGATACTAGGGTAAAAGATTTAACTGATGAACAAGTTAATGAAATAAGAAAAGAAATAACTAATTACACTGTAGAAGGTGATTTAAGACGTGAAGTAGCACTTGATATAAAGAGATTAAGAGAAATAGGATGCTACAGAGGATTAAGACATAGAAGAGGCTTACCTGTTAGAGGTCAAAGAACTAAGACAAATGCTCGTACTAGAAAAGGACCTAAAAAAGTTGTAAGTAGATCTAAAAAGAAATAAGCACTAATATAGTAATATAGGAGGAAAAGTAAGTAATGGCTAAGGTAGCAAAGAAAAAAGCAACTAGAAAAAAGAAATTAACTTTTGATGCAGGAGCAGCACATATACATGCAAGTTTTAACAATACAATAGTTACAATTACAGATAAAGCTGGAAATGTAATAACTTGGGCAAGTGCTGGTGACTTAGGATTTAAAGGTTCAAGAAAAAGTACACCATTTGCAGCTGGAGAAGCAGCAGAAGCAGCAGCTAAAAAAGCAGCAGATATGGGGTTAAAATCAGTAGCAGTATATATAAAAGGACCAGGTTCAGGTAGAGAAACAGCAATTAGATCAATTGCAACTGCAGGATTAGAAATAACAAGTATTAAAGATGTTACACCAATTCCACACAATGGATGTAGACCACCAAAAAGAAGAAGACCATAGTTTGGTGACTGTGTAATTTCAAGTAAAATAATAAAATTTAATTAAAGTAAATAGATAATTATAATGAAAATATAAGAAAAGGAGAGAAATATGGCAAGATTTAAAGTTCCAGTTCTTAAAAGATGTAGAGCTTTAGGAATTAGCCCAACATATATCGGAATAAACAAAACTTCTGAAAGAAAACCTAAAAAATCTTTCAAAAAGTTAAGCGAATATGGTGTGCAATTAAGAGAAAAACAAAGAGCTAAATTTATATATGATGTAAGTGAAAAACAATTTAGAAGATATTTTGAAAAAGCTTCAAGAAGAAAAGGAATAACAGGGGAAATATTACTTCAAATATTAGAAAGTAGATTAGACAATATATTATTTAGATCAGGTTTTGCTAAAACTAGACCACAAGCAAGACAAATGATTTCACATGGAGCAATAGAAGTAAACGGAGTAAAAACAGATATAGCATCATACCTAGTAAAACAAAGTGATGTTATAGCAGTAAGAGAAGCTAAAAAAGAACATCCAATGATAAAATTAAACTTAACTGAAAAGCATGTAGCATCAGTTGTAGAATGGTTAGATGTTAATGAAAAAGAATTAAGTATAAAAGTTTTAAGATTACCAGAAAGAGAAGAAATAGATCTTCCAATCGAAGAACACTTAATAGTTGAGCTTTACTCAAAATAGGTACTTGTGCTTAACTTTAAAAATATATATAGAAATTTGCTTAAAAGTATTATTAATATACTATGAGGATATATTAATAATAACTTATAAGTTCGGGAGGAATAATGATAGAGTTTGAAAAACCAAATATTGAATGCTTAGTAGATGATAGAATAAACAATTACGGGAAGTTTGTATGTGAACCATTAGAAAGAGGCTATGGTATAACACTTGGTAATGCTTTAAGAAGAGTATTATTATCATCATTACCTGGGGCAGCAATAACAGGGGTTAAAATTGAAGGAGTTCAACATGAATTCACTACTATTCCAAATATAGTTGAAGATGTTATGGAAATAATTTTAAATCTAAAATCTGTTAGATTTAAAATGGATACACAAGAACCAAAAAAATTAACTTTAAAACATAAAGGTGCAGGAGTAATAACTGCAGGTGATATAAAAACAGTAGATGGTATTGAAGTATTAAATAAGGATTTAGTAATAGCAACAGCTTCAGAAGGAGCAAACCTTGTAATGGAACTTACTGTAGAAAAAGGTAGAGGATATAATACAGTAGATAGAAATAAGAAGGAAAATGAAGATATTAATTATATAGCAATAGATTCAATCTTTACACCAGTTAAAAAAGTTAACTATGTTATAGAAAATACAAGAGTTGGTGACAGAACAGACTATGATAGATTAGTATTAGAAGTTTGGACAGATGGTAGCTTAACAACAGAAGAATCAATTAGCTTAGCAGCTAAGATAATGTCAAGCCACTTAGAACTATTTATAGACCTAACAGAAATAGTTAGAAAAGTTCAAGTTATGCTAGAACCTAAAAAAGAAGAAGATACTGAAATATTAGATACAAAAGTTGAAGATTTAAATTTTAGTAAGAGACCTATGAATTGTTTAAAGATTAAAGAAATAAAAACTGTTAGAGATTTAATTTCATACACTAAAGAAGAAGTTAAGAAATTTAAAAATTTAGGAGCTAAATCTTTAGAAGAAATAGTTAATAAGGTTGAAGAATTAGGATTAGAATTTAAAAAAGAAGACAAATAAGGAAAGGAAAATTAAATGAGAAAACTAGGAAGACCTACAGATCAAAGATTAGCAATGCTAAGAACATTAACAACAGATCTATTCTTACATGGTAAAATAACAACAACAGAAGATAGAGCAAAAGAAGTTAAAGCAATAGCAGATAGCATAGTATCACTAGCAGTAAGAGAAAAAGATAATTTCGAACTAGTTGATCAAAAAGTTATTAAAGCTAAGTTAGATGCTAATGGACATAAAGTAACAGAAAAAGCTGTAAGTAAGAATGGTAAAGAATACAATAAGGTAGTTAAAGTGGAAACTACTGAAAAAAGAGAAAAAGATTTACCTTCAAGATTACATGCTAGAAGACAAATAATGAAAAAAGTTAATAAGGTTAAAGGTACAGATGTAATCGCTAAGATTTTTGGTGAAATAGCTAAAAAACAAGAAGGAAGAGTTGGTGGTTATACTAGAATAGTTAAATTAAACCCAAGACGTGGAGATAATGCTAAGATGGCTATACTAGAAGTATTATAATCTTAAATAATATGAATAAATATGAGAAAGGATGGTTATGTGTAATCATCTTTTTTATATTTATAATAGTTTACATAAAATTGAAAAAAGATAAAAAATATGCTATAATTATTACATGAGATAACTTATTTTTGTTAAAAATTTAATTGAAAGGAAGAATAATATGAAAAAACAAAATTTTACAATAGAAGAAATAAGACGGAACCATCTTCTAGATAAAGAAATAGAATTAAAAGAGCAAATGAGTCTCATAAAAGTAGACTTGTCGATATCTTTAATTTTCATTACAATATTAATATATGTAATGAAAATATATCTCAGTAAAGGTAATCCAATTATTTTAATGGTAGGATTAATTATTGAAATATTGGATTTCACTAAGAATGTTTCGAATTTACTACATAAGGAGGTTAAAAGAGGGCTTCGTTTTAGAATAATATTAAAGTATATATTAAGAGTTCTATTGGTAGTATTTATATTAAAGCCTGTACTATATACTAAAACAATAAGATATTTACTTATAGCAGTTATAAGTATGATTATTGGAGTAGTAGATGATGGAAAATAATATATTGTTTCCTATATAATCTCATTAGAAATAGTAGTTTGTATTATAACTAGGAAAAAAGTATATCTTTAAATTTAAAGATATACTTTTTTATATGATTATATTAAAAGGTTGTAATATATATAGTAAGTATATTTTAATAATAATATCATTATATAGAAAGAGGTAATATAATGGGAATTACAAAAGAAAAAAATGGTATAACATTACTTTCACTAGTTATAACCATAGTTATAATGTTACTTTTAGCAGCAGTAGCAATACAAATGACAATGGGAGAAAATGGACTTATAGCAAAATCAAAAGAAGCACAAAAATCACAAGCAAAAGCAGAATTGTATGAAACGGCTAAACTTAGTTATACAAATTTAAAATCAAAAACACTTGAAGATGGACAACCAAGTCCACAGGCAGAGCTTGCACTATCTACAACTGAGTTTACTAATAAATATAATATAGTAGGAGATGATATAACAGATAAGAAAGGTAATGCTATTGATACGAAGGAAAACTTAATAAATACATTAAAGATGTTATATCATGATACTACTAAGAATATAGGAGGAATACAAATTCCAGCATCAGACAAAGATAAACTTATTATTAAAGTAAATGTAAAAAATAAAACAACTGTAACATTTGGTAGGCTAGAGTCAATATCAAATGATCCAAATACTAAACCAGTAAAAATTGAGTATGAATCAGGTGAAGAGGAAATGACATCATTGTATTCAGGAAATACTAAAGAATATGAACCAGGTGAATATATAGTGAAATTTAGTGGAATATCAAATTATGCTATATCAGGAGAATATAATGGAGAATATGATATAGAAATTTTGCAATGGGGAAAAATAGAAGAAATAAATGAAGAAAATGAAATTACATTATCTAATGTTTCTAAAATATATGAACCAGAACCAGATAAGATTCCAATAAAATATATGAATGCTAAATTTCAACAAATACCTGAATGGTTATTTAGTAAAAAAGTTACAAGTAAGCAGATAAGTAAATTTTGGAATTGTGATAATATAATAAGTATTCCAGAAAATTTATTTAAGAATAATGTAAATGTAATAAATTTCAGCAGGACATTTTATGAATGTCAAGGAATAACAAGTATTCCAGAAAATTTATTTAAATATAATGTTAGTGTAACAGATTTTAGTCAAGTATTTTATAGGTGTGAAGGAATAACAAATATTCCAGAAAAATTATTTGAAAATAATATAAATGTAATAAATTTTGAATATGCATTTTATAAGTGTGTAGGAATAACAAATATTCCGAGAAATTTATTTAAAAATAATACAAAAGTAACAAATTTTAGTTTTATGTTTTATAATTCAGGTATAACAGAAATTCCAGAAGATTTATTTAAAAATAATATAAATGCAGAAGACTTTTCAGAGATATTTTTTAATTGTCCAAGAATAACAAGTATTCCAGAAAATCTATTTGAGAATTGTATAAATGCAAAAAAATTTAAAAGTACATTTGGAGCTACAGGAATAACAAGTATTCCAGAAAACTTATTTAAGAATAATGTAAATATAATAGACTTTAGTTATACTTTTTCTGGATGTACAGGAATAACAAGTATTCCTAATAATATTATAGAGAGTGTAAGAAAAATTAAAGAAAAAGGTGGAAATGTTTATGCTATATTTATAAATTGTACATCAGCTTCAAATTATTCAAGCATACCAAGTTATATGAAATAGTAAAAAGATGTGTCTTTAGGATACATCTTTTTAATTTAATGACTTATTGTAGTTTATTTTTAAAACCTATAATTATATTTTAAATATACTTTACAAAATATAGAAAAATGTTATAATAATAAAAGTTGAAAATAATTATAGTATGAAATTATATTATGAGAAGGAGGGGAGAAAGATGAAAAATATTATTAAAGTTGAGTACATGTATACAAATGCTATGCGGGTAATAGTGACAATAATTATATTAGCAATATATAATGCTAAAATAGGAATCTTTGGTATATATATATTATTTTTGATTATTTTTGGTAGAGATAATTATGAAGTTAATTATGATAAAAAGATATTTGTTATAATTAATGTTATCATTGGATATATTATGTATATCGTAATTCTAGCTATAATATTTCCTAAAACAAAAGATGAAGATTCAATTGTGTGGTTAATTTTAGGAATTTTATTATTAAAAAATGTTTATGTACCAAAATATAAAGTTGAATAGATGTGTTTTATTAATACATATTAGATTCTTTGAGGTTGTTAACGAAGTTGTAAATAATTTTGTTAACAACCTTTTTTGTTTAAAAGTATATATTAAATGTGGTATAATCAAATATATTAAAATTTAAGGAAAGTTGGAAAATGAAAGTACTTGTTATAAACACACCTATATATAATAGAAAGGTAGCAGATAAAGAGGATTTTTTACCACCACTGGGACTACGGATATATTGCAACATATCTAATAAAAGCAGGGGTAGATGCAAAGATAATAGACAGTGTAAATGATAATTTAACAGTAGATGAGATTGTAGATATTGTTAAGAGTGAAATGCCTGAATATATAACACTTAATGTATTTTAAGTTAATATACATTTAGTAAAAGAAATAATATTAAAGATTCCAAAAGATGTTAAGATAATACTAGGCGGAAAGTCTGTTAAATATTTTATAGAAGAATTATTTAGTCTAAATGTGGAAAATGAGCTAATAGTTACAATAGGTGAAGGAGAATATATAATACCAGATATAGTTAATGGTAATATTAGTAAAGAGGAAAATAGGGCTTTAGAATTTGGTTATTCAAGTCATGGAAAAGCATATGTAGTTGATAAAAAAAGTAAGTATTATCCAGAAGATTTATCAAAAGTAGAATTAGATAGAACATTGTTAGGAAAAAGAACAATATATAATGCTTATGGAATGCTTGAAGAAGCAATTATAACATCAAGGGAGTGTATGTATGATTGTGCTTTTTGTGGAGGAGCAAGAAGTTTAAACAGAGATGTAAGTATAAGAGAAAAAGATGAAGAAAGTATAATAGATGAGATAAATCAGATAGTTGAACTAAATGAAAAGGTTGAGTCTATAAGAATACTTGATGATTTGTTTTTAAAAAATAGAAAAAGTATATTAAAAGCAATAGATATATTTAATAGGTTTAAGTTAAAATGGAGAGCAATGTCACATATTAACAGTATAAGAGGAAATGAGGACATATTAAAAGATTTAAGAAAATCAGGTTGTATAGAATTAGAAATAGGGGTAGAATCAGGAAATCAAGAAGTACGTGATAGTATAAGGAAGATTGGTAAGGTAGAAGATGTAGAAAAGGTAATACTAAGTATATTAGAAAATGGTATAAATGCAAAGATATATATAATATATGGATTTTTAGAAGAAACATATGAACAATGTTTAGATACATATAATTTAGTAAAAAGATTATTTGAAAAAGCTAAAGACTTAGAAGGAACATTAAGAGTAAGTGCATTCCAGTTTAGACCATATCATGGAACACCAATATATAATAAGATAATGGAAAATGAGAAGAAAAAAGAAAAAAATAATAGTTTCAAGATAAAATATGAGCATAATGATAGATTAAATAACCTAAAAGGAAGACAACAGTTTAATTTTATGGCAGGAAACTATAGTTTATGTACTTCAGAAGAAATTGAAAAATTTGTAATAGACACAAATAATTTAAATAATAATTGGAATGAAAATGTAATAGAAAAATGTAATAGGTGCAGTATATCATGTAATCAGAAACCTTTAGTAGAGAATATGAGAAAATCAGATATAATGTTTTTGGGTATATCTGCAAAGATGAAAGAAACAGAAGATGAAATGCCACTATCAGAAAATATAAATAGTGGAAAATTAATAAAAATGATAGAAGAAAGATTATTAAAAGAAAATAATAATCTTTTATGTTATAGGTCAAATATGGTAAAATGTGTACCATTAAATGAAAAAGGCAAGATAAGATATCCAGATATTTTGGAAATAGAAAATTGTATTGATAACCTGGTATATGAATTAAGTATAGTAAAACCTAAAGTAGTTGTACTTCTTGGGAGACTTGTAGAAAAACATTTAAAAAAGAAAATTATTGAGATTGGATATAATACTATAACAATATACCATCCATCATATATATATGTGTATAGAAAAAAAGAAATAGAAAAATATGTAGAAGAAAGCAGTAAAAATATATTAAAATATGTATAACATTAAGGGATTATGATATAATCTAATAGGAAAAAAGGAAATAGGAGAAAAATATGTACAGAACACATAATTGTAATGAACTTAGAATAGAGAATATAGGAGAAGAAGTAACAATAGCAGGATTTGTATCAAAGATAAGAAACTATGGAGGTCTTACATTTATAGACATACGTGACCATTATGGAATAACACAAGTAGTAATTCGTGATGAAAAATTAATAGAAAAATATAGTAAGGTTCCTGCAGAAAGTACAATTAGAGTAAAAGGAAAAGTTGTAGAAAGAGAAAACAAAAACCCTAATATACCAACAGGTGATATAGAAATAAACGGGGAAGAAATAGAAGTTTTAGGAAGAGCAAAGGTAAATCTACCATTTGAGATAAACAGTGATTACAGAAATAATAAGGAAGATTTAAGACTACAATATAGGTTTTTAGATTTAAGAAATAGTGATATACATAAAAATATTGTACTTAGATCAAAAATAATGAAAGATGTAAGAAACTATATGGATAGTTTAGGATTTGTAGAAATACAAACACCAATATTTGCAAATTCATCACCAGAAGGAGCAAGAGACTATTTAGTACCAAGTAGATTACATAAAGGTGAATTTTATGCATTACCACAAGCACCACAACAATTTAAACAATTACTTATGATGTCAGGTTTTGATAAATATTACCAAATAGCACCATGTTTTAGAGATGAAGATCCTAGAGCAGATAGATCACCATGTGAATTTTACCAAATAGACTTTGAAATGAGTTTTGCAGAACAAGAAGATGTTTTAAAGATTATAGAAGGGCTTCTTCATGATGTATTTAGTAAGAATACAGATAAAAAGGTAGATAATGTAGGATTTAGAAGAATGAGCTATAGTGATTCTTTAGAATATTTTGGTATAGATAAGCCAGATTTAAGAAATGTGCTTTTAAATGTTAATATATCAAAAGAAATGGAAGAAATTAGAAAAGATGCTACAATTATAAAAGAAAATACATATGGTATTGTTATACCTAAAATACTTACAAGAAAAGAATATGATAAAATTGTAGAAGAAGTAAAAAAAGAAACAGAAGAACAAATATATTATTACAAGGTACAAAATGGTGAAATATCTGGAGGTATATCTAAGTTTGTAACAGAAGATTTAAAAAATAGTATATTAGAAAAAAATGAAAAAGTTAAAGAAATAGTAGGAACTAAAGATTATATTGCAAAAGAAAGATTATTAGAATTTGATAATAATAATCATTCTGTGTTTATAATTACAAATAGTGTAAAAGAAAAGGCAGAAAAAATAGCAGGTATAACAAGAATAAAACTTGGACAAGAACTAGATATAATAGAAAAAGATACATTCAGATTCTGCTTTATAGTAGATTTCCCAATGTATGAATTAAATGATGAAGGTAAAATTGATTTTGCACATAATCCATTTTCAATGCCACAAATATCAAAAGAAGATATAGACAAGGTAGATCCATTAACTATAAAAGCATACCAATATGATGCAGTATGTAATGGATTTGAAGTTACATCTGGAGCAGTTAGAAATTATGATATAGAAATGATGGAAAAAGTATTTAAAATAGCAGGATATAGTAAAGAAGACTTGCAAGAAAAATTTAAAGCATTATATACAGCATTTGAATATGGAGCAATGCCACATGCAGGAGCGGCACCAGGACTTGATAGATTAGTTATGCTTTTAGCAGAAGAAACAAGTATAAGAGAAGTAATAGCATTTCCTAAGAATAAGAAAGCAAGAGATTTAATGGTAAATGCACCATCAAAAATATCTGAAGAACAATTAAAAGAATTACATATACAAATGATAAAAAATGAAGATAAAAATTAATGATAAAAAGATTATTTGAGATATGTAGGAGAATAATATAATTATGAGTAAAAGATCTAGAGAAGAAGTAATAGAAGAACACTCGATGGGGGAATCTTTAGAAAAATATATTGAACTAAAAGTAAATGATAAGATATATGATAAAGATATACAAAAAATAATTGTAAGAGGAAAATATATAAGAGATGATAAACAAATAAAAAAAGAAAAAAATAAGAGATTTAATTATAAGAGGCCAACAATAGAAATTAATCGGAAATGTTGCATATTTAAATTGTTATCCAGGTATAGATTATATATTTCATTATGGTAATATTATTAAAACAGCATTAGATATAAGAGGGGTAGAAAAAGAAGTTATTGTAGAAAATATAGGATATGAAGATATATTAAAACAATTAGAAAAAGAAAATTTAAAAGATATTCCAAAAGTAGACACAGTGTTTTTAGGTTATGTAGAACAATTAGAGAGCCTTTCAGATGATAAAATATGGTATGGTAATCGGTGAATTTAAATGGAAGATGTTAAGACGGTGGTAATCGGAATATTATTAGGATGTAAACATACATATTGGGGAGATATATCAAAAGCAATTGTAGAACTTTTACGGAAAGTATGGTATTAAAAAGGTTATATATATAGGAAAATTAGGAACATTAAAAAAAGGAATATTGCCAAATGAGTATATAGCAACAGGTAATATAAGTAATGTTTATGGAACAGAAATAAGATGGAAAAATGTATTTGAAGATATACAAGGATATAATATTATACATGGCAAACATTATAATCTTGCAAGTGTTTTAGAAGAAACTAAATATTGGGTAGAAGATGTTAAAGAAGATTTTCAGTTTGTTGATCCAGAAATAGGAAATATGGCATTAGGAGCAGAAAAAAGTGGAGTAATGTTTTCATACTTACATATAATTTCTGATAATTTAGTAGAAGAATATGATGAAGATTTATCAAATGAGAGAAAAGAAAATATCTTAAAAAAGAGAAAACAAAGATATGATGAAATAATTAAATACATAAGAAGAGTAGGGGTAGTATAATGAAAAAAAGGATAGAAATAGAAGCAAAGTTTGAATTATTAAATGATAAACAATTACTCGAAAAATTAGAAAAAAATAGTGAAGTAAAATTAGTAGAAGAAAATGAAATACAAAAAGATACATATTTTACACCAAATGATAGGAATTTTTTAGATAAAAGACCAGTTGCAGAATGGTTAAGGACAAGAGAAGAAAAAGGAAAATATAGTATTACATATAAGAATTGGGCAAAAGAAGATGGAGAAAATGCTAAATTTAAATGTAGAGAAGTTGAAACAAATGTTGATGATATAGAGGCTATAAGAGAGATTTTTGATATTTTAAAAGTAAAAGAGCTTGTAGTTGTAGAAAAAACAAGAACATCATATTTGTACAAAGATATAATAATATCTATAGATACTGTAGATAAGCTTCGGAAGTTTTGTGGAATTAGAATTTAAAACAAATATATATGAAGATGAAGAAAAAGCATTTGAATATATAATGAAAATAATAGAAGAACTTGATATTAAAATAGGTAAGCAAATATTTAAAGGATATCCAGGATTAATGCTTGGATTATAACAAGGACAAAAGAAAAAAGGAAAGATATGGAAGAATTAATTGAAAGTATATTAGATTATGTAAGAGCAGATTATACAGATTATGCAATAATGATAAATGGTGAATGGGGAAGCCGGAAAGACACATTTTTGGAATAATAAGGTTAAGGAAAGAATAGAGAGTTTAACATTAAATGGAAAAAAATATACAACAATATATATGTCGCTATATGGTATATCAGATTTAGAAGAAATATCTAAAAAAATATTTTTGGAAACAACACAACTTATGGATAAATCATTAAAAAAGTTTATGAAAGAAAATGATGTTACTAAAATACCAGAATATGCTAAGACAAGTATGGATATGGCAAGTATTTTTGGGCTTAAACAAGGTGGAGACAAAATAGATTATGGTAGTTTTTTTAGTACAGATGATAAGGTTCTTTGTTTTGATGATTTAGAAAGAGCAAATGTAGATGTTATAGACATACTTCGGATATATAAACAAGTTTGTAGAACATGATTATATAAAAACAATAATAATCTGTAATGAAAAAGAATTATCTACAAAACTTAAAAATACAAATGTAGAAATGAAAACATTTATCTCTACATATATATTAGATAAACAAGGAGAACTTTTAGATAATAGTAAAGATGAAAAGCCTTTAGTAGAAAAAATTAAAGATAAGACAGAATTAGTTTTTGATAAGGTAAATGATTATGAAAGAATAAAAGAAAAACTTATTGGAGAAACATTTGAATATGCACCACAGTTTAACTATATTATAAACGGGATATTGTTAAGATATGAAAATAATAAAGACCTTGTACGTTTTTTAAGAGGAAATACTGGTATTATTACAAATACATTTATGAAAAGTGGAACAAGGAATTTAAGAATATTAAAACATGCACTTAATGACTTTGAAAAAATATATAATACAGTAAATATGGCATATCCTGATACAAGTTTTAGAGTACTTCAAACAATGCTAATATTTACTATAGCAGTATCTTTTGAAATAAAAGCAGGGAAGATTATAAAATATAAGTTTGAAGGGATACAAAATAATGAAGAATATAGAAAAATACTTGTATCATCAAGAGTACTTTCAGATAATAAACAATTCTATATAAAAGAATTTGATAGTAATTATTATTATAATTTTAAATCAGAATATCGTTTTTTTAAGTTCATAGAAATGTATGTAAGAACAAGAATATTTGATATGAAAATATTTAAAAGAGATATGGAAGATATAATATCTACAATAGATACAAAAAAACTTCCAGGATATAAGAGACTACTTACAGAAGAATATTGGAAAATATCTGATGATGAATTTCCAAAAATAATAGAAGAAATAATAGAAGATATAGAAAATCGGAAGATTAGAATTATTAGATATTGTTAAAATATTTGCATATTTTGTATATTTTAAAGAAAAAGGCCTTATATCTAAAGATATGAATAAAATTAAAGATAGATTTTTAAAAGGGATGGATAAAAGTATATTAAAATCTAAATATTGTAGAAATGTTAAAGATGAATTAAGTAATCTTGGTATAGAACTTTCAAATGAACTACGTCTTTCAATGGAAGAAATAGTAGTAAGATTTACTAAACTTAATGATATGATTTATGAGGCAGAAATGAAAGCACTTTCTGAAAATGTATTTAAAAATATTCCTATGAAAATGGAACTTTTTTATGACCTATTTGAAAAAGAATGTATGGATATACCAATTTTTAAATATTATGAGCCACTTCAAATGTTTCAAAGAATTACAAATGCTAGTAATGAAGATATAATAACAATTGGAGATAAACTTATAGAAAGAGCAATAAAAAATAAGGAAATACTATATTGTGAAAATGAATTTATGGAAAAGTTAGTAATACTTTTAAATACAAGTATTGCAAATAAGAAAAATAAAATTAAAACAGTAATGATAGAAAGTTTTATACAAAGAATAAATGAGATTATAGAGATAAATAAAAAGATGAAAGAAAAGGTAAAAGATATTAAAGAGATAGAGGAAAGATAATTTCCTCTATCTTTCTATATAATACAAATATGTAAAAATAATTGAAAAAATAAAAAACGTGTACTATATTTTAAATATACATATGATGA
>ERZ773070.943-NODE-943-length-19069-cov-5.056695_pt1 | contig 19069 bp, 17 predicted proteins | sample MGYA00580618_ERZ773070 | MGnify/ENA primary metagenome ERZ773070 (study PRJEB29015, sample SAMEA2738023) | human oral metagenome | biome: human oral; feature: human-associated habitat; material: dental | place: China | collected 2019 ... | reverse complement strand
CTCGGCAAGCGCCTCGGACTGCCCGAGGGCGCTGGCCGGGGCGAGCTCATCGATGCCCTGTGCCGCGGCGGGCGGCTGCGGCCCGACGACGTCGACCGACTCCTCTACGGCCCCACACCCCCCGACGACCGGTCCCTCGTGGATCTGGCCACCCAACTCGACCGACTCGAGAGCGAGGTCCACTCATCATGAGCACCACTGACGCCGACCAGCCCAGTCAGCCCGACCAGGCAGGCCACTCCCCCACGGCGCCTGCCGCGCCCGGGAGCGCGGCGCGCGCCAGCACCGATCCCCGCTCCCGGCTCGTCGCCCTGCGCTCGGAGATCGGCAAGGCGGTGGTCGGCCAGGACGCCGCGGTCACCGGGCTGGTCATCGCGCTGCTTGCCGATGGGCACGTCCTCCTCGAGGGCGTGCCGGGCGTGGCCAAGACGCTGCTCGTGCGCTCCCTGGCCCAGGCCCTGGAGGTCGACACCAAGCGCGTGCAGTTCACTCCCGATCTCATGCCGGGCGATGTCACCGGCTCCCTCGTCTACGACGCCCGCAGCGCCGAGTTCTCCTTCCGCGCTGGTCCGGTCTTCACCAATCTGCTGCTGGCCGACGAGATCAACCGCACCCCGCCGAAGACCCAGGCCGCCCTCCTGGAGGCGATGGAGGAGCGCCAGGTGAGCGTCGACGGCGAGCCCCGCCCGCGGCCCTCGCCGTTCATGGTCATCGCCACCCAGAACCCCGTCGAGTACGAGGGGACCTATCCCCTGCCCGAGGCGCAGCTCGACCGGTTCCTCCTCAAGCTCGTCCTGCCCCTGCCCGAGCGCGGCCAGGAGGTGGAGGTCCTCAGCCGCCACGCCAGTGGCTTCGATCCCCGTGATCTGGCGAGCGCGGGCCTGGACGCCGTCGCCAGCCCAGCGGATCTCCTCGCCGCCCGCGAGCAGGTACGCACCATCGGCGCCTCCCAGGAGATCCTGGGCTACATCGTCGACCTCGTGCGGGCCACGCGCGACGCCCCCTCGGTCGCCCTGGGTGCGTCCCCTCGTGGCGCGACCGCGCTCCTGGCGGCCGCGCGCGCCTGGGCGTGGTTGTCCGGCAGGGCCTTCATCACGCCTGACGACGTCAAGGCGCTGGCGCTGCCTGTCCTTCGCCATCGCATCGAGCTGCGCGCGGAGGCCGAGCTCGAGGGCGTGACGGCGAAGGCGATCGTCACCGGCGCCCTGCGCTCCGTCGCCGTTCCCCGCTGAGAAACGCCATGCCCGAGCCGGTAACCATTCGCCGATTCCCGCCATCGACAGCACCGTCGAGGGAGGAGCAGGCATGTTCCTAGCGCGGCGCACCGCCGTCGTCCTCGCCCTCGGGGCGCTCCTCGGCCTGCTCTGGCCCAGGCCGGCGACCATCCTGCTCGTCGTCGCGGCGACCGCGCTGGCCGTGGGCGCCGACGTCGCGCTGGCCGCCTCGCCGCGCCGCCTGCGCGTCGCGCGGAGCCTGCCCGGGGCGATCATGCTCGGCGAGACCGCGATCGCCACGCTCACCGTGACCAACACCGGCCCGCGGACCGCGATGGCCGAGGTCCGCGATGCCTGGGCGCCGTCGGCCGGGGCGACCGGGGAGCGCAGCCGGATGACGATCCCGGCAGGGCAGCGGCGCAAGACTCGCACCGCGCTCACGCCCACGCGGCGCGGGGACCGGCAGGCCGACCTCGTCACCGTGCGCCTGCTCGGCCCGCTGGGACTCGCCGGGCGCCAGGCCTCCCTGCTCGCCCCCGCGCGCCTGAGGGTGCTGCCGCCCTTCTCCTCCCGGCGCCATCTGCCCAGCAGGCTGGCGCGCCTGCGCGAATTGGACGGGCGCAGCGCCGTCATGGTGCGCGGCGCGGGAACCGAGTTCGACTCGCTGCGCCAGTACGTCGTCGGCGACGACGTGCGCTCCATCGACTGGCGCTCCACAGCGCGCCGTGGGGAGGTCGTCGTGAGGACCTGGCGGCCCGAGCGGGACCGCCGCGTCCTCATCATCCTGGACACCGGGCGCCGGGCGGCTGCGAGGCTGGGCGACATGCCGCGGCTCGACGCCCAGATGGAGGCCGCGCTGCTCCTGGCGGCACTGGCCTCGCGAGCGGGCGACCGCGTCGACGTCCTCGCGCTCGACAACACCGTGCGCGCCCAGGTGCGGGGCGCGTCCGGCGCCACGCTCATGAGCTCGCTCGCCGACGCCTTCGCCCCTCTCGAGGCCTCCCTGCTGGAGATGGACTGGTCGCTGCTGGCCTCCACGGTGGCCCAGCAGCTCTCCCAGCGGTCCCTCGTCGTCGTCCTGACCGGGATCGACGGCGCGGGCGCCGATGCGGGCATGCTGCGCGCCACCACCGCGCTGGCCAAGGACCACGCCCTTGTCATCGCCTCCGCCATCGACCCCGGGCTGGGCGAGCTGCGGGCGGAGCGGGGCGACACCGCCTCGGTGTACTCGGCGGCCGCCGCGGAGAGCGATCTTGTGGAGCAGCACGCGGTGCGCGCTCGCCTGGCGCGCGCGGGGGCGGAGGTGGTCCAAGCGGATCCCGCTGGCCTGGCGCCGGCCCTTGCCGACACCTACCTGGCGCTCAAGGCCTGGGGGCGGCTGTGACGGCGGCCATGCCCGTGCGAGTGGCAGGCGTCCCGCCTCGCAGGGCGGGGAGGCCCGGGGAGCGGTCATGCCCTGCGGGCGGCGCGCCCGGCCGCCGCGTCCGCCAGCGCTCAGCCGGCCTCGGGCGCGGTGTAGCCCATCTCGTCCGCGAGCAGGGCGTTGTCGCCGCCGTCTCCGCCGTCGGCGATGACGCGCTCGGCGCGGCGCCCCAGGATGAGGGTGTACGCCCACAGGACCGCCAGGGCGAGAAGCCCCAGGGCCCCTTTGAGCAGCCATGGGATCTCGGCGGCGGTGACGAAGCCCTCGAGGAGGCCCGCGACGGCGAGCGCTCCCGTCAGCCCCACGGCGGCGGTGATGAGCAGCCGCCCATCCTCGGCCAGCGCCCTTCCACGCGAGCGCGGCCCGGGGGCCAGAAGGGTCCAGAAGAGCCTGAGCCCCGCGCCGCCCGCGAAGAACACGCAGGTCAGCTCGAGCAGCCCATGAGGGGTGATGAGCGCGAGGAACTGGCCGAAGCGCTCGTGGTCGGCCATGATGGCGCCGGCCTGGCCGATGCGCATGGCGTTGGCGAGCAGGAAGTAGGCGGGCACGACGCCGGTGATTCCCGCGCCGATGCAGATCGCCACGAGTCGGGCGTTGTTCGTCCATACCAGGGCCGCGAACTCGTGGGAGGCGTAGGTGGAGTAGTAGTCCTCGAAATGCTGGTGGGCGTAGGCGTCCCGTGCGCTGGGCGGCGCGAGGGCGCTCATCGCCTCCGGACTGCGCAGGGTCCACACGCCGACGATGACGGCGATCAGCGTGAACGCCGTCCCCACTGCGATGGTCCACCAGCGCACCCGGTAGAGGGCCAGTGGGATCGTCTCGGTGAGGAAGCGGGTGACATCCCGACCACGGATCTCCCGGGCACCGGTGATCCGACCCCTCGCATGGGCCACGCGCGCCGACAACTCGGTGAGGAGCTGGGGATCGGGGGCGGACGCCCTCAATCTGGACAGGTGCTGCGCGGTGACCCTGTACAGGATGACGAGCTCATCGGCCTCGGCCCCGCTCAGGCGGCGCCTGTCGACCAGGGCGTCCAGCCTCTCCCACTCATCGCGGTGGGCAGCGGTGAAGGCATCGATATCCACGGTTAGGAGCATGGCATGGCGCAGCAAACAACCGCCTCATCCGAGCGGATGATGGAGGAGGTCCGGATCGTCACGGGCGAGGCGGTGCTCCTCGACGCCGCCCCGGCCTCGGCCGCCGCGCGCATGCTCTCCGGCCTCATCGACTACGGGTTGACGACGATCGGGCTCATCCTGTCGATCATCACGCTCCTGGCCGTCCGACCTGTGAGCACCTCGGGCCCGGACCCACTGGTCATGATCGCGTTCTCCCTCCTCATGCTGGGCTGGATAGTCCTGTTCCCGTTGACGGTGGAGGTGGCCTCGCGCGGCTCTTCCATCGGTCGGTGGGTCATGGGACTGCGGGTGGTGCGGGACGACGGCGGCACTGTGAGTCTGCGGCACTGCCTGGTCCGGGTGCTCGTGGGCGTCGTCGAGATCTACGCCGCCCTGTCGACCCTGGCGATCGCCTCATGCACCGTCACCAGGCGGGGCAAGCGGCTGGGCGATCTGCTCGCTGGGACCTACGTGGTCCGCGATCAGTTGGAGGCGGCGACGGCGCCCCCGATCCTCATGCCGCCCGAGCTGGCGTCCTGGGCCGAGCAGACCGACCTGCGCGCCCTGCCGGGGAACCTGGCACTGGTGGCGCGGACCTTCCTGCAGCGCGCCTCGACGATCGAGCCGCGCTCACGGCAGCGGCTCGGCGCCGAGCTCGCCGAGAGCCTCTCGTCCTGCGTCTCGCCCCCGCCGCCGGAGGGCACGCACCCGGAGAGGTTCCTCGCGGCGGTGCTGGCGGAGCGCCGGGACCGCGAGCTCGCGCTGGCGATGCGCGACCGCCAGGTGGCCGAGGAGACCCGTGCCCAGATGGCGCTCCTGCCCCACGGCGTCGGCGGCCAATCAGGCGCCCCCGCCTCCCCATAGCCCCTCCCTATAACCGAGACCGGTCGATATCAGGATCGAGACCGGTGGCGGAACCCGCCTCCGGATATCGACCGGTCTCGGTGGGACGAGGGGTCAGTCCTCTTTCTCGCCGCGCAGGACCCGCAGGTGGCCGCGGCGGGCGATCTCCCCGTCCCCCAGGCCCGTGAGGTGGTCGGGCAGGACGTCGGGATCGTGGGTGAGCGGGGAGGGCATGATGCCTCCCGGCCGCCCCTCGCGCTCAGCCGGACGCGCCGGGGGCCGGGGGGCGCGCGAGGCCTCGCGGACGGCGTCGGCCAGGGCGAGCAGGTCGTCCTCCGACGGCGGCGCGGGGGCGAACTCGGTGGCCAGGCGGATGATCTGCCAGCCCCGGGGGGCGTTGAAGGACTCGACGTGCTTGGCGCACAGGTCGTAGGCCTCGGGCCTCCGCTCCGTGGACAGCGGGCCGATGACGATCGTGGAGTCCGCGTAGACACTGGTCAGCGTCGCGACAGCAGGGTTCTCGCAGCCGGGCCTCCGGCAGCTCCTCACATTCCTCACCAGCGCAGGTTATCGCGCCCGGCCGCCGGGAATCACTCCGGGCGACGGCGGGGCGCGCACGGGAGCCCGTCGGCCCGCCACGTATGGTGGCCGCGTGAGACGCTCCCGCTCCTTCCAGTCCCGAGGCCTCCCGGCGCCGGCCCCACGGTCGGCCAGGCGCCACCGGGACCGCCACGGGCACGGCCTGCGAGGCCCGCTCATGCCCCCCGTGCTGCCGGCCTGGCGGACCCGCGCCGAGCGCTTCGACGCCCTCGTCATCGAGGTCGCCGACGATCTGGCCCGGCGGCATCCCTTCGTCGCGGATGTGCAGTTCGCCGTCGAGGAGGTTCCTCCCTCCGACCCCGCCCCCTGGGAGCCGGGGGTGGTCCTGGGGCGCGGCTTCGCCCCGGAGCCCCGAGCGGGATTGCCTGGGCGGGTGGTGATCTACCGCCGGCCCGTGGTCTCCCGGACCCGCGACATCACCGAGCTGCGCGCTCTCGTGCGCCACGTCGTCGTCGAGCAGGTCTCGACGATGATGGGCCGTCGGCCCGAGGAGATCGATCCGGACTTCTTCTGAGAACCGGCCTCCCGGCCGGGGCGCGCTTCCGACGACGACACGGGGTCGCGGCCCGGGGCGGGTCAGTCGAGGCTGATCCGAGTGGAGGCCCGCGAGGCGGAGTCGGCGATGACCGGTAGGACGGCGATGAGCGGGCCAGCAGCATCCCCGGAGGCCTTGCGGGTGAGCAGCACGGCGGCGCTCAGGCCATCGGGTGCGGCGGCGCTGAGCCGCACGGCGCTCACACCTGCGGGGACCTGAGCCGTCACGCTCGCCCCCGCCGGGATGTCGAGGGTGGTCGACCATGAGCCGTCGGGGCTCGCCAGGGCGACGGTCCTGGCCTCGCCCGCCGTCGAGGAGATGACGAGGCCCGGGGAGACGCCGTCGCGGGGCATGAGGGCGGTCGCCGAGGCCAGCGCCCCGGGCGAGGCGGCCTGGCTCCAGGCGACGTCGTGGACGAGGGAGCCCGAGCCGGCGGGCAGCTCGCCGCCGACCCGGACCATCCTGGCGGCCGCGGCCACCGGCACGTCGGAGGTGACCTGGATGCCGTAGACGCCGGGGTCCACCCCGGTCAGGGTGATGTCGAAGACAGAGCCGGGGTCGATGGTGACGGCCTGCGCGCCGGGCAGCGGGGTCGAGCCATCACTGCCCGAGAGGGCGACGGAGACGGTGGCCGGGGTCTCCCCGGGGTTGACGACGCGCAGGACGGGCTCATCGGAGGAGGACGCCCCGTCGACGGCCTCGGAGCCCTGCTCGGCGGACTTCGCCACGGCGACAGTCGGGATGATCTGCTCGGTGGCGGGCGCGGCACCCGGGGTGAGCATCTCGACCCCGGCGGGCGTCTCGCCATCGAGCCCCTCGGTGACGAGGGTGGGGACGACGCTGCCGCCGTCGGACTCGACGGACAGTGCGATCCTGGGGTCACCCGCCCCGGCCGACTCCAGGAGGACCGAGGAGGTCTTCCCCGGCTCGACGACGACCTCCCCATTGGAGGGCAGGGAGATCGCCCCGGCCGATCCGTAGAGGCGCACGCGCGCGGTCACGGTGGTGACGCCGGGGTTGGTCAGGCGCAGCTCCGCGGAGGAGCCCAGGGCAGTCGACCCGCCGACGATCCAGGCCGCGGAACGCGCGGGCGCGCAGGGCGCCGCCGCCAGGCCGCGCAGGTCCCCCGCATCGGTGACCGACGTGACGACGCCCGCTGCCCCGACCGTCTGGCCATCACTGGCCGTCTGACTATCACTGGAGGGGGTGGCTGTGAGAATGCCGCCGCCCGAGCCCTGGGCCCCGGTGAGGGTCGTGGGAGAGGACGGCGCCGCGTTCAGGGCCTTGCCGCCGTAGGCCAGCGAGGCTGGCGAGCCGACGGGGGTGATGGAGGTCGTCGAGGTGGCCTGCCGCACGTCGATGCCACCGAGGGTGTTGGTGGGAGCGGCGGGGCAGCCGTAGGTCGCGGCCACGGCCGGGGCATTGATATCGGCGATGCCGACCGCCCGGGTGGGCGCCGCGGGGGCGGGGCCTGCCCAGGCGGTCAGGGCGACGGCGCCCGCCACGAGGAGCGCCCCGGCTCCCAGGCCGGTGGCGCGTCGAACCGGGTTCGGCCCGAGGCTGGGATGCGGGCTCATGCGAACCTCCTGCGGCGCAGCGGGAGCGCGGCCAGGGCGGTGATGGCCCAGACCGTCATGATGACGGCGGCGAGGATCCGCCCGTCGAGCGTGGAGTGGGCGACGGTGAGCTCGCCACCGTGGGCGGGGATGACGAAGGCCTGCTGCCACTGGCCCCGGCCATTGGTCACAGTGGTGGTTTGGAGGCTCTGACCGTTGAGGGTGGCGCTCCAGCCGGGGTCGGCGCGCTCGGCGAGCACGAGGACGCGATCGCCCCCGGAGGCGGAGTCGGGGATGGGCGTGGTGGTGGCCTGGCCCGCGAAGGGGACGGCGGACGCGCTCGGGCCGTCTCCGCTGGCGGTCTCGGTCAGGACGGCGCGCGCCGACTGGGCAGCGTCGCCGGGGCTGACCCGCCAGGCGACGCCGGCGTCCGTGCGCGCGAGCTGTTCCAGGCCGGGGGTGGAGGCCAGTCCCGCGCGCGCGGTGGCGGTGGTCTCGTCGCCCTGCCTCGTCGTCAGCAGGACAACGCCGATGCCGTGGGCGGCGACGAAGGCGTTCGCCTGGCCATTGCGCGGCTGCAGCAGCTGGATGTCGCCCAGGCACCGGAAATGCTGCGCGCCATGTCCGAGGCCATCAGCCGGCTGGATGGCAAGGCCGCTGCCGCGCAGTGGGTGCGCCAGCTGGTCAACAAGCACCCCACCCTCAGTGGCCTGCAGGTGCTGCTGTCGCTCTCACGTCGCGGCGACAAGAACGGCCCCGCCACGGTGGAAGACCTGGATGAGGACGCGCTGGCCGCCACGCTGCGCAAGCTCACCCAGCGCATGAGCCATTATGGCTGCCGTGTCTGCGGTTTCCGCGGCCAGCAGTACTACTGGCAGTGCCCGGGCTGCGGCCGCTGGGACAGCTACGGCCCGCGGCCGGGCGAGGAAAGCGTCTCCTGACCCTTCCTGCTGTTCCGCACCCCTTCGCACCCCTTCGCACCTTCTCACACCTCCTGTTGGCCGAGCATGACTCGGCCACTTGTCTGATGCGCCGGCTCCCGCCAGCGCGCTAGGCTCTCTCCCTTTGGCGTGCCGCATCCGCTCGGACGGCACGGCAGACGGGGAGTTCGCCATGCAGACCATCTTCCGGACAGGGGCTGCCCTGTCGCCACCCACGAGCCGACTTGCTCGGCTCGTTGCCGTCCTCCGGACGTTTCTGTCGCCGTTTCTGCTGTTTCCGTGGCTGCTGGCAGGCGGTGCTTCTGTATGGGCGGCGGACCTGTCCGCGGATGGGGCGCCAGCCCCCGTCGTGGTGGCCGCTAACGATCCGGATGCCGTTCAAACGGGCATTCCTGGCCACGTGGAGGTTCTCGCTCAAGGCAACACTTCCGACTTGGAGGGTCTCCCCGACACATCCCCCGCTGTCGACACGGCCATCGACGCCAACCGTGCCACGGCCGAGCAGCTGCAGACCCTGCGCGGCATCGGACCGGCCATGGCGGCACGCATCATCGCCGAGCGCGAACGTCAGCCCTTTGCCAGTCTCGACGACCTTACCCGTCGGGTGCGCGGCGTGGGCAAGCGCCGCCTTCGTCAGTGGCAGGAAGCGGGACTGGTCCTGTCGTCCCGGCCGTCTGCTGTTGTGCAGGATCGTGCCGTGCACCGGCATCTCGGCCATGCCCCGAGTGTCGGTGCCCGGGGAGCTGATACCCAAGGAACCGAGGTCCGTGGCGCCGGTGTCCAAAGTCCCCCCTATGCCATGGGAGCCAATGCCCTTGGCACCAATGTCCAGGGCGTCCATGCTCCGGGTACCCAAGATCCGGGTACCCAAGCTCCGGGTACCCAAGCTCCGGGTACCCAAGCTCCGGGTACCCAAGCTCCGGTGGGCGGCAAAAGTGCTCGCGCCGGACGTGTCTCGACCCATCCGCCGCGCCATGCGGGGGCCGCAGGTCGCACCATCGAGGTCATCCGGGGCAACCCGCGTCTGTCCTCCCGAGCCAGCACGGCACGTCCGGGGCGTGCGACCAAGGGGCGGTCCGCAGCCGGACGATCCTCAGCAGAGATGGCTACAGCCGGGCGCGCAGCAGCAGAACGATCCCCGGCCGGTCCGCAGCCAGGGGATGCCGCCCAGGCCCTGTCCCGAAGCGCCTCAGCCACGGGTTCACGCACGGCTTCCCGCGCCCGTGGTCATCGCGCGGATGAGCCCTCCTGCCGCCTGCAGCGACGGGCCCATCAGCGCGGTCGCAGCGGGAAGGGCGCTCAGGTCCGGCGCAGCACGGCCCCGTCGCTATTCGAGGACCGGCCGCTCTTCGATTGCCGTTCAATATTTGATGAACGTTCCCGACTGCCGCCAAGGAGTTGATTCGCTGCCTCATCAGGTTGTCTTCCCGGTAAGCCGAAAATATCGTCATCCCCTTCGTTATCGGGCAGTCCGGTGTTTTCCCTAGGGATCCTCTGAACAAGTCCCCGCGGCCGTCGCATCCCCGTAACGGGCGCATGACTGCGTTGCCATTTGCTGTCAATAGCGCCGCTATTGACAGCAAATGTCGCCTTGTCCTGCATCCCGTTCCGTGGCGCGCCGGTTCGCGCGACTTATCCAGAGGATCCCTGGAATCCGGCGTTTTCCCTAATGCCGTCCCGGGCATTTTTTCCGACAGCGCCGCTATACTCTGATCACACTTTTCCCTTGAACCCCGCTGTCGTTCAGCGACACAGGATCCTTCCCTTACCCCTATGAGCACAAGAACCGAATCGAACATTTCCGAATCCGGCCTCGACGAAGGGCTGGTCCTGGTCCTGAACTGTGGCTCGTCCAGCATCAAGTTCGCCCTGTACGATGCTGCCGAACATCCGCTGCCCAAGCGCCCGATGTGGAGCGGCAAGGCGGTGGACATTGGCGGCCCCAATGTCACTTACGAGGACACCGATACCCCCTGCGGCCCGCTGCGTACCGAAGATGACGGCCGCCGTCCTTATGTCGCCGCGATCGACTACATCCGTGCGCGGGTCCGCAAGCGTGTGGGCCAGCGTCGGCTCATCGGTGTGGCACACCGTGTCGTGCATGGCGGCCCCAAGTATTCGCATCCGGTGCGCATGGATGCCGAGGTGCTGGCTGACCTGAAGAGCTACATCCCGCTGGCCCCGCTGCATCAGCCCTACGCGCTGGAAGCCATTGCCGCGCTGATGGAAGGGGTGCCCGACCTGCCGCAGGTGGCCTGTTTCGACACCTCTTTCCACTACACCATGCCCAAGGTGGAGAAGCAGCTGGGGCTGCCGCATGAGGTCTGGGACAAGGGCCTGCGCCGCTACGGTTTCCATGGCCTGTCGTACGAGTACATGGCGCTGTCGCTGCCCGAGCTCTATGGCGACATCTCCAAGGGGAAGGTCATCGTGGCCCACCTGGGCAGCGGCGCCAGCCTGTGCGCCATGGAGGACCTGAAGAGCCAGTCCACCACCATGGGCTTCTCGGTGCTCGACGGCCTGATGATGGGCACCCGGCCCGGCACGCTCGACCCCGGTGCCATCCTCTTCCTGATGGAATCGGAAAAGCTCAGCCTGAAGGACATGACCCGCATGCTGTATCACAAGTCGGGCCTGCTGGGCGTCTCCGGCCTGTCGCCCGAGCCGCGGGTGCTGCTGGCCCGCGAGAACGAGGAAGGCGAGGTCGGTGAGCGCATCCGCGATGCCATGCGCCTCTATGTGCGTCGGGTCATCCGCCAGATCGGTTCGCTCATTGCTATGATGAATGGCATCGATATGCTGGTATTCACCGCAGGTGTGGGTGAGAACAGCGCCGAGATCCGCCGTCGCATCCTGGAAGGGATGACCTACTTCGGCATCAAGGTGGATCAGGAAGCCAACAAGGCCAATGCTCCGGTCATCTCCACGCCCGACAGTGCTGTCAAGGTCGTGATCCAGCCCACCAACGAGGAATGGATCGCCGCGCGTCACGCCGTGCAACTCCTGCTGGGCAAGGAACAGCAGTGACCGACACCCCCGCATCGGGCGGGCATCCCTGGTTGCACCGGCTGGGCCTGTACGTCCGGCTGGTGCGCCTGCACAAGCCCATCGGCATTCTGCTGCTGGTCTGGCCCACGCTGTGGGCGCTGTTCGTGGCCAGCCATGGCTGGCCGCCAGCCTATCCCCTGTTCGCTTTCTGTCTGGGCACCGTGCTGATGCGTTCGGCCGGCTGCGCCATCAACGACTTCGCCGACCGCGACTTCGATGGCGAAGTGGCTCGCACCGTCGATCGGCCGCTGGCCCGCAAGGCCATTGCGCCGTGGGAGGCCGTGGCCGTCTTCGTCGTGCTCAGCCTGCTGGCTCTGCCCTTGGTCTTTCCCTTCGGGCCGCTGGTCTGGGGGCTGGCCGTGGTGGCGGCCGTGCTGGCCGGCAGCTACCCGTTCTTCAAGCGTTTCTTCGCCATCCCGCAGGCCTACCTGGGCATTGCCTTCGGTTTCGGCATCCCGATGGGCTTTGCCGCATTGACCGATACCGTCCCGCTGTCGGCCTGGATCATGCTGCTGGCCAACATCTTCTGGACAGTGGCCTATGACACCGAATACGCCATGGTGGACCGCGACGACGACCTGAAGATCGGCATCCGCACCTCGGCCATCACCTTCGGCCGTCACGACGTGCTGGCAGTCATGAGCTGCTATGCCATCAGCCTGCTGCTGCTGGTCTGGGCCTTTGCCCGCGAGGGGCTGTCGTCCTGGTATTGGGTCGGCATCGTGCTGGCGGCTGGCGTGGCCATCTACCACTACTTCCTCATTCGTCACCGCACCCGCGAAGGGTGCTTTGCCGCTTTCAACCACAACAACTGGTTTGGCGCCGCTGTCTTCCTGGGCGTGCTGCTGGGGGTCTTCTTCAAGTAGTCACACGCCGGCCGTCCGCCAGTTTGCCGCTCTGCCTGTCCTCCGTCGGAGCCAATGGCGGGAGGATAAGGTCGTCGGCGGGCGGACCAAACAGCATCGGCTGGCAGACCACCCCTTTCTTTCCTTCACCACAGCCGCCGGAGGGTGCGCCACAGCAGCGACAGCCCCCAGCTCCACAGCTCGTCCATGAAGGGCGGGCTTCCGGGCACGCCGCACTCGCGCCAGCGCTCCATCTGTTCACGCTGGCGGTGCTTTTCCTGCAGATAGCCGGCCTGGTGTCGGGCCAGCGTCAGACTGGCGCGGGCCTCGGCAGGCAGGGCTTTCTCGCCCTGCGTGCCGACCTGGGCGGCCAGGGCCTGCTGCTCGCTGCGTTCCTGGTAGCGCTGCATGGCCTGTGTCACCGCGTCCGGATCCAGCAGCGAGAAGGCAGAGCGGCAGTAGGGGCACGCGTGGTGCTGACGCAGATCCACCGGGGCGCCGCAGCTGCTGCAATGGATGACCCTCAGCGTGCGGGCCAGTGCCTGAACCTCGGCCGGCGCCAGCGGGCGCACGAAGCCTTTTTCCACCATGAAGGCCGGGAAGGTGCTGAAATGCCCGTGCTGGCGGGGGCAGCGATGAACCGCATAGGCGCCGCTGATGGTGCGGTCGGTACCGCGCACCAGCGCCTGCCGGCAGCGCGGGCAGGCCATGTGCTCCTTCAGCGGAAGCTGCGGATCATCACGGTGGGCGTGCAGGGTGCGAAAGAGCGTCAGCACGCCATCGGGCGACAGCAGCAGGTTCTCGCGCCGGTCGAACCAGATGCCATGACAGGCAAAGCACAGGTCCAGCACGATCTCGGTGTCATGCTGCCCGCCCAGCCGCAGCGTCTGCATCGGGGCGCGGCAGGAGGGGCAGGGAAGGGCTGACGGGGTCTCGGGCTGGGCGGCTTGCATGGCGGATGAGGATGCACGGCCCCGGAAGGGGCTTGCCTGTCGTCAGGCATGGCTGCCTTCCGAAGGCATAGGTCCCTCATGGTGGACCCGGCTACCCACCCGCGGTGCAGCCGTCCGATGCGTGGACGGCCGGCACCGTTGGACTGCACCGGGCTCAGAACTGATAGTTCGCCGTCATCAGCACCGTGCACCGCCCCTCAACCGTTCTCCGCCGGCGGCCGCATCACCTGCCGGATGTTCAGCCCCATGGCCATCAGCAGCCCGAAGTAGAGCAGGGCGCCGCCGGCCACCATGCCCAGCACCATGGCAATGCGCAGCCAGGGCGTGGCCTGCAGCGCCGCCCAGTCGAAGGACTCGGCACCCCAGCCCAGCAGGGCCGACATCACGGCCAGTGCCAGCGCCACTTTCAGCATGAAGGGCCGCCAGCCCGGACGGGGCGTGTAGCTGCCGCGCTTCTTCAGGCCGCGCAGCAGCCAGCCGGCGTTCAGCCAGGCGCCCAGCGAGATGGAGAGCGCCAGCCCGGCATGGGCCAGCCACGGCACCAGCGCCAGGTTCATCAGCTGCGTACAGATCAGCACCGTCACGGCGATCTTCACCGGCGTGCGCACATCCTGCTTGGCAAAGAAGCCCGGCGCCAGGATGCGCACGGCCGTCAGGGCAAACAGCCCGGCCCCGTAGGCGCGCACGGTGTGCGAGGTCATCAGCAGGTCATGCTCGCTGAAGGCGCCATAGTGAAAGAGCAGCGCCGTCAGTGGCTTGGCCATCAGCGCCAGACCCACCATGGCCGGTGTGGCCAGCAGCAGTGCCAGCCGCAGCCCCCAGTCCAGCAGGTCGCTGTAGCGCTGCGTGTTGCCCGACGCGTTGGCCTGCGAGAGGCTGGGCAGCAGCAGCGTGCCCATGGCGATGCCCAGCAGCGAGGTGGGGAACTCCATCAGCCGGTCGCCGTAGCTGACCCATGACACGCTGCCCGGCGCCAGCCACGAGGCAATCTGGGTGTTGATGATGAGGCTGAACTGCGCCACCGACACGGCCAGCAGGGTGGGCGCCATGTTCTTCATCACCCGCTGCACGGCCGGATCCTTCAGCGCGTGCCAGAACGACAGCCGGATGTGCGGCAGCATGCCGATGCGAACCAGCGACGGCACCTGCCAAAGCAGCTGCAGCACACCGCCGATCATCACGCCGGCCGCCAGGGCCAGTACCGGCGGATCGAAGTACGGGCTGAGAAAGAGCGCCGCCAGGATGATGGAGATGTTCAGCAGCACGGGGGCGAATGCCGGCACTGCAAAGCGTTTCCACAGGTTCAGCACCGCAGCGGCCAGCGCCACCAGCGAGATCAGCAGGATGTACGGGAACATCCAGCGCGTCATCAGCACGGCGATGGAGAAGGTCTGCGGATCCTGCCGCAGGCCGCTGGCCACCATCCAAACTAGCCACGGGGCGGCCAGCACGCCCACGGCCACCACGGCCGTCAGCACCCAGAACAGCATCGTTGCCACCGCATCCAGCACCCGGCGCGTTTCCTCGGGCGAATGCTGCTGGCTCTGCGCCAGCACCGGCACGAAGGCCTGCGTGAAAGCCCCTTCGGCAAACAGCCGCCGCAGCATGTTGGGCAGCCGGAAGGCCACGAAGAAGGCGTCCGTCAGCGCCCCCGCGCCGTAGACCGAGGCCACCAGCGTCTCCCGGACCAGACCGAGGATGCGGGAAACGAGGGTCAGACCACTGATGGTGGCGGCAGCGCGGAGGAGGTTCACGATGGAAAGCGGGGAGAAGGTAATGGGGAGGGATGCCCGGGGCGCTCATGGAGGCCCGGACGCATCATGCCCTGTCGCAGACTTGAAGGCACCGAAGATCGGACGCTATAATGATAAGCTTAGTTTTCGGGCAGTGTTGCCCGATCGTGAACATACGCAACCGGGCGGCCCGCAGTCGTTCCCGTTGTCTACCAGAGCCCTCGGGCTCCTAGAGGAAACCGCTCCATGGCAAACATCGCGTCGGCGCGCAAACGTGCTCGCCAGGCAGTCCAACTGAACGCCCACAACAGCAGCCTGCGTTCGCGCCTGCGTACCGCCATCAAGAAGGTGCGCAAGGCCGTTGCCGCTGGCGACAAGGAAGCCGCCGCGGCCCAGTTCCGGGCTTCGATGAGCGTCATCGACTCCATCGCCGACAAGAAGATCATCCACAAGAACGCCGCTGCCCGCCACAAGAGCCGGCTGTCGGCTGCCATCAAGGCCATGGCCTGATGGTGCCTTGTCGGCCGGCCTCGCCCGGCCGATGATCAGCACACCCGGTCGAGTGCAGCGGGCCTGTTCCCTCTGCACCCAAACCTGAAAAGCCGATTCCCGTAGCGCGGGTGTCGGCTTTTTGTCTTTTCGCTCTGTCGAGCTTCTCAGGCGTGCTGCAGCAGCCCCAGCGCCTGCAGCCCGTTGCGCAGCGAATCCGTCCCGGTGAAGTGGATGCCCCTAAAGCCCAGTGCCCGGGCGGCCTCCACATTGCGCAACGAGTCGTCGATGAACACCGTGCGCTCCGGCATCAGCCCATGGCGTTGCACCAGCAGCCCGAAGATCTCGGCATCCGGCTTGATCACCTTCTCCTCGCCGGACACGATGATGTCCTCGAACCATTGCAGGAAGGCAAAGCGTTCGCGCGCCACCGGGAAGGTCTCGGCCGACCAGTTGGTCAGTGCCAGCAGCCGCACCGGCTCGCTGCGCAGCTGCTCCAGCAGCGCCACCGATTCGGGCAGCTCGCCATTCAGTGTCTCGGGCCACCGCAGGTGATAGGCGGCAATCTCGTCGGCATGTTGCGGAAACTGCGCTTGCAGCAGCTTCACCGCCTCGGCCCAGGGGCGGCCCCTGTCCTGCTCCTGGTTCCATTCCGCCGTACAGACCCGGGCCAGGAAGTCTTCCACCTCGGCCTCGGTGCTGAAGATCTTGCGGTACAGGTAGCGCGGGTTCCAGTCCACCAGCACCCCGCCAAGGTCGAAGACCACCGCGTCAACCGTGGGAGCGGTGTCGGTTGCCGTCGTGCTGCCGGATGGAACCGTCGTGTATTCAGACATCGTGAGCCCTCCTGTGCGTGGATCGTCTCCTATTCTTTCACAGGCTCTTCAAGGGCGTCTGAAGTCCCCAGGAATTCCCGAATCACCGGCAGCACCCAGTCCACCCGCTCTTCGTGGGCCGAATGCTCCGTGAACGGCAGGTGCAGAAGCTTCGCGTGCGGCACCCGGTCCAGCAGGGCCTGGGTGTGGGGGCGACTGACGAAGGGATCCTCCTCGCCGTGGATGATCAGCGTCCGGGCCCGGATGGTGCGGATGCGCTCGCCCGGATAGGCGTCATCACCGTCGCTCAGCCACATGGCCAGCACGGCCCGGGCAAAGGCATCGAAGTCCGGTTCGGGGTTCAGCGCCTCGTAGGTGCCCACGCCATAGGTCTGGCGGGTTCCCGGGAAGAGCTTCCGCCAGAAGTCGGGGGTGGCCTTTGCCAGCTCCTCGCGGGCCGGATCATCAGGCGGCAGTTCCCACTGGGCCCCGATGGGGATGATGTGCGTGACCGGATTGGCCGGATCGGACGCCAGCCGCAGCGCCACGATGCCGCCATCGCTGTGGCCGATGACGCCATAGCGCGCCAGTCCCAGATGCTGCACGACGGCCTTCACATCCTCTTCCAGGCGCTGGTAGGACAGTGGCTGCGGGCCCAGCGTGGACCGGCCGTGCCCACGGCTGTCGATGCCGATGAGGCGGTGCGTGGCGGCCAGCCCCGGCGTGAGCAGGTTCCAGGTCTCGATCTGGTCGAAGCCGCCCGGCAGGAACAGCAGCGCCGGCCCGCCCGGGTTGCCCTGTTCCTCCACGTAGATGCGTGCGCCGTCGATGTCCAGGTGCTGGCCATCCCGATGATTGAAGGTGTGCATGTCAGGGCTCCGGAGGGGGATGAGCGATCAGACCATGATAGCCACGCCCGCTGCCAGTTTCCGTCAGCAGGCCGACGCCGAGCGCATCCCTAAGGTAGCTCCTGGGCTGGAAGCCTGTCTGGAAGGCTGAGCGAGGCCTGCGCCCGACGCTCCCGCCGCGTGCTGATGCCCAGCGCCACGATGAACTGCAGGGCCAGCAGCAGCACGATGGTGGGGGCCGGCGCACTGTCCAGGAAGAAGGCCAGGTAGACGCCCACCAGCGAGGTCACGACCGTCAGCAGCACCGCCACCCCCAGCATGCGGCCGAAGGTGCGCGTGAGCAGCCGGGCGATGGCGCCCGGGGCAATCAGCAGCGAGATGGTCAGCACGATGCCCACCGACTTCAGCGCCCCCACCACGGCCAGCGACACCGCCGCCAGCAGCGCATAGTGCAGCAGGCGTACCGGTAGCCCCGCCGTGCGCGCCTGGACCGGGTCGAAGCTCTGCAGCATCAGGTCGCGCCATTTCAGGCAGATCCAGCCGGCCACCACCAGGGCAATGCTGCCGCTTTCCAGCAGATCCTCCGGGCTGGTGCCCAGCACGTCGCCAAACAGGATGTGCTCCAGATGCACTTCGCTGCGCGCCCAGACATACAGCAGCAGCCCCAGGGCGAACATGCTGGAGAACACCACGCCCATCACCGTGTCCTGCTTGATGCGGCTGTGCTCGTTCACGTAGCCCGTGAGCAGCGCGCAGCCCATGCCGGCCACGAAGGCCCCCACCGCCAGCGGGATGCCGATCATGTAGGCGATCACCACCCCCGGGAAGACGGCATGCGAAATGGCGTCGCCCATCAGCGCCCGGCCCTTCAGCACCAGAAAGCACGACAGCAGCGCACAGGGCACGGCTACTACCGCCGCCATCAGCAGTGCGTCCCGCATGAAGTCGAATTGCAGGGGAAGCAGCAGGGTGTCGAGGTCCATGGTGGGGAAGGGAATCGGAAAGGGGCGGCAAGTGGCGGGTGGATGAGGAAAACGGGAAGGGCGACGGCGGGCCGCCGGATGCGGCCCCGGTGTCAGCCGCGCACGGCCTGACGCCGCCGACGCCGGGCAGCCAGCAGACCATGCGTGGGGGCGAACAGGAAGGCCAGCGCGAAGAGGGCGGCCTGCACCAGCACCACCACGGCCCCGGTGGCGCCATCAAGGAAGTAGCTGGCATAGACCCCGATGAAGCTGCTGACGGCGCCAATGACGGTGGCAATGATGATGACGTGGCCGAAGCGGTCCGACAGCAGGTAGGCGGTGGCCCCAGGTGTGACGATCAGCGCAATGACCAGGAAGGCCCCTACCGTCTGCATGGCGGCCACGGTGCAGGCGGCCAGCAGCGCGAAGAAGATCAGCTTCATCGGTCCCGGGTGCAGGCCCACACTGCGTGCATGGGCCTCGTCGAAGAAGATGACCAGCAGATCCTTCCACTTCAGCAGCAGCACGGTCAGCGTGACGGCGCCGATGATGACCAGCTGCAGCATGTCGCCCGGCGTGACGGCCAGGACATTACCCAGCACGATGGTCTGGATGTTGACGCTCGTGGGCGAGACCGACACCATGAAGAGCCCCAGCCCGAAGAAGGTGCTGAAGATCAGGCCGATGATCACATCGGGCTTCAGACGGGTGTGGCGGTTGAGAAAGCCGATGGCGCCGGCGGCCATCAGCCCGGCGAAGAACGCGCCGGCCGAGAAGGGTAGTCCCAGCATGTAGGCACCGGCCACCCCCGGCACGATCGAATGCGACAGCGCGTCACCGATCAGCGACCATCCCTTCAGCATCAGGAAGCACGACAGGAAGGCGCAGACGGCACCCACCAGCGTGGCCACCCACATGGCGTTGGTCATGTAGGCATAGCCAAAGGGTTCCAGCAGCAGCGCCCAGCTCATGCGGGGTTGCTCCTGCCGGACGACGGTACGGCCGTGATGCTGTCCGGGTTGCCGCGCACGGCGGAACGCCCACCCACCAGCACCAGCGGGCGCTCGTCGTCGGTCATGATGCCCACGGGCAGGCGGCCGCCCGCGTCATCATGCGAATGCGGCAGGTCGAAGTGGCGCAGCACAC
>ERZ773070.939-NODE-939-length-19092-cov-6.647949_pt1 | contig 19092 bp, 25 predicted proteins | sample MGYA00580618_ERZ773070 | MGnify/ENA primary metagenome ERZ773070 (study PRJEB29015, sample SAMEA2738023) | human oral metagenome | biome: human oral; feature: human-associated habitat; material: dental | place: China | collected 2019 ... | reverse complement strand
AAATCATATGTCATAAGATGTACATCTTTTTTCATAATACTTACTTGATTTAATATCGATGTTTTTGAGTACATATTATCAATATTATTTTTACTTTCTGTAAATTTTCCATCCATTACATCAATATGAAAACTATTTATACCTGCCTCTTCTAAATTATATATATCTTTTACAAATCTATCTTCTTTTAAATCTAATATTGAAACTGAGATATCCATATTTTTTCCTTTCTTATCTTACTTATATTTATTTTATTTATATTGTTATTTAATTTATAGTAATATTTCTTATTCCCTTATATTCTTCTTCCTGGCTTTCTAAATTATTATCATAAACCTTATATGTGTTTTTTATATTAAGTTCAATCGATACCATTTCTTCTACTTTTGTTTTTAATGGAATCTCTATTTCTATATTTTCTTTATTTTTATATTATATATAGTATTTAAAGTTACAAAAGTATATATAAAATATTAATTAGAGTTATTATATCAACGTTTATAAGGTGTAACTTTAGGTGTAACTTTCTACTTTTAAAGTTACACTTGATAAGGTTAAACATTGATATAATAATGTTTTGTATTTTTTGAAAGTTACACCAAAGTTACACTTGATTTTTAGATTTGTAACTTTGGATTTTGAAAGTTACACCAAAGTTACACCCAAAGTTACACTCTTTTAAATCCTTTTTGAGGGCCATAATTTCCAAACCTTGTTGATTTTTCATCCTTAATCCACCCAACTATATTACTAATTATTAGGTTTATCTCTTTTGCATCTGATCGTTTCATAAAACGTAAATCTCCTTTTAAACACTCCTCATATACTTCAACTGCACAAACTTTTTGCCTGTAAACTACTGGTGCATCATTATCAAATTTACCTGATAAAATCTGTAATCTTGCTCCCTTATCAAGAGAATACCAGTTTGCTGTAATCGGCTTTTCTAGATAATCACGGATTAAGCCCTCTTTCGCGTTAGACTCTTTATGATGTTCCCGTGCAATATTGGCCAACTCCTCAGCCTCCTTACTAAGTTGCAAGCTTTCGCCCATCACAAATAGAGAATATGCTTCGGCCCATACCTGGTCAACCTCTTTTGGCAAATCATCCCAAACACTTTTTTTAATATCTCCTAAACAAATATCAATCGGCCAAAAACGTCTATTTCCAGTTGGATCTTTTAAAAATTCATCATCATTTGAGGTCCCGTAGAAAACACATCTTCTTGGATATTTGCTTGTTCTTCGGCCGTAAGCTTCCCTGTAAATATCTTCTCTTTTACTCAAGAATTGCTTGATTGCATTCGTATCATGCCTGTTCATTGCGGTAAGTTCTCCTACCTCGACAATCCAGCTTCCCTGGATAAGTTCAGAGGCTTCTTTACCTTCAAAAGTTTGTAAGCTATCATTGAACCACTCTTTGCCTAATATAGAAAAGAAAGTACTTTTACCTACACCTTGAGGGCCAGCCAGGATTGTCATAACGTCAAATTTTACACCCCCGACAATAGCTCTTGCTACTGCAGCTACTAAACTTTTTCTAATAGCTTCTCTTGTAAATGCGTTGTCTTCCGCCCCAAAATAATCTATTAGTAAGGTGTCTATTCTTGGTATACCATCCCATTTTAAATTGGTTAGGTACTGCTCCACATAATTAATTCTGTTGCTATCACTAACTATTAATAGGGCCTTATCTTGCTTATCTTGACCAGTTATTTTATAGACACTTTCCAAATATCTTGAAAAAGATGCATCGTCCACCTCTGACCAGTCCCTGTGGTCTTTGCTTGCGTCGTAATGCTTATCCCATGGAAGCTTGCCAAAGACTAAACCTCTGTTACTGAATGTGTCTATGGCAATTTTCCCTTTTAAATTTGGATCATGTTCCAGGATTAATACTATGTTATTTATAGTCTTTTGAATTTTACCTTCTTCATTTCTTTCTAGTTGAGAAAGCCAGTCTAATTCATCATCTTTAGAGTCTTCTTCTCCAACTACATTGAATATATCTTTAGCGTTGGCCACCATTTCACTATTCATTAAAGCTGCTACTTTAGTATCTTCAAGAGCTAGTTTTTTCATGGCCGTGTAAGATGGATATTTGCTTACGGGCGTTCCGTCTTTTACATTGTCATCTAAGTTACTAAATTTGTGTATTCTTATTAAGTCAAATGCATTAACAAGTTGGCCACAACATGGATCCGTTGCGTGATGAGAATATAAGAATTTATTATCATATAGTACCGCTCCTCCAGAAGTACTACCGCCGGTAAAAGTGTATCTATCAGGGCTTGCAGTTGATTCATACAAAGCTGGAATAAACGTTTGTATTGCAGTTGTGATGTCGTAAACTTTACAAAACGAACCAACTAATCCATTTTTAGTTAGGGGGTCTTGTTGCCTAGCCAACAATTGTTTTTGTCTAGTGTCTTGTCCTGGTACATGTGGCCACGTATTAATATCAGTCCAATCATCATACATGTTAAGTATGCCTTTACGGCTGCAAAATTGACCAGGGTAAAATTGGAATATGTACTCGCTATCCACCGAACATGAGGGATAATACATAAATCGGTTAACTTCAAATGTTGTAGGGTCACAATTTTCAATCCCTAACAAGCTACCTAACTTTCTAGCAATTGGTTCATATTCATCGGGGGTACAACTTTCATCAAGCGGAATAAGAACCCTAAGTCTAGGTGTATAATTGCTGTGCTTTCTAGTTGAATAAACAACAGAAGTACAACCTAAGGCACCTACTCGTTTTAAAATATCATCAGTCATATTAGGTTGAATGTTATCTAAATCCAAACAGACAACATCACGACTGATTATTTTAGATGCTTTTCTTCGGCCATCTAAAAGCTTAGCACCTGTGAATCCCCCAACATCTTTTAATTCATCTTGTTCTGATTTTTTAAGCTTGAGAAATTCCTCGTATTTCTCTTGTGTTCTAACTGGAGATTTTAAAGTTTCAACAAAATCAAGCCAACTAATATCAGTATTTTGCCAAATAGTCGCTTTTCTGTGATTTGCCTTAGCAATTCCTAATAACCTATTTGCTTGCACTTTTTAACCTCCTTTCTAATCTTTCATATAATATTTAGTCTCAAATCCAGCACCTTTTAATATTAATCCTGGAGCCCAAGGAATAGGCTCGGCTAAAATATTATTTACTTCATCTAGTTTTTCATTTTCGTAAGCATCAATAACCACTTCGTCGTGGATGTGCATTACTACGTCATAGTTTTTCTCGTATAATCTTAACAATGTTTCGGCTAGACAATCTCTAGCTATTGCTTGAACAACGTTCTCGACTAGCTTACCACCATAAGTTGAGTTGACCTCCCATTTTTTAGTTGTTTGGTTTACCCCATAATAATGGAGCGCATCTTTTCCAAATTGATTAGTCTGTAAAAACGGCTTTGGATAAAATAATTTTCGACCACTAGGTAATTTAATAGTGATAAAATCTAAACCGTACATCATATCCCATTCACGTTGGATTTCTAATCCTCTTACATATTGAGTGCCGTTGCCGTTCATTGCTTGAATTACAGCATCTCCTACTGCATACCACAAGCGAACAATGTTCTTGTTAGCCTCTCTCCAGCGAACTTTAATATCTGTAAGTTCGTCATCAGATAGCCCCATTCTGTCAGCACCCATTGCAATTAATGCGGACTCACCACCTTGGTATCCTAATGCTAATGTTGCTACTTTTCCTCTTTGCCTTAAGCTATACTCAGGATTACCTTTTTTAATCTTATCAATCGGAACATTAAACATTTGGCTTGCGGTTGCTTCATAGATTTTTCCGTGGGTTGCGAATACTTCATTTACCCACTCTTCTCCAGCTAACCAAGCAATTACCCGTGCTTCAATAGCACTAAAATCACTTATTATAAACTTATCTTTACTTGTTATAAAAGCTGTTCTTACTAACTGACTAAGTGTATCAGGAACATTGTTATAGAGAATTTTAAGTCCTTCAAAATTTCCTAATTTTGCTAGCTCTCTAGCAGTGTCTAGTGTGCTTATGTAATTTCTAGGTAAGTTCTGAACTTGAACTAATCTACCAGCCCAACGTCCAGTCCTATTAGCTCCGTAAAATTGTAATAACCCTCTTACCCTATCATCTTCACACATTGCATTTTCCATAGCTGAATATTTACTAACACTCGTCTTACCGAGTTGCTGTCTAATCTCTAATACTCTTCTAACTTTTAGAGGCAAATTATCTCTTGATAGTAAATCGGAAATAACATCTTTTGTTAGACCAGGTAAATCTTCATCAAGCTGACTTTCAACCCAAGTTTTAAGTTGTGAAATACTGTTAGGATTTTCAAGTTCAGTAATTTTAACAGCTTCTTCTGTTAGTTTCTCTGTGCTTTCTGCATCAATTTTTAAAATAGAATCAACTAACGTCTTATCAACCTTAACTCCTTTAGCATTCATTAAAATATCCATTTCCCACAGCTTCTGTTCTTTTGCTGGAACTTCAAAGGCTTTTAAATGTTGATAGATTGTAAATTCCGCCTCGACGTCTTGCATATTATATTCACAGTACAGTTTCCACTTATCTAAATCATGGTGTGGATCGTTCCAAGTTCTACCACCATTAGACTTAGTAGGTTTACATGGCACTGAAAAGAACTGAATTAATCTATTTCCAGTTGTCAATTTCTTTTTATCCTCAGCAATCCCTATTGCGTTACCAGTCATGCTTAATCCAGCAGGAAGCCCTAAATATGTAGCGTGAAACATAGTACATCTCCACTGGGAAATATTTGTCTTATATCCAGCTTGATTCAAACAATACCATTCAAAAGCCGCGTTGTAAGCATGCTTTAAACAATTTTCATTATCAAGCAACCCAATAATATAAGGGGGGATTTCCCCACCTTGTTTTAAATCCACTAATTGTACAGGCAAGTCATTAAGCTTATAGGAGAACATTAAAATTTCAAAGTCATCTGACTGGGCGTATTTATAAGCCCCGCTCTTAGCAATATTGACACTGTTTCGAGTTTCTATATCAATACTTAAATGTTGCATAGTTTCCTCCTATTAATAGGGGGATTAATAACCCCCTAAATTTTAAATTTAAAGTGGAAGTCCTGTAATTGGATCTACTCCGAAAGTATTTTGTTGAACAGGTTGCTGTTGCATCGGCTGTTGATATTGTTGAACCGGAGCTTGTTGAGGATTAGGGAATGGATTAGCTGATTGTTGAGTTCCCCCAAGAGCCGAAAACACTTTATTAGCCGCAACAGGTGCACCGCCTAAGACCTCACCATCTCTAACTTTTTGAATGTGAGTAAGTCCGAACCCTACCCCTTTTTTCCCTGTGTGAATATATGGAAATACATTAATCGCCACGTTTGCGTACACTCCAGAATAAATTTGATCCTGGTCCAATATAGGTTGAACATTTCTATCAACTATTTGAGGCTGTCTGTCTGCGTTTGAGCTCGCCGTAAACACCCAACATCCTTTACATTCATCCCCAAACGGTGTCCCATCTTGCTTCACTCCATCACCATCATGAATTGGATTAGCAACCACAGGAGGCATTACCCCGTTCCATTTTTCGTTAAGACCTTTTTGAGTAGCTGCTTGAATTGCAGCATCTAAACTTTGCTTACTTGCTAAGTCACTTTTCGGTAATAAAATAGTTGAGCTATATTTTGGAGCTTGCTCCGGACTATTTGAATATGGTTTAAATACGTTCACATAACTTAATCTTACATTTTGTACTACTGCTGTTGTTTCGTTTGTCATAATTTTATAATCTCCTTAATTTCTGTTTTAATTTAATGGTTTAAAAATGCTTGTCGCATTTACAGTATTTGTTATTGAAGGTCGTTTGTCATTTTCAAACACTAGAGTAGGCTTACCTTCACTTGTTATTACCATATCACCTACAAGTGTATTAAATTGTTCCTTACCTAAGGCTTTTTCAAGTTTAGCCAAAGTTAAAGGTACTTTATCAAAGATTATTGCTTCATCAATACCTCCGTCTATTAATTTCTTAAGTGCTTCATCCTGATTAGACCAAGAGCGCGAAGTTCTTCCGGCCACGGCCTTTAGACCCTTAACATCTTCACCGGCCAAGCACAAGTTGAGTGCATAAGCTTTTAAATCGTTAACCCATTTGGCAATATCTTCTCCACGTGCGATGTATTCATAAAGCTTATCTTTTGGAATCTCATTGGGATTTAAGTGTATTTCTTTTTCTAAAGTTAGATTATTCTCGGCTCTTGCTGTGCAAATATCTCTCGCTTTGCAAAACTTACAAGCTTTAGCAGAGGGGACTAACTCACCTTCACCGCTTAACGCTTTTTCAGCTTGAAATTTGAAATAATCACCCCATAATAGAAGTTCAGTTAAATTGGCAGTCCAACTAGATATATTGTTAAGTCTAGGTTGAACAATATTCATTTCAACGTGTTCTATTTGGTAAATCAGACTGAATGCTTCGTAAGCCCCCAATGCGTACAAAATAAGCTGTTCATTTTGTTCTGCTGAAACAGGAACCCCTTTACCGTATTTCAAATCCACGATAGAAAGTGTGTTGCCGTGGATAATGATACAGTCACAAGTCCCAAATCCACCTTTTACCCATTTAGAAAAATTAACTCTTTTTTCAATCTCAATGTATGGCTGAGAGGAATAACTCAAGGCTTTTTCTTTGATAAAATCCACATAAGAATCTGTATAGGAATCCATTTCAGTTTGATAAAGTTCATTTTCTTTAATCTTTTTAACTGCTGCATTAAGCTTTCTTTTGCCAAATCCTTTTGGATCTAAATAATGCTTAAGTTTAAGCTCGCTTAACTCGTGCGCCAACGTTCCCTCTTTAGCATAGACAGATTCGCTGTCAGGAATACCTTCTTCCATCTGCACGCTACCTGGACAAGTCGCCCATCTGCTAGCACCACTAGCGCTAAGCTTGGCATGAGCCCTTTCTTTGTGATTAATTTCTGACATTAGATATCCGCTCCTAATTCTCTTAATTTAAGCGCAAAGGCTCCAAAGTTCTCTTGTCCTAAATGCGCTAATGATACTGCGTTAAATTGTTGTAATAAGCCTTGCAACTGTTGAATTTTTCCAGCTTGCACTAATGCACCAGAAGCGCGCTGTAAATCTTCTAATGTGTAAGTTTTTGCAGCCGTTGGTACTGCTGTTTTCACCGGTTGAGTTTGAGCTGGTTGAGTTTGTACTGGAGCGGTATTTTGCGCCGAGGTAATTGGGACTACATTTTGAACTTCTTGAACTGGTTGAGTAGGTTGACTTACCGAAGTTGGAACTGATGATATATTTTGGGTAGAAATGCTTCCCGCATTAAATTCACCATTACCCAGTTTAATAAGAACATCATCCAATAAATTCACATCTTCTTTGCTTGCAATAATTACATTTACGTTTACTTTTAATTCCATTTTTTAAAAATCTCCTTTATTTTAAATCTTTTAATAATCTTCTACCTTCTTGAATGTATTGGATCTTAATATTGTGATCAGTACATTCTTGAATATTGTTTATTACTACATCTACTAATTTCTTAAGGTATTCTCTTCTTGAGAACTCTTCCGGTGAATGGTTGTACTCTTTTAAATAAGCCAAACTTTCAAGAGCTGTATAACACCCATTTTCAATTAAAATTTCACCGTTATTTTTTAGTTTACTTATTGCCATCCTCATTTTTGAGTAGGGAAAACCTAAGTCATTAACTAAATCATATTTGCTGCAACCAGGATTATTAAAAATATAATTCCTGATTGCTTGAGTTAAATTAACTCCAACATTCTTCCTCATTTTTAAAATCCTCCATTTGAAATATTTTATTGTCGAAAATATCCTGTGCTTGTCTTATTATTCTTCGTTCTAAACTGTCAAATTCAATGTTGTCTAATTGGTCTGAAATTTTATTACTTGTAAACCTCAAATCTTCTATTAATTCACTAAATCTTTTGTTTTTCACCATAAATAATATCTCCTAACCTATCTATTAAATCTTGAACAAACTCTTTTGGAATTTCTTTACCATCAAGAACAACACATTTAATCTTCTTCTCCTGGATAAGCTCTTGTTCTTGTTTGTTAAGCATATCTTTTAACTTGTCTATGGTTGCTATTTCTTCAACTCTCGGACTACTTGCAGGCTTACCATCTAAATGATTAAGCTAAAATTCACCGTATCTAATTGTTTTTTGAATATCATCTTTTGGAGATTCATGTTTCTTATTCGCTCTAATTCCGTATTTCAAAATGTTTGCTTGACAAACACTTCCGAAGTCATCTACTACTTGTTGAATAACATCTATAGATTCTCCAAAATGGTATTTATAGTGTTGTGGATTTTTAACGTTATCATTCATTTCTTGCAATTTCTCCTTTTTTATGTTATTTTATAATTGAATTTTTAATTAAGTAGTCGCTTATTTTTTAACGGCTGCTTTTTTTATTTATTTCCCGTACTTCCATAACCGCCCACTCGTTCGTTTGATAGCACCTCAACATTATTTATAGGTAATACCTTCGTAAACATCCCTTGTCCTATTCTTGAATGTTTAGCTATTTTTACCTCTTTGTCAGTTATGTTGTCGTATAGGAATGTTATATGCCCTTCATTGTCTATATTGTTATAAAAGTCAGCATCTATAACCCCTACACTATTACTCATTCTAAGGCCATGTTTTTTTGCAATACTAGAACGCGTATATAGTAACAACCCTTCATCTTCTTTCATATAAGCCTTAACTCCTGTAGGGATAACATTGCTTATCGTTCCTGGTTGCAATATAACGTCCTCACAAGCGTAAAAATCAACACAAGCACTATATGGTGTACCTCTTGCAGGTAACTTACCGTCATATCCTCTAATTAACTCAAATCCTCTCATTTTCTTCCTCCTATTCAAAATATTTGTCGTATCTCTTATCAAATGCGCACAATACACTACCAGTTACTAATATGTATCCCGCAAACAGTTGTTCAAACTCAAATTTTGTCATTACTAGTGCGCAAAGGAAAATAATTGTAAATGTCCAATAGATAAGATTAAGTGTTCTTTTTTGTAAGTGCTTAATCATGAGTTATGCTCCTAATTCTTCTCAATTTTTAATTCAATCTCATTTTTTGATTGGTTTATTTCTGAATAATTTGTTCCATCAGATATCACTGTTTTGAATTTATTAATTTTCGGAATTATCATTTGTATGTAATCCAAATTTACATATTGAATAGTCGATTTATCGGTGGTTATTTTCACGAAGCTACTTGATATTTCGGCTATTTCTTTTGGAATATCGTGAGATAAAGTACAATTTTCTAAATAGGTATCATCTAAAAAAATTAATTTCTTTATTTCCATTTTTTATGCTCCTTTTTTTGCCTTTTCCCGCTTCTTGTTCAACAATTGGGAATTGATATAATTGTAAATTCTAACTTTGTTGTAGGTCATGTTGGTATTTTTAGTGCCTTGCATGTATTCGTAAGAATTATCTAAACTTTCTAACTCCAACATATACTCGTTAAATTTCCCTTTGTCTGTATCAAGTTCGAGAAATTTCCGCAAGTCATCTCTGCTTAACCAGTCTTTAGGATTTTTTAATTTGTCTTCATAAGCATTGAACATATTAACCACTCCTTTCTTTTTTAGTAATAATATAAATTTTTTGATATAATATATTTAGTAAAGATTATAAGGAGAATCTAATGAAAAAAAGTAAGTTATCACTAATTTCACTGATATTGACAGCTTTATATGTTGTCTATTTAATTTATTATATTTCAAGTACTGGCAGTAAAGCTGCTACTGCTGATTCAGCAACGCAAGTAGGAACTGCTATAGGACTCGCTTTAATTACACCACATCTAATTTGTACAGCCGTTGGCTTACTGATGAATGCTTTGGGGTACTTTCTGAAAAAACGAGGCTTTATATTGACAGCAGCGATTTTATATACCGTTGCAATAGTATTAATGCCTATTTATTTCTTTTTTGTGCTTATTCAAACAATTTTATGCTATGTAGCATATGCAAAAATGAACCCAAATAAAATACAACAAAATCAATAAAAAATATAAAACAGAAAATAATCTTTACTTTAAACTCTCTTATCTATAAGAGGGTTTTTAATTCGCCAAAATGATTCACGTATCGTGAACTTAGTTTCTAAAAAAAATATCACTAACTCTTTTGTTAAAAAAAGTTGCAATTTTAATTTTAGTTTCATCTCTAGGAACACGTTCTTCTAGTTCATACTGACTGACCGCGCTAGTAGACACACCTAATTTTTCGGCTAGTTGACTTTGGTTAAGTTCTTTAGCTTGCCTTAATTGTTTGATTCTTTTCCCGAATCCTTCCATCGTACCACCTCCTTTGTGTTCACATTTCGTGTTGATAAATATATAATAACACCTATTTTTTCATTTGTCAACACATTTTGTGATTTTTTTTAACTGTAAGTTGATTTTTTTCACAAAACGTGTTATTATACTCTTAAGAAAGAGGTGTTATTATGAATTTCAAAACTAGATTAAAACAATTAAGAAATGAGAGAGGAATAAGTCAGCGTCAATTAGCTGAGTTTTTAAAAGTCGCACCATCTACAATATCAATGTATGAAAACGGTCAAAGAGAACCTAATTTTGAAGTTCTAGAATCGCTAGCTGATTTCTTTAATGTCGATTTGAATTATTTATTAGGTAAAACAAACAAAACCACTAAAATAATATTGGATTCTGAATCTTCTAAAGGTATTCAAATCCCTGTTCTTGGGACAGTACCTGCTGGTATTCCTATCACCGCTGTTGAAGATATAATCGATTATGAGGAAATCCCTAAATCATGGGAGAATCAGGGAGAGTTTTTTGGATTAAAAATTAAAGGTGACAGTATGTACCCTACTCTAGAAAATGGTGATGTTGTTATTGTGAAAAAGCAAAGTACAGCAGACAACGGAGATACAATAATTGTAATGGTGAATGGTGATGACGCCACTTGCAAGAGATATGAGCGTTCAGAAACTGGAATAATGCTTATACCTAACAATAACGCTTATAATCCAGTTTTTTATACAAATGAAGAGATAGAAGCATTACCACTAACAATAATTGGTAAAGTTGTAGAATTAAGACGAAAATTTTAAGATAGCCAACCTTAGCTATCTATTATGGTTAAAATGCCGCCAAATATATTCTAAGGAGAAAAACAATGAAAAAAAGTAAGGTATTATTAAGTTTAATATTAACAGGTTCAATAACGCTGACTGGATGTTCAAGCGAGAAAAAAGAAGAAGTTAAAAATAACAATTCTTCTACCTCTACGCAAACGCCAGTTAAAAATAATAATGAAGCTAAGCTAGGAGAAAAATTAATATTTGAGAATGAAGCTGAAATTACAGTTAAAAAAGCCGAATGGACTGACGAAAGAAATCCAGCAGCGGATATAGAAGCTAAAAAAGTGTTATTAGTAACTTATGATGTTAAAAATTTAACTGGCAAAGATTATTCTGTTGGATATGAAACGGATTTATATATTAATGGAAAAAAAGCTGAACCATATCATATTAAAGTAACTTTAGAAACAATCTCGGCTAATAGAATGTTAGAAAGTGCAACCCAGGCGTTCGCTGTAAATGAGGATGGAGACCTTGAACTTGAAGTAAGGCCGTTTATGTCTACAAAAGAAAAGAAAATAATTAAACTGAATTTGAAATAAATAAAAAAACTCCCTGCACCCCGCCAAGAGTTAGAGAGTTTGTGGCCGTTTAAACCAGTAGGACTATTTTAAGCATTTCTATATCGTCATATAAAAATGTAACTCTTAAAATCTCCTAGAATAATTGTGTATAAATATACAATATAAGTATATCATACACACCTTAAATTAACAAGAAAGGACGTGTATTAAATGTACAAAGAATTAACCAAACAAGGCAACTATAAATACGTTCAAACCTACAAAGGACTTGACGGTAAAACAAAGCGTATTTCAATAGTCAAACCGAACAAAACACGTGCTACCGAAAAAGAAGCGTACGAAGAACTTCAAGAAAAAATTAATAAGATACTTAATCCTGAAATAAAGTATGAAAAATTAGGATATTATAAAGAAAAATTTTTGGAGTTTAAAAAATCTTCATTAGCTGAAGGATCTTATAGAATGTATTCAACATATATTAGAAAGTTAAATGATGATGAAAAAATAGAAGAAATAACAAAAATAAAATATGAAAAAATGCTAATTGAGTTTAGAGAACAATATTCTCCCGAGGCGATAAAATTCATGGTAAGATTATTTAATAATTTTTTTAAATTCATAAAAAAATATTACATCCCAACTTTTGATATTCACTTGGAGTTTAAATTGTCTAAAGAAGAAAAAGCAAAAGAATTGCAGAAAATAAAATATTTAGAAAGCGAAGAGATTCCTAAAATTTTAGCCAGAATTAAAAATAATAAAGTAAGAAATATAGCTATAATCCAGTTACACACAGGTCTAAGAATAGGAGAAGTATTAGCACTAACTCCTGCGGATGTTGATTTTAAAAATAAAACAATAACAGTAAATAAGACAAAATTACAGAATGGAAAAATTTCCGCACCTAAAACCATCAGTAGTATAAGAACTATTGAGGTGTCAGACTACGTTTTGCAAATTCTGTATGATTTTATTTCAAACTATGATTTTATTTTTAAAATTTGTTACAACACAATTATTAATCATCTCGGTAAATTAAACATCACCTCGCATATATTTAGACATTCACACGTAGCATTACTTATTGAAATAGGGGTCCCAATTAAAGTAATATCAGAAAGACTTGGTCATTCAGACACCTCAATAACCCTTAGTATTTACACACATGTCACCGAAAAAATGAAAGTGGACTTGAGATCTAAGTTAAAAGACCTTTCCCCATTTATTCCCCAACAATAAAATAATTAAAAAATAAACGCTATTAAATCAACTCTTAATAGCGTTTTTAAATATACCAAACAATTATAACATATTTATTTCTTCAAGTACATTATAAACACATCAAATAAGAAGAATAATTAGCAATATTAAAAACAACTACTAATTATCCTTCTTAAGTTTTACATATTATTTTCTGTTAACTGATTTATTTCTCTTGAGATATCAATAATACCTTTAGCAGAATTTTTAAGATTATTTGTGTATATTAACAACATGTAATCTTGGTTACCAAAGACAATAGCTGTATCGTGCATATTAGCATCTATTCCACCGTATTTGCTTGCAATTTTTTTATCTGGAATCCCTTGTTTTATCCATTCATTATCGCTAGAAGCTTCCAAATATTTTATTAAATCTTGATACTTGTCTCTTTCATTATATAATTTTGTCCATACTGCTTCCATCATTTTTGGAGTTATTCTATTTTTCTCAGCCTCTGCTGGAGGTAGTGTTATTCCTAACTTAGCAAAATACTTTACAAGAATATCCGTTGCAGTCGCAGTATTTCCTATTAACATCTTAGTTGCAGTGTTATCTGAATATTGAATCATATTTTGAATAACATAATCAAGTTTATAACTATCTTTTTTCTCTTGATTAGTAATTTCCCCCCCACCTTCTTCTAAATATTTAGGATCGTATTTAATATCATCATCTTTGCGTATTTCTCCTGCATTTATTCGATCATATATTTTCATCGCATAGACAACCTTAATAGTACTTGCTGCTGCAAAATAACGTTCATCATCTTCTGAAAACCTATATCCCGTTGAAAAGTTTTTATAAACTATTCCTATCTCATTATTTGCTTTATATTGAGATATAATATTCTTCATCGCCTTATCTAACTCAATTGTGTCTAACTTTTTCTTCTCTTCTGGTTTTTGTTCTTTATTTTGGTTATTTTCTGCCTGCTGTGTTGTTTCTTGATTTTTCGCATCTTTTTTCGCTTTTAAATATCCACCTGCTGAAAAAACTCCATAAATAATTAAAACCACTGCTAGTGATTCAATAAAAAACTTTAATATTCTTTTCATTAATCTTTTCAATTTCTTATTCACATCCTTTTCATGAACATCCTCATACTTAGTTTACTACACATCTTATAATTCATCAATATATTTAGCATTAATAATATATAACTTTATAAATTGAAAACAGAAAAGAGCAAATTTCTCTTTTCTGTTTAATTTATCTAAAGTTTTGTTTTTAAATAAAAATCTTGTTCAGAAATTTTCTTAAATCCAATTTTTTCATACATATATTTTGGAGTATCATTAGCATCAGCAACTAATAAAACATTTTTTTTCTGTTCATTTTTTACAGCAAAATTAATCAGATGCATAGCAACTCCTTTTCGCCTGTATTCATGTGATACATATAGATTGTCTATTTCGAAAAAGTCAGCCTTTACGATAATATTCGCTGTCCCAATAATTTTATCTCCATCTTTGGCTATTAATTGTTTTATATTATCAGATCTAATATCTTCATAAAGAAGATCTTGATTATGTTCTGCCCACTCCTCATCACTAGATTCCAAGTCTATTTTATATTGGAACTCCAAATAGTTATTCAAATCTTTTCTAGTCAAATAACTTATATCATAACCGCTATCTTCTTGTTCTACAAAATTATCAGCATCTAAATAATACAAATCTAAGTTTATCTCTGTATAATTCTCTTTTTTTAAGTATTTTTTTAACTTTTTAGAGAGTGTTATATTCTCTTGAGATGCCAAATGAATAAAATTTACACCTTTATCTCTAAAAAAATTTCTACATGCAGAAATGTAGTAATCTAATTCTTCTATTGTCTCTGGTGTTTTTTTCATAAGTAGGTAATTTCCACTAAAATACAGTTTTGATTTTAATGTTTGGTATACTACATACTTATCTGTTTCTGTTGCCACACGAGCTCTCGAATGAATATCTTTAAAACTGTAATTCAATATACCTACCTCCTTTTTTATGATTTAAATTTTAGTGACTATGTCCGTGAGGTCCATGATGGTGTTCAAAATGTTGAATTATCTCTAACACTCTCTTACTAGCTGTTAAGTCATAGACATTTCTTAGCGTCTCCAAATATGTAGGTTCGTCATGAAGAACATTAAAGTAAGTTACAACCTCTTCTTCAACAAAATCAATGTAATCTTCTTCCTCAGATAATGCATTCAACGCTGCACCTAAAAGAATAGGATCATCTTTAATTAATGAATGCTCATTGTATAGTTCATAAATTTTGTCATACTCATACAGTGCTTTTAGTGCATTTATTGTAATAAACAATGTTTCTTCTGAAAGACCTAGAGTTGTTAAAATATTTTGCATCATAACGCGAATTTTATCATACTCTTGGTCATCTTTATAAAGAGAAATAAGATGTAAGTAGGCGCTCATAGCCACTCCTTGAAGCTCTAAATATTTCTCAAGATAATTTTTTGCTTCCTCACCTTTTGACATATGCCCTAGGTGTAAATAAGCTTCCGTAAAATCAGCATCTAGTGCAATAGTTTTTAATAAATGCATTTTCGATTTTTCTAAATTTTGTATTTGATTATACGCAAAGGCTAATGAGAATAATATACCAGCATCTTCATAACCTTTACCATGTTGATTATAAAATTCAATGGCATCATCAAAACGTCCTAAAGCAAATAAATTATCAAAAGCTATTTTGAAGTTTTCTAGCGTTTGTTCTTCATGGAAAATTCTTTCACTTAAATCTTTCGCCTTTTCTTCTTGACCTGTTGTTAAATAAATTGCAACAAGTTCCTTATCGATAGCGCGAATTGCTTCATCAAAATCTGTTCCACGACGAGCTTGAAGAAATTTTTCTTCCGCAATCTCATACAATCCATCTTCCATATAGATTAGCCCTTCTTGGTATAAAATAGATGGTGTTTTAGGGGCGTTATACAGTACAACTAAGGCATCATCTTTTCTATCTAAATATTGTAAATTATGTACATACCCTTCTATTGCATCATCGTCTTCTTTATTTTGGTCATAAATTATTTTAGACAGCTCCAAGCACTCTTCAAATAATCCATTGTCAAATAAGATAGAACGAAAATTTTCCTGTTGTTCTCTATCTAAGACACTAAAGTCTATCTCTTTTAATTCTTCTAAAAATTGTTCAATATCCATTTAATTTTCTCTCCTTGCTAGCTTATCCATAACGAATACTAATTCTTCTTTTACATTGTCATTTCCTAAATTTTCTATATTAAGCAATGCTTTTTCTAAATAACGTTGACTTATCTCTAAAGTTTCATTCAAAATACTTCCAGTATTTTTTATAAATTTAATTATATTTTGTTTTTCTTCTAAACTAGAATCTTTCGAAAAATTCTTAAACAAAGCTGAGTTATGTTCTCTTGCGATAATTGCTGGTAAAGTTATATTTCCGTTTATTAAATCTTGACCTATTTCTTTACCTAAAGTTTCACTTCCTCCAGCAAAATCTAAATAATCATCAATTATTTGATAGCTCATACCTAAATAATAACCAAAAGCATAACTACGTTGAATATTTTCATTAGATGCACAAGAAACTATACTACCTGCACTTGTGGCAAAAGCAATAAGAATAGCTGTTTTCCTTTTTATCTTCTTCAAGTAATCTATTCTTCTTGTTCTTATATTATATAACCCTTCTTCTTGAATAATCTCTCCTATACAAAGCTCTTTCAAAGTATTAGATAAATACATATGCAGTCTTTCATCCTTAAATTCTGCAATCTCTCTTAGCACCGTTGCAAATAGATAATCACCTACGTAAAGAGCATATTCTTCTCCATAAGCCCTACTCATAGTTGTCTGTCCACGACGAGTTTTCGCTTTATCAATAATGTCATCATGTATAAGACTAGCTGTATGAATAATCTCAACTATGCTTGCTATTCTTATAATATTTTTTTTATTTTTTTCAAAATCACCTAGATTTGCACATATCAAAAGCAGTAATACGCGTACTCTCTTACCACCATTTAAAAAATATTCCTTAATTATTGCATTTAGTTTCTTATCATCACTACGAGTGATTTCGAAAATATCTTCTAGTACCTCTTGTACTAAAGTATCATATTGTTTTAACATTTTTTCCACCATCACAAACTTGTAAGAGCTTGGCTATCTTTCTCATCAAAAGTTAAGTTATAAAAATCAAACCATTGACTTATAATAGTTCTATTAAAAGAGTTTATATCCATAGTTAATTTTGTCAATCCTAGGTAGCCCGCTTTCATCACATCTGTTAATAATATTAATTTATCCAAATCATACTTTAACAAACTATAATAGACAAAGCTATAATAATCACCAAAAAGAAGATTTTTAGTGGGTATCTTTTGCTCTACTCTACAATGATGCTCATAAACAGAGCTGAGCGTATAAAAAATTGCCAAATTATACTTCTCATTGTTTAAATTATACTTTTCAATAAAGTATTTTATATTCAATTTTTCTATTAACTCTTTATTATAAGTATATCTTTCCATAGCATATCCTTTGCAAATTGTCTGTTACAATTATACCACATTATGAAAATTTATAAAATCTTCTCACCTTGCTTTCACATAAATTATTTAAAAGAAAAATGAAGTTAATTAATTTTTACTACTTAATTAACCTCATTTTATAAATAATTCTATAGATAACTTATTGTTTCTTGTTGTTCTTGTTGTTCTGGAAACTCTGTTGTTGGTTCTTTTCTAACAAATAACATAATTGCTACAATTAAGTGCAACAGGTATATAGGTATTAACAATCCTACAGAAGTCACCCCAACAGCTATTGCAGCTAGTAAGAAAAATACTCCTGATAAGACAGGCTTCTTCATTAAAAATGCCCCTAAAATAGTTAATATTGTCACAATAATATAAATAACAACATAAGTTATAAATGATGCTATCATTAAATCCATGCGTTGTTCTGGTGTTAAATTCGCTGTTTTCGGATTACTAGCAAAAATTTGTTCTGCTTGCTGGATTATATCTGGATTATCTCTTATTAACTCTGTTTTAAAAAATACAATATACACTAGAACTCCTGTTAAAAGTATTAATAACACATTAGCAATCCACGCTAAAACTTTCTCTACCGTTCTACTAAATGGCTTCATAAATAACTCCTCCTAATTTCATAATAAAGACAAGATAAAATTTATCTTGTCACTATTATATCATAAGTTTGTCTTTTTTTATAAATTTTTAATTAAATATTACATAGAATTCTCTTTTTTTATTTTTCTATTTAGATACTTATCTTACTCCCTCCAAAAAGATGTCGTTTTATATAATTCCACATTGTTTCACGACCTATTTTAACTTCTGCTATTCCTAGCATGCCATACGCTATTTCTTCACCATTACTTAGTATCTCTACTTCTGCTTCATAAACATTTATTACTTCTTCTTTCTTATTATCTTTTGATATTTTAGTCGTAGTAGGAATTATTGAAATCTTAGTAACCTTTACTTTTACTGCTTTTTTTTGTTCTCCTTGAAATCTAATACTCCCTTCTTTTCCGACTTCTAATTGTTTTACGTCGCTTGGATTTAAATGTAAAACTATTTTGTTTTTACTTCCTTCTGGTAGTATAGTTACCAGTGGTTGTGATATTTCTACACCATTATCTTTAACTATATTTTTTTCAACTTTTGTATTATCTTTATTTTCAATATTATCTTTTTCTTCAGCTTTATTTGAGTTATCTCTTGTTTCTGAGTTTTCTAATTCATCTAAATCTATATCCACCAATTTAATATTTTCTCTAAAAAATGAGTCTTTTTTCTTATCTACCCACTCTTTTACTTTATGTGCTATTTCTTTAATCTTTTTAAAGGTTTGTTTTATTTTTTCAAAAAATCCAATTTTCATCGGTAAATTATTTTTCTCAGTTTCTAATAATACTTTTTGAATTTTCTGTTTTTGTACTTGACCTTTATCTGTATCTATATCATCTTTAAAACTATCATAACTTATTCTAGCTTCTTCTATTTCCTTATCCTTAAAGTTCATACCATTTACATTATTTTTAATATTATTTGTATTTATGCTCTTAATTTTTTCATTTTCTTTTTTTGCATAA
>ERZ773070.938-NODE-938-length-19160-cov-141.992672_pt1 | contig 19160 bp, 17 predicted proteins | sample MGYA00580618_ERZ773070 | MGnify/ENA primary metagenome ERZ773070 (study PRJEB29015, sample SAMEA2738023) | human oral metagenome | biome: human oral; feature: human-associated habitat; material: dental | place: China | collected 2019 ... | reverse complement strand
GGCAGGTCCTCATTGTCTGTTCCGACACGCCCGGGAGCGGGAATCACCGAAGATTCAAATCAGGAGTTTTGCATAACCCTCTCGGTCATGATGGAGGGCCTGAGCATTGTCGGCGATGGCGCCCAGGAGTTCATGAAGCGTCATCTCGACAAGGACAGGGAGCTCAACATCGGCATGGACATCGCCTTGGCCCTCGGTGATCCGGCCGCGATCACGACGACCGTGCTCATGATCCCGCTGTCGATAGTGTTCGCCTTCATCATCCCGAACATGACCTACTTCCCGGTGGGCGTGCTGACGAACATCGTCTACATGGTTCCGCTCATCTCGCTGGCAGGCAAGGGCAATCTGTTCCGCACGGTCACGATCAGTGCATTGTTCCTGTTCATCGTCGAATGGCTGGCGAACATCTTCGCCCCCGAGGCGACCGCCATGATGTCGACGATGGGCGTGGATGTCAACGGCATGGTCACCGATGCCTACTTCGGCTTCAGCCTGCCGAATGTCATCATCGCAACCCTGCACCAGATCTTCGGCTGACGGACATCGTCGGGCTCGGGGAGCAGTGTTCCCCGAGCCCGACCCGGAGAAAATCATTGACATCGAGATGAAGGATTCCACCATCGTGACTGTTTCCATCCCCTCAGAGCTCGTGCACGTCGGGCTGTCGGTCGCGGGCCGAGAAGAACTCTTCACGACCATGGCCGCGCAGCTGGAAAGACTCGGCTACGTACGCAGCACCTTCCTGGAAGGGCTGCTGGCCCGTGAGAGCAGGTTCCCCACCGGGCTGCCCATCAGCGGCGGCGTCGCCATCCCCCACACCGACCCCGAGCACGTCCGCTCCAGCTGCATCTCCATCGCCACCTTGAAGTCCCCGGTTCCGTTCGGCCAGATGGGCGGCGACGACGAGGAGATTCCTGTACGGCTGGTGCTCATGCTCGCCCTGCACGAATCCGACGATCACTTGACGGTGCTTCAGCAGATGATGAAGAACCTGCGGAACACCGACTTCGTCGAAGAGCTCCTGGCCTCCGATTCGACGCCGGGCATCGTAGAACGCACCCGGGCAGTGCTCGACCCCTGACCGGACGGACAACACCCCGACGGGCCATCCGATCTCCCCAGGTCACCGCTCGACCCTTGGCCGAGCAGACACCGCAGAACCACCCGACCCGTACCCGAGAACTTGTTCACAGGACCCTTCAGCAGAAGCGCCACCCTTGTCATGGCCGTGTCTGTCGGCGCCGTGAATGAACCTCCGAAACACCGAACGGAGAACATCATGACCATGACACCCCAGGAGAAGATCGTCCAGATCGCCCACCTCATGTTCGACCGGCACCTGACGGACCTCGCAGGCGGCAACATCTCGGTGCGCGAGGGCGACACGATCTACACGACCCCCCGCTACGCCGGCGCCCGCCGGCACTGGGACCTGCAGCCCGAGGACATCATGGCCGGCTCCCTGTGGGACGAGCAGATCTTCGACAACCCCCGTTTCACTCGCGAAGGCGTCTCCCATGTTCACGCCTACCGTCATTTCTCCGAGGCCACCGCGATCATCCACGCGCACTCGCCGTGGACGCTCCCCTTCGCCACCTTCGGCCTGCCGATGGAGGCCGTGCTCAAGTCGACGCAGACCTTCGGCGCCCTTGAGATCACTCCCGAGGTCGAGCCGTACTCGGAGGAACAGTCCGACGAGATCATCAGGCTCGTCGACCGCCACCGCGAGCGCATCGGCGAGCACGGCGCGCCGGTGCTGATTCCTGGGCACGGCGTGTTCATCATCGGCCTGGATCTCGACACCCTCATCGACTCGGTCGAACGGCTGAACACCAACGCCATGGTGCTGCTGGCCAGACCGCTGGTCGAGCAGCTGCGCGCGGGGAGGTGAGGTCATGGCCCGCTTCGTCACCGCCACCCTCAACAGCGCGATCGACCGGATCATCCGGATCGAGCGGTGGACACCAGGCATCGACATGCGCGGTCCAGCAGTCGTCGAGTGCCTGGGGGGCAAGGGCATGGACAGTGCCGTCGCCCTGACCTGCATGGGGCAGGAGGCCACCGGGGTGGTCAACGTGGCCGGGCCGGCCGGCGACCGGGTGATCGCCCTGGGGCAGGGCTACGGCATCGACGTGCGCCCCGTGCGAGTCGGCGGCTCGACGCGTGAGTCGCACGTCGTGGTCGAGACGGCGACCGGTGAGATGAGCCACATCACCTGCGGGACGCTCGAGACCACGGCCACCGGTTTCGAGGAGTTCGCCAGGACGCTGCGGCGGGCACTCGACGGCGCCGCCTTCTTCATCGCTTCCGGCAGCCTGCCGAGGGGCCTGGGGTCCGAGGCGTACGAGCAACTCGTCGACCTGGCCGGCGAGGCCGGGGTGCCCGCCCTCGTGGACTGCTCCGGGCAGGTGCTCGTCGAGCGCGCAACGGCGACCGATGCCGTCGTGAAGTGCAATGACGACGAGTACGCCGAGGCCTTCGGCCTGGCGTCCGCATCCGGTCATGGCATCGAGGCCGTGGTGACGGACCTGCGGGAACGGCTGTCCCGGTCGGGCTGCTCGGCGTTCATCGTCACCTGCGGGGCGGAGGGCCTGCTCATCGCGACGAAGGACCAGATCGTGCGGGCCGTCGCCCCACGGCAGCTCGCGGTCAACGCCGCAGGAGCCGGCGACTCGGCTTCGTCGGCCGTGGCCTGGCGCCGGGCGCTGGGCGACGACTGGACCGGGACCGCGCGGTGGACGGCAGCCGTCTCGGCCGCCGCGGTGCTCACCCTGCGAACGGGCGAACTGGACCTCGAGGTGGCGGAACAGCTGCTGCCTCGGGTCTCCGTCGCCGTCCTGTGAGGAACAACGACTGAGAGGACCACGATGACCGCAGCCATGACGTCCATCGCCGTGACGGGCGCGGAGAGTCTCACCGCCGTCGAAGCCCCGGTGCCTGCTCCTGGCCCGGGGCAGGCGCTCGTCCGAGTGGCCTACTGCGGCATCTGCGGCTCCGACGTGCCCCGTTACTTCGATGGCGCGGTGCACGCCTTCCCGCAGGTACTCGGCCACGAATTCTCCGGGGCGGTCGCCGCAACCGGCCCGGGCTGCAGCACACCGGTGGGCACGCGCGTGGCGGTCGCCCCGCACATCCCGTGCGGGCGGTGCGGGCAGTGCCGTGACGCCAACCCGACGCTGTGCGAGAACCACTCGTTCATCGGTTCCCGCGGGCCGGGGGCGATGGCGCAGTACGTGCTCGCTCCGGCCGAGAACCTGGTGCCGGCCGGCGTGCTCTCGCTGAGATCGGCGGCACTCGTCGAACCACTGACCGTGGCCCTGCACGCGGTGGACCAGGCGGACGCCGGTTCCGGCATGCGCGCAGTGGTGCTCGGCAGCGGCGTGATCGGCCTGATGACGGTGCTGTCGCTGCGCGACAGGGGTGCCGACGACGACATCACCGTCGTCGACATCAACCCGTGGGTGCTCGACGTGGCCCGCACGATGGGTGCGAGCCGGACGATCAACTCGGCGGAACAGGACGTGGCAGAGGCCCTCTCGGGCGAGCCCGCCCCCGAGCTGGTCATCGAGACGGCCGGCGCTGCTGCCACGATCCGTCAGGCCCCCCGGCTGGCGGCCGGGCGCGGGCGGATCGTCCACGTCGGCAAACCGACCCGGCCGTTCGAGATGGACGTCGACGCCTTCGAGCAAATCCTGCGCAAGGAGCTCACCGTCAGGGGGTCATGGCTGTCGTACTCCAGCCCGTTCCCGGGCCGGGAGTGGACCGATGCGGTGCGGGTGCTGGCGAATGCCCCGGCCCCGCCGGAGAGCATCGTCACCCACGAGTTCGGGCTCGACGAGGCGGCGGCCGGTTTCGAGGTGATGCGCGAGACCGGCGCCGAACGTCTGAAGGTGATGTTCCGCGTCTTCGGCGAGGACGTCTGATTCCGCGCGCCCATGGTGCGGCGAGCCACCGCCCCTCGACCAACGATAGCTTTCGATGTATCGTCGATGGCGTGATCCGGCTGTCCCAGAGCCGGACGAGGAGAGGAGCCATCATGTACTCGACATTCCCCACGGGTGGGCGTCCGGGGCGCCGGGGCCGCCGCGACGACAGGATGTCCCCCTTCGAGGCGATCGAGGAGCAGCTGAGGGGTCTCACCGCCCCGCGGGGCGGACGCGCCGGGCGCGGCGACGTCCGGGCGGCCGTGCTCGCGCTGCTGTCCGAGGAGCCGATGCACGGCTACCAGATCATCCGGGAGATCACCGAGCGCAGCGCCGGCGTGTGGAAGCCGAGCGCCGGGTCGGTGTACCCCACGCTGCAGATGCTGGCCGACGAGGGGCTCGTCGAGGTGAGCGAGCAGGACGGCAAGAAGGTGTACAGCCTCACCGAGGAGGGCCGCAGCCAGGCGGAGGCGGCGAGCGGAAGGCCGGCGCCCTGGAGGACGGCGGCCGAGCAGGACGTCCCCGAGTCCATGGTGCTTCCGCGGGCTACGATCCGTCTGGTGCAGGCCGTCGCCCAGGTCGCGACGAGCGGCACGGCGGTGCAGGCCCGCAACGTCACCGATGTGATCGACGAGGCGCGCCGGAAGATCTACACCATCCTTGCCGAGGACTAGTGGAGGGCCGAGCCCGGGGGCCGGCGCCAGCGGAGGTCGCATGAGTGGCAGCAGAAGCCTTCGGGCCCGTTACCGGCGCATCCTGGGCTACTTCGCGCGGCTCACCGCGCAGCTGTGGTTCTTCGACGCGGTGCTGCCGCGCCTGGGGCTGCGCAGACTGGCCGAACGGGGCCGCGAGAAGCGCCTGCGCACCGCTGCGGTGCGCTTCCACGCGCTGGCCGCCGAGCTCGGCGGGCTCATGATCAAGCTCGGCCAGTTCATGTCGACCCGCCTCGACGTGCTGCCGGCCACCGTCACCGACGAGCTCTCCGGCCTTCAGGACGAGGCGCCGCCGGTGCCCCTCGACGCGATCCGGCGGGTCGCCGAGGCGGAGCTGGGCCTGCCCCTGTCGGAGGCCTACGAGGAGTTCGAGGCCGAGCCGCTGGCGGCCGCCTCGCTCGGGCAGGCGCACCGGGCGCGGTTGACGCGCTCCGAGGCCCGCGACGTGGGCTTCCGGGACGTGGTCGTGAAGATCCAGCGCCCGGCCATCAAGGAGGTGACCGACGTCGACCTGGCGGCCCTGCGCAGGGCGGCCGGCTGGATCGCCCGCTACCGGCCCATCGCCGAGCGCACGGACATGCCCGCACTCGTCGAGGAGTTCGCCCGCACGACCGCCGAGGAGCTCGACTACCTCAACGAGGCCGGCAACGCCGAGCGCTTCGCCGAGTCCTTCCAGGACAGCCCCCAGGTGGGCTGCCCGTCCGTCGTGTGGGAACGGACGAGCCGGCGCGTCCTCACCCTGTCCGACGTGACGGCCATCAAGATCAGCGACGTCGAGGCCATCGAGGCGGCCGGCATCGACCGCAGGGAGGCCGCCTTCGCCGTGGCCGACGCCTACATCGAGCAGGTCTTCAACCAGGGCTTCTTCCACGCCGACCCCCACCCCGGCAATCTGTTCATCACTCCCCTGCCGCCCGCCCAGGCCGCCGAGGCGGGCCGGGGCTGGCGACTCACCTTCATCGACTTCGGGATGATGGGCGAGGTGCCCGACAACCTGCGCGACGAGCTGAAGGAAGTCGTCGTCGCGGTGGGACTGCGCGACAGCCACCGGCTGCTGGGCTGCATGAAGAACCTCGGCATGCTCCTGCCCTCCGCCGATCTGGCGCTCGTCGAGCGCGCGGTAAGCCAGCTCTTCGACCGCTTCGGCGGCATGAGCCTGGCCGACATGCGCACCGTCGACCCGAAGGAGTTCGTGGCCTTCGGCATGCAGTTCCGCGAACTCATGGCATCGATGCCGTTCCAGCTGCCCGAGAACTTCCTGCTGCTCATCCGCGCGGCCTCACTCATGAACGGGCTGTGCGTCGAGCTCCACCCGCAGTACAACCTGTGGGACTCGGTGGAGCCCTACGCCCGGAGTCTCGTGGAGGGCACGCCCGGCTCGCAACTGGGTGTGGTGCTCGATGAGTCGAAGTCACTGGCCTCGCTCGTCGTCGGGTTGCCGCGGCGCATCGACCGCGTCCTCACGATGATCGAACGAGGCCAACTCAGCGTACAGACCCCGGACACGCTCCACGAGATCCGCCGCTCCGAACGAACCCAAGGCCGGATCACAGCGGCCATCATGTTCGCCGGACTGCTCATCGGTGGCATCATGCTGCGCGACAGCGAACCAACCTGGGGAACCGCCATGACGGCAGTCTCACTACTACCCCTCGGCAGAGCCCTGCTCAGCGGACGAGCACCCCGGGCAAGACGAGGCCCACCCCGCCCCCTCGTCAGGACTCCCGAGGAGAGCCACACGCCTGAACGATGAAACTCAAATGCGTCCACATCTCACACGGATCGAGCCGGTTCACGTCCTCGATACCGCCCGTGCCCAGGATCGGCACGTATCCGAAGCAGTCGTCGGGGTCGGGGATGCCGTAGCGGCAGACCGCCTGCCGGTACATCTCGGCGCCCAAGGCCCGGTTTCGGAAGTCGTTCTCGTGCAGCAGGTTCAGAAGCTGCTCGGCATCGGACCCCAGCTCGCCGGTGGTCCCGTGCCGGTAGTCGTACTGCACGAACCGGCCGGCACGCCAGTAGATGACGTCGCACAGCACCGTGGTGAAGACCGGCACCATGTCGTCGCCGACCGGGGCGGCACGTTGCAGCTTATCCACCGCATGCGCCGGGTCGACCAGTCGCACCAAGCCGTCATCGAGGTAGCCGGTGCCGAACCGGCTCCACAGGGATCCAATCGCCTCGGGCACGAGCGGCCGGTAGTGGTCCAGCACCTGGTCGTCGAGCCGTTTCACCCGGGTCACCTTCTCGCGGCTGCGCCCGAGGCTCGACAGCCAGGCAGGGGTGCGCAGGTCATCGCGGGGGAACAGCTGCAGTTCACGGGCGCAGTCCTGCGCCGTGTAAGGGGGATCGAGCTGGGGCTCGCGGCTGTCCTGCCGCATCGTCATGCGGAAGCTCCCGCCGTCCATGACGAACTTGGCATAGGTGAACGCACCGCGCCCGGGCTCGGCCAGCGCACCCCGCAACGCGACCATGAGCTCGAACAGCTCGGCAGGCGCCACATTGTCATAGGGGCGATTGTCGTGGTACGAGCGGATCCAGCCGCTACGACGATCACCCACTGCCTGCACCATGGCCTGCAGGTACTCGGCCCGGTTCGCCCGCATCCACTCGGCGAGCCCGTCGTGCAGGGTCTTGACCATCGCCGCCTGGGCGTCCGGGCCCACGTTGAACTCGCTCACTCCGGCACCCCTCTCCCCCGGCCCGCAGGCCAGGCACTCCTCTTGTTCCTGACAACAAGCTTATTCACAAGGGCCCTCGTCAGAAGTGTTGCCCCTGGTCATGGCCGTACCCGTCAGCGCCGTGAACGAACCTCGGCCCCAAGCGCTACGTCTCGTGCGGCAGCGGGTGGCCCACATCCATCCCGCAGGAAGCACAGACGACAGATCGACACCCGCCCTCACGAACGGACGCAGGATCACCTCGACAGCCCATGCAGGCAACCGGTCAGCAATACCCACGATGTACACCGCCACTGACGCAGATTCCCATGCACTATACCGAATGTGGCGATCAACAGAATCCTCGTCATATTTTGGTTGATAACGGTCCCCCAAAGAAGTCAGTGCTTTTTTACCACGGCGGAAGTTCTAACCTTATGCCATTCATCAAGAGCAACCCTGTACTCCCTACGATCATGACCCCTTTCATTTTCACCAACAATCACCCACTGATCACGAGACATCGAATCCATCAATTCAATAAACGTCTCAACCTCACGGCCACGAGGACCATACTTCTCCCACGACTCACGGACACGCTTCTCGGCCATCAGCCCCTCCTCCGTCACGGCAAACCAGTGAAGTTAGTTGTCTTGCCATTCACCCCGAAATCAACATTGACCCGTACATCACCATGTAAATCGACTGGAATCTCGACAAACCCATCAGCCATACGCTCATTGAAGTCTTGCACAACTTCTCTGTCTGACCAGTGTCGGCCCATTGCCGAGTTCGCCGTGTTGCCCGGAACGGTCTCGGTGCCGAAGCCGGTGAAGTTGTCGGGATTTCCGCCGATGACCCGGTCGGGGCCGTGCAGGGCCTCGTGGTGGGAGAGCATGTCCTTGGCCTGCGGCCTCGCCTGATCGGCCGGCACACCCTGCCGCTCGAGGGATTCGGCCAGGTTCCGCTCGGAGTCACGCCGACACCGCGCCGCGTCCGAGCCACCCCAGGTTTTGCCATCAGCCCGAGAGGATTATTCACAACCCTTGCCGGACCCACCCCGACCAAAGCCCATCCCCTGACAAAGATCCAGTTCTGAATAACCCTCCGGGCACCCATGCCGTCCTCACGGATCCCCTGGGCCAAGTCGTTCATCCCCGCTCCTGCAAACCCACCCGACAGCAGAACTCCGCAGCCCCGGAAAGATCGAAACCCTCGACCACCTCCCGACTGACCCGCACCACACCCACAACTCACACACGCCCACCAGCCATAACACCGACTCACCCATCACCAGACGAACCGTCATCATCGTGCGGCAACGGATGACTCACATCCATACCCGCAGGCAACACAGACGACAAATCAACACCAGCCCTCACGAACGGACGCAAGAGCACCTCCACAGCCCACGCAGGCAACCGGTCAGCAATACCCACGACAAGCGGCGCAATGGACTTCGCATCACGAACCCCGCCACGGGTGTACCGACCAACAGCCTCATCGTCATACTGAGGCCGGTAACGATCGCCCAGCGAAGACAGAGCCTTTTTCACAGTGGCAGAAATACTTATCTTCCGACACTCCCGAAGAGCCTTAATACTCTTATCAAGGTCATTATTCTTCTCCACCTCGCCCACGACAACCCATTGATCATGGGACATGGAATCCATCAACTCAACAAGAGTCTCGACCTCACGGCCACGAGGACCATACTTCTCCCACGACTCACGCACACGCTTACTGGCTACCATTCGTCACCACGATCACTCATTGCCTGGCGAGTCATCATCATCACCGTGCGGCAACGGGTGGCTTATGTCCATGCCCTCAGGCAACACCGAGGACAGATCAACACCAGCCCTCACAAACGGACGCAGAATCACCTCCACAGCCCACGCCGGCAACCGGTCAGCAATCCCCACGACAGGCGGCGCCACAGACTTCGCGCCACGAACCCCACCACGCGTATAGAGATCAACAACCTCCTTGTCATACCGTGGGCGATAACGATCACCCAGCGAAGACAAAGCCTTTTTCACAGTAGCAGAAATACTCACTTTTCGACACTCAAGAAGAGCCTCGTTGTACTCACCAAAATCATTATTTTCGCGCGTCTCACCAACAGTCACCCATTGGTCGTGGGACATGGAGTCCATCAACCCGACAAACGCCTCGACCTCACGGCCACGCGGGCCGTACTTCTCCCACGGTTCACGCACACGCTTACCAGTCATCTCATCCCTCCTTCATCACGGCAGACCAGTGAAATTCGTCGTCTTCCCGTTCACACGAAACTCGGTATTCACCCGAACATCACCACGGAGATCTCTTGGAATCCCTGAAACCGCGTCCTCCATGCGGCGATTAAAATTCTCTACCGTCTCATAATCTGACCAGTGTCGGCCCATTGCCGAGTTCGCCGTGTTGCCCGGGACGGTCTCGGTGCCGAAACCGGTGAAGTTGTCGGGATTGCCGCCGATCACACGGTCAGGGCCGTGCAGGGCCTCGTGGTGGGAGAGCATGTCCTTGGCCTGCGACTTCGCCTGATCGGCCGGCACGCCCTGCTGCTCGAGGGAGTCGGCCAGGTTCCGCTCGGAGTCACGCCGGTACCGCGCCGTGTCGGAATCACCCCAGTGCTTGTCATCGACCCGGGCATCCATGTTCCTCTCGCGGATGTTCTGGGTCAGGTCGTTCATCCCGCGCTCCTGCAAACCCACCCGACAGCAGGACTCCGCAGCCCCGGAAAGATCGAAACCCTCGACCACCTCCCGACTGACCCACACCACACCCACAACTCACACACGCCCACCAGCCATCACACCGACTCACCCATCACCAGACGAACCGTCATCATCGTCGTGCGGCAACGGGTGGCTTATGTCCATACCCTCAGGCAACACAGACGACAAATCAACACCAGCCCTCACAAACGGACGCAGAATCACCTCCGCAGCCCACGCAGGCAACCTGTCAGCAATACTCACAATGTACGGCGCAATGGATTTCGCATCACGAACCCCACCACGGGTGTACCGACCAACAGCCTCATCGTCATACCGTGGGCGATACCGGTCACCAAGCGAAGACAAAGCCTTTTCAGCAGTGGCTGAAATACTTATTTTTAGACTCTCTTGGAGAGCCTCATCATACTCATGAAAATCATGATTCTCCTCTGTCTCACCGACAACAATCCATTGATCATGGTACATGGTATCCATCAACCCGACAAACGTCTCAACCTCACGCCCTCGCGGGCCGTACTTCTCCCATGACTCGCGTACTCGCTTACCAGCCATCCTGTTCCTCCTCCTTCGTCACGGCAGACCGGTGAAATTGGTCGTCTTGCCATTCACCAAGAACTCAGTATTCACCCGAACATCACCACGAAGCTCTCTCGGGATCTCTGAAACCGCGTCCTCCATGCGGCGATTAAAATTCTCTACCGTCTCATAATCTGACCAGTGTCGGCCCATTGCCGAGTTCGCCGTGTTGCCCGGGACGGTCTCGGTGCCGAAACCGGTGAAGTTGTCGGGATTGCCGCCGATCACACGGTCAGGGCCGTGCAGGGCCTCGTGGTGGGAGAGCATGTCCTTGGCCTGCGACTTCGCCTGATCGGCCGGCACGCCCTGCTGCTCGAGGGAGTCGGCCAGGTTCCGCTCGGAGTCACGCCGGTACCGCGCCGTGTCGGAATCACCCCAGTGCTTGTCATCGACCCGGGCATCCATGTTCCTCTCGCGGATGTTCTGGGTCAGGTCGTTCATCCCGCGCTCCTGCAAACCCACCTGACGGTAGGACTCCGCCGTCTCGGGAAGATCAAAACTCTCAGTCACCTTCCGGTTGACCCGCACCACACCGTTGTCGTCGATGCTCACCAGCCCCTTGTCGACGAGCGACTGGATCTGCGGCGGGACATTCGCGGGATCATCGAGCTTCCCGTTGTGCGTCAGCCCCGAGTCCGACAACCCCTCGGACGGGTCGACGGTGCCGTCGAAGCCACGCCCGCTGTCGAGCCGGGGATCGCCGTAGATCTCGAAACCGCCGTCAGGATACCGGTGCAGCGCCGAGCCGTCCTCGAACAGCGTCGTGTACCCGCCGTCGGGGGCCAGCTGGGTGATCTGCGTCGTCCCATCGGCGTGCACCTTCGTGTACAGGCCGTCTCCGGCATCGGCGACCGTCGTGCCGTCGAGCTGCCGCACGGTGGTGTCACCGTGCTGCACCGTCACGATGCCGTCGGCGTCACGGCTGATGTGCACCGGGTCGGCACCGCCGCCCTCGATCGACCAGCTGCCGTCCTCGCCCCTGTGCACCGTCGTGCCCTCGGGGGCGCCGGTGAGCTCACCGCGCTCGTTGACCGTGAAGTCACCGTCGGCGTGGTGCACCTGCAGGCCCTCCGGCGAGGTCTTGATCGACGCCTCACCGTCGGCGACGGTGACGTGGCCGTCGCTGTTCTTGGACACGGTCTGGCCACCATCGTGCGCGACCTCGACGGCCCCGTCGGAGATCGTCGCGTCGGGGCGGTCGGGCCAGTCGGTCCCGTTGTCCCAACCGGGCCGGTCCCTCCCGGCCTCGTCGGCCAGTTGCTGGGCCGGCTCGTCAGCAGCCTCGGGACGCGTCTCGTCGTGCCCGGACGTGTCATGCCCGGGCGTGGCGTCCTCGGGTGAGCCCGGGCCATCGGCGTCATGACTCGGACCGTCCGCCTCATGAGAGGCACTGGCGTCCTCGCGCGTCGGCCGGTCATGAGCGGCAGCATCGGTGCGGGCATCGCCCTCGCCATGATCGCTGCCATGCCGACCCTCGTCCTCACCGGCGCGGACCTCACCGGCGTCGGCCGGGGCATCCGGTTCACCACGGCGGGCCGGAGCCTCACCATCGCCGTGCGCCCCGCCCGAGGAACCGGCAGCGTCACCACGGCCGCCGGCGGCATCCGGCCCAGCGGCAGACGTCCCCGCCTCGGGGGCGCCACCATCGGCCGTGCCCCGCTTGGCCGCCCCGGTCTCGGCGACATCGCCGACATCGGCCGGGTTGCCGCCCCCACCGCGCCGAGGCTCCTCCGGGGAACTCGCAGGACTCTCCACGTCAGGACGCCCGGGTTCGGCATCCGCAGTGATCTTGTTCGCCCCATCAGAATCGAGCCGCGGGCCCTCACCGGCAGCCGAGCCGCCGGGCCCCATGCCATCGCCGGCCGGCCCCCTTCCGGCAGCCGAAGCAGCGTCGGCAGCCGAATCGGCGCCGCGCGCAGGAGCCCCCTCACCCAGATCGGGCACCCCGGTCCGCGACGGACTCCCCAGGCCCGGACCCGCAGCCGAGTCCCCGAGCCCGTCGAGCCCCCGCCCGGCCGTACCGGCCCCGGCATCAGCCAGCGACGGGGCGTCGATCCCGCTGACATCGGCACGACTCAGGTCAAGACCCGAGCCGTCCCGCACGGTGACACCATCGACCCTGCCCAGATCATGCAGCGCACCGTTCTCGACGGCGGTCGCCGCCCGGGACGCCATGCTGACGCCCTCACCGCCATGAGTGGCAACATCTGCAACCCTGACGCCGAACTCACCGGCCGACCTCACGACGAAGGAACCGCCGGGCACAATCATGTCCGCGATGGTCCCCGCGCCGCGCAGGGCCATGCCGCCGGCCTTCGCGGCGGTACTCGCTTCGGCACCGAGTTTCAGAACGCTACCGGCATCAGCACCGGGAATGAAGAAAGTACCGATGTTCGTGGCCGAGGAGAAGAGCGCCCGCACCCCGTCCTTCTTCCACGCCTCGAACGGGTCATCAGCCGTCAGATCAATGTTCACCAGACTCGTCACCGTGTTCGCCACGGTGAGCTCCTTCTTCTCGACGAAATCGGTGAACGAGTTCTCGACGCCGGCGAGCCGCATGGCTCCTGCCACGGTGGAGAGCGGGGAGCCGGCTACGGCGATCGACAGGCCCAGGTCGCCCAGAGACGACCACGCCTGCCCGGCGTGGCTCCAGTCGCCCCACTCGCCGGTGCGCGGGTTGTAGCTGATGAGTGACGCGCCGCCCTCGAGCAGGCCCTTGATTCCGTCACCCACACCCAGCACGGCCGACTCGCCGCAGTTCTTCGCCTCGTACTCGGTCTTCTTCCCCCAGGGCAGACTGTCGAGCTGGTCGAGCGCCTCGCCCGTGACGTTGGTGGGCTGCTGCTCGAAGCACTGGTCGGGGATCAGCCCGTGCAGGGTGTTCACGCACTGGTTCTCGGCGTTGACGATCTTGGCGACCTGGTCGTTGATCCGGGCGAACAGCTTCGTGTTCTCATCGCAGAGCGCCGGCGAGTCCCACCAGTCCTTGTGCTCGGTCACGGCGCTCTGCGTCGTCGTGAAGGTGCCTGCGCCGTAGCAGCCGCCATAGGTGGGAGTGCTGGTAGCCGGGACGTCCACGCCCTTGAGCGCCCTCGCGCGGAACTCGGTGGCATCGGCTCGTACCGCGTCGAGGTCGGATTTGATCCCATCGAGGGCGGTGGCGAAGGTGTCCATCGCCTCGGCGGCGCTGCTGAGGGCGGACTCCACCGTGTCGGCCGCGGTCGCGGCGGGGTCCAACAGGCTGTAGACGGTGGCGGACTCGGGCGCCTCGTAGACGCCCGCCGTCTGCAGGCCGGTCCAGGCCGTCTTCATGCCGTCCGTGTTGTTCCCGACCGAACTGCCCATGTCGCGCAGGTCCTTCGCCGCGTTCGTCACATAGCTCGTGTCGATCTTCGGGATCATCTCGGGGTCGACCAGGGCATCCGACATGCGAACCGCCTCCTACAGGGGGTGGGAATGGTCAAGGGGTGGGAATGGTCAAGGGGTTTGAAGTGTGCGGGTCATCGTCCGCGCGTCTCGCGGGCGAGGGGCGGGGTCTGGGGGCTCGGTCCGAGCCGAGCTCCCGTCGGGGCGCGTCTCGCGGGCGAGGGGCGGGGTCACGAGCCGAACACGTTGTGCTGCTCGAAGAAACTGAAGTCACCGGTCTGGGCGGCCGTGGACATCTCGGACTGGAAGGTGGCGGCCATCTCCTCGTTGCCCTGGTTGTACGACACGGTCGCACTCGCCACTCCGAGAATGCCGGCCTGCACGCGGTTGCCGATCGTCGTCAGCTCGTCACTCAGCGAGCTGATGAGGTCGTTGACCGCACCGGGCACCGCGCCGGTCACCGTGTTGACGCTGGCCGACCCCTCGGTCATCCCGGCGGTCAGGCAGTTTGACAGATCGGTGAACTTGTCCTCGCTCAGACCCGTCTGGAACTGGTCCGCATAGGTTTTCACATTGTTGAGGACGGTCTGCACCTGCGCGCCGTCGATACTCCAACTGCTCATCGTGTCACTTCCGTTCCAAGAGACGTCCACCCAGCCTGCGCGCCAGCTCGGCGCAGATCGCCCGTCCGGTGCGGGAATGGGCGTAGGGCAGTGCTATGTCGGTCCACACCTGGCCGGCCCGGACGTCCTCGACCGTCCACGCGGCCTCGCGGGTCGCGGCCAGCCGCCTGGGCGGCCACCAGATGAGGATGCCGTCGTTGCCGTGGTCGCGGAGCAGGCAGGAGCCGTCGACCAATTCGTGCAGGTCGCCGCCGGGAATGACGGCGGTGACGGCCGCCTCCCAGTCCTCCCGGGTGGGGGCGGCAGCGCTCAGCAGGACGAGTTCAACGGCCATTGCCGCCTCCGCTCCCGTCCAGCCCGAGGGCGTGACCGAGGCCGGGCAGCCCGACGGCACGGAGCACGCCACCGAGCTGCCGCCAGGGCGCGTCGTCGCCGGAGAAGGGCACGAGCACGGTCGGCAGCAGCGAGCGGCCCAGGCGGATGCCGCCGTGCCCGGTGACGATCTCGTCGACGTCGAGCCCGGACTCCTTGACCGCCCACGGGCCGGCCATGATGCCCAGCGGATATTCGGGACGGCGCGAGCGCAGGTGCTGGTAGCCGTCCGGGTCGTCGTCGATGAGGGTCGTCGTGGCGATCACCGGGGTGAATGCCTGGTGCACCCGGCGCAGCACGGCCGTGGACAGGTCGACTGCCCGCCCGACGGCCTCGTCATAGGGGCCGATCGGCACGGTGCCGCGCAGGTGCTCGCTCAGACCGGAGGCGCCGCGCTCGTACTGGAGCGTCGCCACCGCGCCGGGCGCGGGCGCCGAGAGCCGGTAGATCGGCGAACTCGGCATGTGCCGTCGGGCGTCCATGGTGAGCGCCTGCCGGTCCCACGGGTGGTTGAGCGGCTCGGTGGAGCCCCTCAGGTCGGGGGCCGGGGCGCCGAGCGTCGCGAAGACGAGTTCTGCCAGGGCGCCCACCCGCAGCTCCTCGGTGGCCCGGTGGTGCACCGTGATGTCGAAGCCGACGGCACCGACCGCCCGCGAGTCGATGCCGGGCATGTCGAGCCTGGGCAGGCGGCTCATGGCGACGGGGTCGTCGAGCCGCTCCAGCGTGTCCAGGTCATGGCCGGTCAGGGCATCCATCATGTGCCTGTCGGCGCGCATCATGACCCACGAGCCCGACGAGGCCGCCATCTCGAGGCCGAGGAAACGGCTCAGGGCCGCGTCCTCGTCGGTGACGATGACGGGGCGCACCCGCTGCATGCGGGCGAGCAGCAGGAACTGCCCCAGCGCGGGGCTCAGATCGAGGCGCTTCCGGCCGCTGTGGTAGACCACCGCGTTCGTGGCGACCCCGTCGATGACGGGCAGCTCGCCGAATCGCAGAGGCGCCTGCTCGCCAGCCACCGGTGCGGTCACAGGTGGACGGCGCTGCCGGCCCGCTGGAGGGCGGTCTGGGCGATCGAGTCGGACTCCTCCATCGAGCTGATCAGCAGGTTGATGATCTGACGCACCTCCTGACCGGCCTTGTTCCAGTTGTCCTCCAACTGGTGCATCTGGTCGGACACGCCCTCGGCCTCATAGTTCGCCATGAGGGTCTTCACGTCGGCGTCGTGCGAGTCGAGCACCGCGAGCAGCTGAGCCGCCGAGGCCCTCATGTTCGCCCCAGCGGTCTGGGAATCGGCGATGTTGTAATCATTGCGATCAGCATCGTTCACATTGTCAAAACCAGAGTAATCCACGACAACACACTCCAAACAAATACCGAGACTTGTTCACAGCCTCAATGAATCAGGCTGTGGCCAGGGGTTTCATCTCCCACTGAGCCTCCTGTGAACAAGCCTCACAGAACAGATACGAATACAGAACGGATACGGACGGGGAGTCCTGTGCAGACCCCGCCGCGGCCCGAGCGGGACACCTGGTCAGTGAGTTCATGGAATGACGTTCTGCACAAGCCTCGGGGACGGACACAGGCAAGGAACCAAGGACGGGGCGACCACGGAGAATGGGCCCGGGCGGCAGGGCGACCCGGGGAAGCCGTCAGACGTTGCGGGCCACGGCCGCGTCGAAGTTCGCGCCCGCCTGACCACTGCTGAACGCCTCGGTCGCCTGCTCGGCGTGCAGCTGGAACGCCTTGCCCTGCTCGTTCGTCGAGCCGAGAATCCCCTGCAACGACGTGTTGAGCATGTCCGCCACCGCGTTCGCGCTCTGCTTGAACGAGTTGAACGACGCCTTGACCGGCCCGTTCATGCTCTTCGCGACCGGCTCGGCGGACTGCACGAACGCCATCACCATCGCGCCCAGATCACTGCTCGACGCATCGATCTTCTTCGCATGATCGGCCAGCGCCGTGCCCTCCATCGAGAACTTCATACCCATGACCGACTGAGGCCTCCTTCGAACTGGCCCGGGGCACGTCAGGCCCCGGGCGGGGCGGGCGGGAACGGCCCTCCAGAAGCGAAGCGACCGCAACAGACCGGCACACTACCGGCCCGGCGTTCCCCGCGGCAGCGCTTCCCAGCTCGAGCACACCCTTAGAAACCCCCCAGATGTACCCCTAGGTGGCTGATGAATGCCTCACCACAGGGCATTTCACCGCTGCTGTCGGCGTGCCCTGGCTTGGAATGCAGACCGGCGGCCGGTTCAGCGCCCACGACCGGTTAGTCTGAACCAGTCCCCATCCCCAGGAAGAGGTCATCATGCCGACCACCGTCCCCACCATCGTGTGCGGACGCTGCGGCACGCCCTTCGTCAACACGGCGGTCTGCGGCAACTGCGCCCACCCGACCACCGCCACGTGGCCCTTCGACGCCGAGGAGTGGCGCACCCGACTGCGCCTGGCCAGCCAGGAGCGCGTCATCCTGGCACTCGCCCTCGATGCCCTGTGCCTGCTCGTCCCGGTCGTGGCCCTGGCCGTCGCCGCGACGCGCAGCGGCTGGCACCCGTGGGCCATCGCCCTCGTCGTCGTGACGCTCCTCGCCATGCTCTCCGGCCTCGGCCTGTGGTGCCTGCGCGACTGGGGCCGCTTCGCCGGTGGCGCGGCCCTGCGGCTGCGCACGCTCGACAGCCTCACCGGGCTGGCCCCGGCCCGACCCATGGCTCCGCGTCGGCTGCTCGTCGCCGATTCCCGGGGCGACGATCCCCTCCTCATCACGGTGCCCCACCTGGGTGACCCGAGGACCATCGCGAAACCGCCCTCGCCGGTGCCCGTCGCCGCACCCCCGGCGCCGCCCGCCCCGCGCTCCCCAGGGTGCTACGTCGCCACCAGCCAGAAACTGACCCCGCTCGTCGGCCCGCTGCTCGTGGGCCGCTACCCGGTACGCCAGATCGGGGCCGAACCGCTGCCCACCCTCGAACTGCCCGACTTCACGCGCACGATGAGCCGCGCGCACGTCCTGCTCGAGAACGAGAACGGACACCTGTGGGCGACCGACCTCGACTCCGGCAACGGCACCCGCCTCCGACGCCCCGGGGAGCAGCCGGTGGCGATGGTGCCGCGCATGCGCATGCCGATCATCACCGGCACGCGCATCGACTGCGGTGAGCAGAGCCTGCTCATCACCGACGGCAGGAGGGTCGCATGATCGACCGCGACCGGATCCTCGTCGAAGCCACCCGCACCCGTCGGCAGCGCCTGCTGTCCGCCCTCACCTTCGGCACGCTGCCCGACCGGCGCACCGTCACCAACAACGTCGGCCGGTTCGTCGGCTCGACGGTGCTGGCCGCCGTGATCGGCGCCGGCTGCCTCGGCGGCTCGTTCGTCGTCAACACCCTGCAGGAGCAGAAGATGTCGACCACCTCGGCGAACTACCGCTCGGCGATCCAGGGCACGTCCACGCCCGACGAGGGCGCCAGCGTCGACCCGCGCACCGGCTACCCGATCGACCCGGAGACCGGCTGGGCCATGGCCCCCGACGGCCTCGCCTACGACACGAGGAGCGGCTGGCAGGTCGACACCCGCACCGGCCGGCTCATCGACCCCGCCACGAAGTACCAGGTGGATCCGGAGACGCTGCAGGTCTACCCGAAGGAGCGCACCTGATGGACTACACGCGAGTGACGGTGCACGGTTCGACGCACCGCGGCGATCTCGTCGTGCCCAGCTCGGAACCGCTCGTCACCGTCCTGCCCAGACTGCTCGAGATGCTGTCCGAGACCAGCCCGGGGGGTGCCGGCGTGGCGCTCACCACGTCCGAGGGCGTCCAGCTCGACACGGAGCGCTCCCTCGACGAGCAGCAGGTGCGCGACGGGCAGCTGCTGCTCGTCGTGCCCGCCGACCAGACGCCCCCGCCCCCGCAGATCTCCGATCTGGTCGGGGCCATGGCGGACCGGCGCGGCTCGTCCGGGGGACGCTGGTCACTCGGCACGGCCCGGCGGTGCGTCGTGCTGCTGGAGTCCCCGCTCACCGGGCTGGCCGCCTGGCAGGCCGGCTCGGCACTGCCCGGCACGACCGCCACCGTCACCGTCGTCCTCGTGCTGCTGGCGATCGCCGCCTGCCGCGCCTGGCGGTCCTGGCCCGCGACAGCGGTCGTCTCGGCCGCCGTCGGCGCCGCCGCGGCGGCCGG
>ERZ773070.933-NODE-933-length-19199-cov-8.635969_pt1 | contig 19199 bp, 32 predicted proteins | sample MGYA00580618_ERZ773070 | MGnify/ENA primary metagenome ERZ773070 (study PRJEB29015, sample SAMEA2738023) | human oral metagenome | biome: human oral; feature: human-associated habitat; material: dental | place: China | collected 2019 ... | reverse complement strand
CATCGCCCTCTTGAAAGTCAAGAGTCTCGACCTTAAAGCCCTCGCGCTCGCAAAAGCGCAGGTACATGCGGTATAGCATACTCGCCCAGTCGTTACTCTCCGTGCCGCCCGCGCCCGGGTGGATGGTGACGATGGCGTTTTTGCCGTCGTCCTCGCCGCTAAGTAGCATAGAAATCTCTAAATTTACAATCTTGTCCTCTAACTCGCCAGCCTCGGCAAAGAGCGAATTTATCGTCTCTTCGTCGTTTTCAGAGTTTGCCAGCTCGTATAGATCCTTTGCGTCGTCTACGGCGCTTTTGGCGTTTAGGAAGTTATTTAAGATATTTGAAATTTTAGTTTTTTCTTTATTTATATTATTTTTCTTATTCATTTTTTCCTCCTAACTAATTACATTATTTATATAAAAAAAGCAAAAAGATACCTAACACAATATTTCATTTTTTTAGTGTTATATAACTTTTTGCTAATATTTGTTTTTATAATTAAGTTTTTCATAAGCTTTCCTCCTTAATTATTATCATTTTATATTTAAATTATATACTCTTTTCATATTTTTTTACTATGTTTTTAAACATAATGTATCTTTTTTGTTATCTTAATGTAAAAAAGATAGATTTATATTACACTTAAAGTACAACACTTTAAAATACCTCCAAACTAACAAATTTCTTTATCTAGTTTGAAGGTATTAATTTAAATATTATTTAATTTTTTTTAAAATAATTATATATTTAATATGCTAAATATATAATTAATAATAATAAAAACAGCAATAACTAAAATAAGTTTAACTCTATTTTTTATTAGAATTTCCTTTCCTATTACTATTGAATCCCTTGAAATATCAAGATAAAACATCATCCCTGATTTTCTTTGTATTTCAAAAATACCATTTTTACATTTATTTCCTGACATTTCTTTAACATTATTTATGAGATTCACTACTTCTTGTGAATCATCATAATCATAAACCCGATCAATTATATACAATACTTTAAATAGTATCTTATTGTGATACTTTACACTTTCAATTTCTTCTGAATTCAAAATTGTATCTAAAGTCTTTACAATAAACTCCTCATCGTGTAAACTCTCGTTGATCATTATAATCACTCCATTCCAAAAAAATTTTTTTAAAATTAAATTTTATTACAATTTCATAATAACATAGTCTTTATTTTATGTCAACTTTTTAAAAAGTTTCCGAATAACTAAAATAATCCTATACAAATATATTAAATGTATAAGATTATTTCTTTTAATTTTTTATCCCTCACTTCTCATCTATCATCTTTCTTAAGTTAAACAGCTCTGTTAATGCCTCTATTGGTGTAAGTTCATTTAAATCAATACTCTTAAGCTCGTTTATAATCATACTTTCTTTTAAGTCTCCGAAAGTCTTGTTGCATTGCATCTATTTCTTCTTTTTCTGATATGTTTACTATTTCTCTTCTACTTTCTATATCTAAAAGAAGTCTATTTGCTCTTCTTATTACATCTTTAGGTACTCCTGCAAGTTTTGCTACATGGATACCATAACTTTGATCTGTTCCACCTCTTAAAACTTTTCTTAAAAAGATTATATCTTTTCCTATTTCTTTTGCTTCTACATGATAGTTTCGTATATTTTTAAATCTTTCTTCAAGTTCTATAAGTTCATGATAATGTGTCGCAAATAATGTTTTTGCTCCTATTTTTTTAGATATATATTCAATAACTGCTGTTGCAATACTCATACCATCATATGTAGATGTTCCTCTTCCTATTTCATCTAAGATTACTAAACTTTTACTTGTTGCATTTTTAAGTATGTTTGCAACTTCTACCATTTCCATCATAAATGTACTTTGTCCCATACTTAAATCATCTGCCGCTCCTATTCTTGTAAATATCTTATCTACAATACAGATATCTGCTTTTTTAGCTGGTACAAATGCTCCCATTTGTGCAAGTATTGTTATTAATGCAACTTGTCTCATATATGTTGATTTACCAGACATATTAGGCCCTGTTATAACAGAGATGGTATTTTCTTCATTGTCTAACATACAATCATTTTCTATAAACTTTTCATTTTTAAGCATCTTTTCTACAATTGGATGTCTTCCAAGTACTATATCTATTTTACCATCTGTTGTTATTTGTGGTTTTACATAGCTATTTGTTTCTGCTACTTCTGCAAGTGATACAAGTACATCTATTATAGCTACATTTGAACTTGTATTTTGTATTCTTGCTATATTTTTAGATATATGTTCTCTAAGTTCTGTAAAAAGTGTATATTCAAGTTCTGCTATTTTTGTTTCTGCTTCTGATAATTCTTCTTCCATTTCTTTTAATTCTGGAGTTATATATCTTTCTGCACCTACAAGTGTTTGTTTTCTTATATAGTCTTCTGGCACTTTATCTTTATATGAGTTTGTAATTTCAATATAGTATCCGAAACACCTTGTTATATCCTATCTTTAGATTTTTAATTCCAGTTTTTTCTTTTTCTCCTGCTTCTAGAGATACTATCCATTCTTTTGCCTTATTTCCTAAATGTTTCAGTCTATATAGTTCTTCATTATATTCTTCTTTAATAACTCCGCCCTTCAGTTATTGTTACAGGTGGTTCTTCTACAATCATCTCATCTATAATACTATATATATCTTCTAATGTTTCTAGTTTTAAATAGATTTCTTTTAAGTAATCACTTTTAACAATGCTTAATTCTTTCTTAAGTTCTGGTAGATATCTTATAGAATTTTTGAGTGATATCATATCTTTCCCGTTTATATTTCCGAAATGCTACTTTTCCTGCTATTCTTTCAATATCATATATCTTTTTTAATATTTCTATAATACTTCCTCTTAGGATTATATTATTATATAGTTCTTCTACAGCATCTTGTCTTTTTTCTATTTCTTTTTTTGATATAAGTGGGTCATTTATCCATCTTGTTAAAAGTCTTGCCCCCATTGATGTTTTTGTTTTATCAAGTATTCCGAAGAAGACTTCCGTCTCTTACTTCCGGTCTTTCATTCTTTGTGTAAGTTCTAGATTTTTCCTTGCAATACTATCAAGCACCATATACTTATTCTCAGATATTATATATATATTATTAAGATGTTTTAATTCTTGCATTTGTGTTTCTTTTGTATATTTATGAAGATATGCAACTGCATATATAATAGTAATTGGAATATCATTACTATTTTTCACCACTGTTTCTTCTTCACTTATTTCATTTTTTTCTATAATATTATATCTTGTTACTATTTTTTCTGTTAATGCTTTTTCAAACTCTTCTATTTGTTCATCAAGTTCATTTTTTTTATTATTTTCTTCTTTTACTTTATTATTATTACAACTTTCACTTTCTTCATCTACTAAATCATTAATATATGTATCTTCTTTAAATGTAATATATATATTTAGTATTTCTTCTATATGTGATATATGTTCATCTTTTAATACACCTTTAGGAACTATTATTTCTTTTGGCATATATCTTGCTATTTCATCATATATTTTTTGATATATATCACCTTTTGTTTCTTTATCTTTACCTTTATCTATACTTGTAGTATAGAAATCTGCTGTTGTTACATCAAGTACTGCAAGTCCGAAATGATTCTTCTTTTTCTACAATACTCATAATATAGCTATTCTTTTTTTCATCTAATAATTTAGTTTCTGTAACAGTCCCGAGGTGTTACTATTCTTACAACACCTCTTTTTACTATTCCTTTTGTTTTTTTAGGATCTTCTAACTGTTCACATATTGCAACCTTAAATCCTTTTTGTATTAATTTTGCTATATATGTGTCTAATGCTGCTTGTGGCACTCCACACATTGGTGCTTTTTCTTCTAGACCACATGCTTTTCCTGTTAATGTTAATTCTAACTCTTTTGATACTGTTATTGCATCTTCAAAAAACATTTCATAAAAGTCTCCGTAGCCTATATAGCAGTATACAGTCACTATATTCTTCTTTTGTTTTCATATATTCTGCCATCATTGGTGATAGTGCCATTTTTCTTTCCTTTCCTTAAGATCTTGTAAGTCCCATTTTTTTAGTCATTTCTATATATTTATCTTGTGCAAGTTTTTGTACTTTTGCTTTTCCTTCATCTAAGATTTCATCTAAAATTCCAGATTGTATAACCTCATTGTATTTTTCTTGTATTTTTCCTATTTTCTTAACAAGTATATCTGCTACATATTCTTTAAATTCCTTATAGCTTTTCCCTTCAAACCTTTCTTCTATTGTTTTAGCTGTTTCTTTTTCATCTGAAAATGCTATAGCTATATTTATAAGATTTGAGATACCTTTTTTATTTTCTTCATCAAAATATACTCTCATTTCTGAATCTGTTGTTGCAGACATTATTTTCTTTCTTATTTCTTCTTCTGTATCAAAAAGAGTTATACTTCCATTTGGATTTTCTTCTGATTTACTCATTTTCTTTTCTGGATTTCTTAAGTCTTTTATCTTAAGTCCTTCTTCTTTTATCATAGGTCTTGGTATTTCAAATATTTTTCCATATTTTTTGTTAAATCTCTCTGCAATATCTCTTGCAAGCTCAACATGTTGTTTTTGGTCAATTCCTACTGGTACATATTTAGAATCTAGATATAGTATATCTGCTGCCATAAGTATTGGATATGTTAAAAGTCCTACTGAAAAATTTGCATTTTCCTTACTTTTTTCTTTAAACTGAATCATTCTTGATGCTTCGCCATAATATGTATTACATTCTAAAAGCCATGAAATACCTGCAATGTATGGATTTTCAGATTGTAGGTATATTACGTTTTTATCTTTATCTACTCCGGCATGCTATATACATTGCTAAAAACTCTCTTATTCTTCTTTTTAACTCATCCCTATCTTGCATTACTGTTATTGCATGAAGATCTGCTATAAACAGATATGAGTCATATTTTCCTTGCATATCTATCATTGGTTTTATAGCACCTACATAGTTTCCTATAGTAAGTTCACCTGTTGGTTTTAATCCTGTTAATACTATTTCTTTTTTGTTGTTTTCTTCCATATTTACCTTCTTACATTATAATATTTATTATTAGATTAATTTCTTAAGCTTATTCTTAACTTATCTTTTCTCCTACTAAATACCAAGTATGTGTTTCTATTATCCTTATTTTTATATAGTCTCCCATTTTCCATCCTTCATATTTTTCAAATACTACCGGCTTATTTGCATCTGTTTTTGCTACAAGCATTTTAGCACTTTTCTTACTTATACCATCAACTATTATCCATTCTTCTTTTCCTAGATATTTTTCATTTAGTTTTTCTGCTTGTTTATCATACATTTCTTTTAATCTTTGGAATCTTTCTTTTGCTATATTTTCATCTACTTGTTCCATCTTTTTAGCTGGTGTATTTTCTCTTGGTGAATATATAAACATGAAGACTTGTTCAAAATTCATCTTTCTTACTACATCTAATGTATCTTCAAAATCTTCTTCTGTTTCACCTGGAAATCCTACAATTATATCTGTTGTAAATGTTACATCTGGTAATTCTCTTTTTATATTTTCTGCTCTTTCTAAATATTGTTCTTTTGTATATCTTCTATTCATTTTTTTCAATATATTGCTTGAACCTGATTGAAGAGGATAATGTAATGTTCTTGATATATTTTCATGTTTTTTCATTACTTGTACAACATCTTCTGTAAAATCTTTTGGATGTGGTGACATGAATCTTATCTTTTTTATACCTTCAATACTTGCAACCTTATCTAATAATTTTGCAAATGTATCTATTTCTCCTTCACCTCTGTATGAATTAACATTTTGTCCTAAAAGTGTTATTTCTAAATATCCTTTTTGTGCTAATTCTTCTACTTCTTTTAATATATCTTCAGCTTTTCTACTTCTTTCTCTTCCTCTTACATATGGCACAATACAAAATGTACAGAAATTATTACATCCATACATTATTGTAACACTTGCACGAAGTCCATCCATTCTTTTTACTGGAATCCCTTCATATATTTCACCCTTAATGTCTATAACATCAAATATTCTTTTTCCTTCTGTTAATACTTGATATAGTCCTTTTGGAAAATTGTGTAATGTATGTGTTCCAAATATTAGCTTAACAAATGGAAAACTTTTTAATACTTTTTCTTGCATTTCTTTTTCTTGCATCATACATCCACCAATTGCAATTATTGTATTTTTTTCTACATTATATTTTTTAACTTCTCCGAAGTACTCCAAATAATGTTTTTTCTGCATTTTCTCTTATACAACATGTGTTAAATACAATTATGTCTGCATCTGATTCTTTTTCTGCTTGTTGATATCCACATTCTACTAACATTCCTGCTATTTTTTCACTGTCATTTTCATTTAATTGACAACCAAATGTGTTTATATAATACTTAAGCCCTCTTTCCTTTGTTATTTTTTTTATTTCATTAATATAATCTATAACCTCTTTTATTTTAAACATTAATTATTTTCTCTCCCCATCTTTTCTGTTAATTCTTCTATTATTCCTGCTTTTGCATATTCTTCTGCTTGTTTTAATGTGTAATAGAATGCCGTTTTGTTACTATTTCCATGTGCTTTTATTATTGGTTTTTTAACACCTAAAAATACTCCTCCACCAAGCTTTCTATAGTCCATTTTTCCCATGACTTTAGACATTTTATCTTTTATAGGTAATAGGAATATTTTTGACATTCCCATATCATCAACCATATTTTTAAATGTTGATAATATCATTTTTCCGAAATCCTTCCAATGTTTTTATAAATATATTTCCTGTAAAGCCATCTGAAACTACAAGATCTACATCTCCTGTAAATGGATCTCTTGCTTCTATATTACCTATAAAATTTAAACCTTTTTCTTCATAGTGTTCTTTTAAATACATATATGCTTCTTTATGCATATCACTTCCTTTTGTTTCTTCTGTTCCTATATTTAAAAGTCCTATCTTTGGATTTGTTTTCTTTCCTGTTTTTTCTAAATATATTTTACCCATTTCTGCAAATTGTAGGAAATTTTCCTTCTTACAGTTTGTATTTGCTCCTGCATCTATAAGCATATATTCTTTGTCTATACATGGAAGTATTGCCCCTATTGCCGGTCTTATTATCCCTTTTATTCTACCTACTATAAGGGTTGCACCGTGTTAAAAGTGCTCCTGTATTTCCTGCAGATACTAATACATCTGCTTCATCATTTTTAAGCATATTTAATGCAACAACCATTGATGAATCTTTCTTCTCCTTTATAGCTTTTGTTGGTATATCTTCCATATCAATTGTTTCTCTTGCATCCATAATTTCTATATTATTATATTTTTCATTCCAATTAGAACCTGCTATACTTACTATTTTTTCTTCTATTACTTCTTTTTTACCAACAAGTACAATCTTACTTGTTATATCTTTTGCATATTCTAATGCACCTTCTATTGTTGCCTTTGGTGCATTATCTCCCCCCATTGCATCTAATAATATTCTCAAAATTCTTTCTCCTCTTTTTTCTTATTATCTTTTGTATTATATCATATTAGTGTAGTATATTAAAGAATTATACTATGAGTAAATAGCAAAAATACCATATATTAAAATTATTTAATACATGGTACCTAAAGTTATATATTCTCTATAATCTTTTCTACAATCTTCCATACCTTGTTTGCACTTACTATTTCAACTCTTTCTTTAGGACTATGTGCATCAAATATATTTGGAGCTATTGCTATATATTCCAAATTTTCTATCTTTTGTCCTAAATATCCACATTCTAGACATGCTTGGGATTTTTTCTTTTTAGGAATATTTCCCATAACTTCAATATATGCTTTTTCTACTATATCTAAAAGATTACTTTCTTTAGGCTCTTCATATCCTAACATATATGAACTTTCTTCACATATTATATTATATTTTTCCATATTTTCTTCTATTTCAGATACAAGCTTTTCTCCAATATTTTTATCATTATATCTTACCGAATATTTTAATAATATATAATTTTCAAAACTTTCTATTCTTCCTAAATTTCCTGATAATATTACATTCCCTTCTTTATCATATTCTAAAGGCCCATTTTTGTAATTAACGATATATTCTAATAACCTTTTACTATCTTCTTTAGAATATATTCTTATCTCTTCTTTTTCTTCATCTACTAATTCTTTTAAATATATATCTATATTCCCATACACTTTTTTTAAGCTTTCAAGATTACTTTCTATCTTTTCTAATATACCTCTTTCGCTCTCTTCTATGGCAAATACTACTTTAATATCTCTTGGTATTACATTTTCACTACTTCCACCAATAATTTCTACCACTCTTATACTTTTAAATTCATTTAACATATCTGCAACTATTTTTATAGGGTTTCCTCTTTTCTTATCCCATATATCTATACCAGAATGTCCACCTTTAAATCCTGAAATATCTAATTTGTAATATATTAGATTTGCATCTTTTTCTTCTCTGTTCATATATATTTTACTAACCCATCTTTTAGCTGTAGCTGATGATATTAGTATTTCTGTATCTAAAAAATTATCAAATGAAATAATTCTTTTAGATTTTAAAATATTACCATCTAAAAATCTTACTCCTTCCATAGTTGTTTCTTCTTGTGTGGTAAAAATACATTCAAGTTTTGGAGTATTTAAGTTTGAGTCTAATATTTCTAAAATATATGATACACCTATACCATTATCTGCACCTAATGTTGTATCTTTTGCTTTTAAAAATCCATTTTATATAATTAAATCTAAAGAATCATTTAAAAAATCATGACTACTCCCATCTATTTTTTCACATACCATATCTGTATGACATTGAAATCCTAATATTTCTTTATCTTCATATCCAATACTTGGATCTTTCCATATAACTACATTAAACTTACTATCTGTATAATATTTAAGATTTCTTTCTTTTGCAAATTCAATTAGATATTTTGCTATCTTTTCTTCATTTCCTGACTTTCTAGGTATCTTACTTATTTCATAAAAATACTTTAAAAATCCCACTTTTAATTCTTCCATAACTTCTTCCTTTATATATTTATTAATTTAATACAGAAATATTTGAGGTCGGACGCTACTCGGACATTAGTCGGACACTACTCGGACATTTTCCTATATCGTATATTAGGATCATTTTTATCTCTACCTTGATATGTAATAAGTCCTTTTTCTAATAATACAGATACAATTCTTCTTGCTGTTCTATCTGTTTTTACTAAATATTCTGCAAGTTCTTTTGTTGAAACCAACTCATTTTTATATATATAATCTAGTGCTTCTTTTTCAGTAGTATTAAGGGATTCTGCCTCATTATTTTCAATATTTTTAGACCTTTTTAATAAGTCTTCTATAGTTTCATCTATTATTTTAAGCATAAATTCAATAAATATTGTAGAGTTTCCTAATTTATCACATTCGTTTATAGTCTTATAATATTCTTGTTGATGCCTTTTTATAATATTCTCAATCGGTATATATTCAAACATAACATTCCATTTAGAAAGTATCGCTGTTTGCCATAATCTTGCCATTCTTCCATTTCCATCTGAAAAAGGGTGTATAAACACAAACTCATAGTGAAAAACTGATGATAATATTAATGAGTGTACAGTTTTTTGGGACTTGTTCATCCATTCAAATAGGTTGTCCATAAGTTCTGGTACCCTGTTATGAGGTGGTGCTAAAAAAATCATTTTATCTCCATTATATACAGCCTCTCCATGATTTCTAAATTTACCATTGTCCTCTTGTATAAGGAATGTCATAATTCCATGTGTATTTTTTAAATCTTCAACTGAATATGGATTTATACTACTAATTTTTTCATAAGCCATATATGCATTTTTTACTTCTTGAATATCTTTTTGTTTACCCATAACAATTTTACCATCAATTATGTCTTCCACTTGTTTTCTTGATAATTGATTTTTCTCAATTGCAAGTGAAGAATATATAGAATTTATTCTATTTTGTTTTCTTAATTCTGGTTTTTTATCTAAATTTAAATAATCGATTTCAGTAATCTTTCTTGTTATCTCTGATATATAATTTATCATTATATTTGTTAATGTATATGGTGGATATTTTTGTTCTTTCATATTTGCTCCCTTATCTTTATATATTAAATTATATCATTTATCACTGATTTTTTTAAGTTTTCTTTTTCAATCATGTTTCTTTTCCTCAAAAATTATTATATAATTTATTCAATATTTATTGACTATATCTTAGATTCTAATTAGAGTAAAGGAGTGATAAACATGATTACTTTTAAAAATAGTACAACCTATTCAGGAAAACGAATAGAAGTTTTTGACGGACAGAATATATTCAATATAAATATTGAATATTATGAAAAAGATAATGTTTTTGAGATGGATAATCTTAAAATTCTTCATTTACAAAATTCATTATTACCACTACATTATGAATTCCGGTGTTTTAAGGCTCTAAATGATATGAAAAATATTACATACAATAAAAAATTGACAATGTGCTCTGCTCCAAAAAGAGTACAAAAATTCGAATTATTAATATTTTTTAAAAATGGACATTTGCAATTATTAGAAAATATATATAATAATAATTTTCTTGATATTGGTTGGATTTTAGAAGAAACATCAGGATGTTTTATAATATCTAATATTTTTGAAGATATTATAAAAAAGAGTAAAACTCTTAAAAAATCTATGTATAATGTATTAGAAGATATTGTTTTAGATACAGTATTGCCATTAGAGTTAACTTTTCTCGTTAAAATTAATAGCTTTAACCAAATTACTGATATCTATTACACAAAAAATAGAGTTTTTAAAAAAGAATTTTACTCCAATAATTAAAATAATTAAGGCATGATTCATTTTATCATGTCTTCTTTATTTTTATCCCATCCTGTTATATAATCTAAATATATTATTTTATATCTAGTTTTAATAAATTTTAAAACTAGTAAAAGAGGAGATGATTTTTATGAAAAATAATCAAAATTCAACACGGAATATAAATATAAGTACTGATTTTGATTCTTTTATAATTTTGAATAATAACTCAATAGACTTATATACAGCTAAAAATAAAAAATCAAGTTTATTCTTTTTAGGATATAAGGAATCTATCCTTAGTTCTAAAACATTTATAATAAAATCATTGTTTGATAATAACTCGAAAATAATTAAATTAAAAGATTACAAACTTATTAAATCTTTTAAAATTGATAATTTGTACGATTTAATTTTTTTAATTAAATTAAATACAGATTGCAGTATTAATTCAGTATATCTCCATTATGGAGATAGTAACAAAATATATTTAAATATTTAGGGAGGCTAGTATGAAAATTAAAAAACATAATATTATAAAATATTCATTGGTTAGACGGATTTATTCCGGTATTAAAAGTATAAAAATATATATAGATTTTTTTAATGATGATAATCTATATATAACAACGATTTGTAAGATGTTCAAATGGTGGACATTTGATCTATATTTAGAAAAGTTCCAAATAATTAAGGACTTACATTTGAAAGAAAGGCCTTTTGAAATCGGGAATAATGCATTACTTTATTATAATGCTAAAAATCATATTTTAAAAATTTATGTACCTAAGCAAAAAAGTGAAGATGCTTTTTTTGGTATTATAAAAGATGATAATGATCAAAGTCTTATTAAGGCTAGAAGCTTAATAAATAATGATTCAATATTAGTTTCACTTAAAAATTATTATAATATTAAGTCAATCGATATTAATAGTTTACGAGACAAAAAGTTAAATAGTACATTGAATTTTTTCATTAAAATTCAAAAAACAGAAAATACAAAAAATAAATTTAATATTTTAGGAATATATTATTATTTAAGTAACAATAACAACTTTAAAAAATTATATTTTAATTAATTAATATTAAATCTGATTAAAATAACATAAAAACACAGGAATTCCTGTGTTTTTTCTTTACTTTTTTTATCTTTCTCTTACTCTTCTGTCTTTATCTTTGTACCATTTACATCTTTGTATTTTCTATTTTTGTTTATCTGAACTTTGTTTTTTATCTCTTCTTCTAAGTCTTTACCAAGTATTTCAGAAAGTCCTAGTAAGTATATAGCAATATCTGCAAGTTCTTCTCCTAAATCATCTTTATCTTTTCTAAATGCATCATATGCTTCTCCTACTTCTCCATATAATAGGCAAAATTCTTTATTTACATCTGTTGTATTAAAACCCTTATCTACTTTGTTTTGATATATTTCTTTTTGTAACTTTTTTAAATCCATATCTACCTCCCATAACATTATTATACTAATATTATATGATATATTTTTTCTTTATTATATATTTTGTGGGTTTAAATCAACAGATATAAGTGGGTCTTTATCTGTTCCCATCTTTTCTACAACATAGCTTATAGCTTTTGCTATATATGTATTTAAATTACATTTTATAATTATCTTCCAATAATATTGGTTCATAATCTTATTTATTCTAAATGGAACTTCATCATATATTCTCATATTTTTTAGTTTTAGTATATTGTCTTCTATTATCCTTCTTTTCCTTATATCTTCATCAATATTCATATTTTCTAAAATTTCTCTTTGCTTTTCTAACAGTTCTTCTTTCATTTTATCAAATGTTAGCTTTAATTTTCTTGCTACTTTTTTAACTTTTTCTTCATTATATGAAAGTATTCTTATTTGTAACATATCCATATATGGTGGGTAATTTAATGCTTTTCTTATAATATTTTCTGTTTCATACATTTCTTCATAATTATTTTCTTTTGCAAAGTTTATAATACTATCATCTTTAGAATATGTTTGTATTACTCCGAAGTCCTTTCTTTTCTCTACCAGATCTTCCGAATTACCTGTACAATATTTTGATATGCAACTTCTCCTGCTCTATAGCTTTCGAAATTTATCATACTATCTGCTAAAATTACTGCAGATAATGTTACATTAGGAAAGTGATGACCTTTTGTTATCATCTGTGTCCCTATTAATATATTTATATTTTCATCATTAAACTTCTTTAATATTTCCTCATGTGATACTTTATGTTTTGTTGTATCTAAATCCATTCTAATTGTTGTTGCATTTGGAAACATTTCTTTTATCTTTTCTTCTAAACTTTCTGTTCCAATCCCTATCTGCTTATATTCACCTGTTACACAATTTTTACACTTATTATTTTCTCTTATTTCTGTATATCCACAATAATGACACTTATACTTATTATCGTGTTTGTGATATGTAAGTGTTATATTACATCTCTTACATTTTATAGTATCTCCGACAGTTTGTGCATACACTTAATGCTGAATATCCTCTTCTATTTAAAAATAATATTGTTTGTTCTTTTTTGTCTATCCTATCTTGTATAAGAGTTTTTAGTTCTTCTGAAATTATATCTTTTTCTTTACTTAAATCTATTATTTTAACTTCTGGCATTGTTATATCTTGTACTCTTTTTGTAAGCCTATTCATCCCTATTATACCGATTATTCGCCCTATAATATGTTGATATTATTGGTGTTGCACTTCCTAAAATAAGGAGACTTCCATATGTTTTTGCAATATATCTTGCAATCTCTTTTGCATCATATTTTGGAATATTGTCTGATTGGTATGATATATCATGTTCTTCATCTATTACTATTACCCCAACATTTTCTATTGGTGCAAATATTCCTGACCTTGTCCCTATAACAATTCTTGCATCTCCTCTTTTAATCCTGTTCCATTCCTCATATCTTCTTCTATCACCTAAATTACTATGAAGTATAGAAATGTTTGTTTTTCCGGAATCTTTCCACAAATCTTCTTACAGTTTGTGGAGTAAGTGCTATTTCTGGGACAAGTACAATTGCATTTCTTCCCATATCAAGTACATCTTTTATTATTCTTAAATATATCTCTGTTTTTCCGTGAACCTGTTACACCATATAGTAATTCTTCTGAAAACACCTCTTCATCTATAATACTTTTAAACTTATCATACACTTCTTGTTGTTCTTCATTTAAAACAATTTCTTCTCTCTTTCCTAATTTTTCTTCACTTTCTTTTGCTCTTTTTTCCTCTTCTTCAAGTTCTTCATCCCAGAAATTATATTCTTCGAATTTTACTTCTTCAAATTCTTTTTTAAGTATACCTTTTTTTATAAGTAAAGAAACTCTTGCTGTAGAAAATTTTTCATTTAAATCTTTAAGTTCAATTGTACTGTTTTCACTATTATTTTCATTTAAGCTTTCTAAATATGTAACAATTTCCTTTTGACCTTCATTTAGTTTTATACTTTCCAAAATTTCCTTATAGTTTTCTGCTAATACAACAATATTTTTCATCTTATTTTTCATTATATTATCAATATTTTTTGTATTAGTTTTAGGATTTAGCATAAGTTTTATACATTCTGATAAATTACAAAAATATCTTTTACTCATTATTTTAGCAAGTGCTAATTTTTCTTCTGAAATTTCTTCTGTTGTAAGGACTTCTAAAATTTCCTTACATTCAAATTCTGACCCATCTTTAAAACCTATAACATATGCATCTTTTGTACTCCTACCAAATGGAACAAGAACTCTTGAACCTATATTTAAACCATCTTTCATATGTTCTGGTACAATATAGTCAAAAGTTCTATTTAATATTTTTACCTTGTTATTTAGTATTACTTCTATATACAATTTTTATTGCTCCTGTTCCCTTTTTATAATATCTAATATTATGTTTGATGTTTTTTCTGCATCATAGTTTTTTATAACATAGTCATATATACCTATATGATTCATCTCATAATCATATCTATTCATTCTAAGTTCTATTTCTTCTTGTTTTAGTTTATCATCTCTATTTTCTAATCTTCTAAGCATTTCTTCTTTAGTTATATTTAAAAATATAGATATTATCTTAATCTCTGTTCCTCTAAATATTTTAAGTAGATCTTCTGTTCCGTTTACATCTATATCTTTTAAAACAATATTATTTTTTATTCTCTCATTTAATAATTTCTTATTTGTCCCATAATAATTTCCATGATGCACAGAATATTCATAAAATTCATTATTATCTATCATTTCTTTAAATTTTTCTTTTGATACATAATAATAATTTTGTCCTTCTATTTCATTAACTCTTTTTTCCCTTGTAGTATAAGATGGAAGAGTTTTAATTCTTCCATCTTTTCCCATTAATATTCTTTTTATTGTATCTTTTCCTGCTCCTGATACTCCTGATAATATTACAATCATTAGCTTCCCCTTATCTTTGCTTTATATTTAATTAATATGAAATTATATTTTTCTTATATGCAGGTTTTACTAATCCTTCTTTTACTTCTTCTGCCGCTACTGTTAAATTATTTGGATGTTCAAATATTGTAAGTCTATCTTTACCTCCACGCAGTTCCCTTGCTCTTTTTGCTACTGTAAGTATAAGTTCAAATTTATCTGGAACTTTTTCCATTAATTGTGATGTTGTTGGTTCTATTATCATATTATCTCCTTAAATCTTTACTATACATTATATATTAACATATTTTTAAATAATTATCAATTAATAGATATACCTAATTCTATTTTAACATATTTAAATACATATCTAATCTTTCTTTTATATATCTTGCAAATAAGTTTTCCATTGCACCAATATTATTATTTACATGATATTCATCAAAAGCTTTATAATATTCTACTCTGTCTGTAAATTTTATATCAATTGGTGGATATCCATTTTTCATAAGTTCTAAATTTACAAGAAGTCTTCCTGTTCTTCCATTCCCGTCTATAAATGGGTGGATTGCTTCAAAATCTAGATGAAATTTAGCAAGTTTTGTTATTATATTTTCACTACTCTTATTATATTCTTTAATTAATTTTTTAATTTCAGGTTCTATAAGATATGGATTTATTGGTTCATGTTTTGCTCCCATTATTTTTACAGGAATTTTCCTATATACTCCCCTATCTTGTCTTTTATCTGCAAGTACCAAATAATGAATCTCTTTTATTATCTTTTCACTTATTTTTATATTATCTTTTACAAGTTCACAAATATAGTCAAATGCTTCTTTATGTCCTATTAATTCAAGATGTTCTTTAAGTGGTTTTTTATCTATTGTAATACCTTTTAAAACTAAATCTGTTTCTCTTAATGTAATTGTATTTCCTTCTATTGCATTAGAATTATATGTATATTCTACTACAAATTCTTCTGTTATCCTTTTTAATTCTCCTTCTGTTAAAGGTCTTCTCTTTTCTAACTGTTTTTTCTTTTCTTCTATTTCTTCTAAAATATTTTCTTTTAAATTATATCTTCCATCTTCTGGTTTTTTAGCATCAAGTGGAATCTTCCATTCTCTTCCTTCCTTATATGCCCCTTTTATCTTTCCACACATACAAAGCATACGTACTCTTCTATCTGAGATATTCCATTTTGTAGCTGTTTCTTTTACTGTCATATACATAATACTTCCCTCCAATAATTATATTATAACATATTATCGGAATGATATAAACATATTCGGAATAATATATTTCCTTTTAACGGAATAATACGACAATTATTTTTATTTAAAATAATTGCCGTATTAACTTTTTTATACTTTTTTATTTATTTCTTTATTTAATTTATTTACTATTCTCCATTATTATTTGAATAATGTATTTCTACATGTGGTGCATTTTTTGTTAATTCTTTTGTTATATCTTTTTCATTTTTCTTACCAGCTACTAAGAATTTAGAATACATAAATACTACATCACCTTTATTATTTGTAACTATGCTGTCTTTAATATCATCTATACCAATATATCTACTAAGTGATACTTGTTCATCATCAGATTTTTTACCTATAACTGTAGGGTATTCCATATTTCTTCCAAAGTTTAATATTGTATTTTTTATTGTGTTTTGATTTTCTAAAGATTCTTCTATATCTTTTTCTGGATTATTTAACATCTTTTTAAGTGAATTATATTCTATATTACTTGGATTTTCTATTTTTATAATATACACACCTTCTTTTAGTTCTCTTTCCACCCCATAATATGGTGTATCATTTTTAGAACTATAGTAATTATCTTTTAGAGATACTTTTCCTTTTCCATCTCCAAAATCTACAACAGTATTTGTGTCATATTTTTCAAATTTTGTTCCTGCAGATGCTGTAATTTTTATTGTTCTTTGCTTTTTTGTTCCTTTTTTTACTTCTGCTCTTATAATCATTTTATCTTTATCTTCTTCTAAGATTTCAACTCCATCTACTTTCTTATATACTTTCTTATTACTTGAATTCGGAGTATTTTCTCTTTTTTCTCTTTCATGATCTGGTTCTGGATTTTCATGTGGTGCTGGTTTTCTATCTTCTGGTCCTTTACCTAAAAATCTATTTATTCCTACTATATCTTTTTTGTTTATAACATATTCATATCCTAAATATGATACTAATCCTAGAATAACTACTAGTATTAATATACATATTATTTTTACTATTTTCATTATTTATCCTTTCTTAATTTAAATACATTTAATACTTTAATTACTTATTATTTTAGAATAATACATTAATTTTAAATAACACTATGAAACAATATTTTTTCTCTTTTCATATATATCTTATTAATTACTATCCTAAATACAATTTAGCATATTATATGTACTTTGTATATAGTTTTATATATAACATAAGCACAATTAAAATATTATCATTGCATCTCCGGAAACTAAAAAACTTATACTTCTTATCTACTGCATAATTATATGCTTTAAGTGTCTTATCTTTTCCTAAAAATGCAGATACAAGCATTATAAGGGTTGATTCTGGAAGATGGAAATTTGTTATTATCTTATCTACACATTTAAATATATATCCTGGATATATAAATATATTTGTATTACCACTTCCTGCTTTTACAAATCCATTTTCATCTGCTACTGTTTCTAATGTTCTTACACTTGTAGTTCCAACAGCTATTATTTTCTTTCCTTCTCTTTTCCCCCTGTTTATAATCTCTTCTGCTTCTTTTGTTATTTCATAATATTCTGTATGCATATTATGTTCTAAAATATTTTCTACTTTAACAGGTCTGAATGTTCCGAAGTCCTACATGTAATGTTATCTTAGCTATATTTACTCCTTTTTCTTCTGCTTTTTTTAGAAGTTCTTCTGTAAAATGAAGTCCTGCTGTTGGTGCTGCTGCAGATCCTAAATTTTTAGCATATACTGTTTGATAACTTTCTTCTTTTTCTAATCTTTCTGTTATATATGGTGGAAGTGGCATTGTTCCTATCTTATCTAGTATTTCATTAAATATCCCATTATATTTAAATCTTACTTTTCTTAATCCATCTTCTAATATATCTAAAATTTCTGATTCTAATATATTTTCTGATATATCTGCATTTTCTAAATCTTTTTCAAAAAAATATGCTTTTGCTCCAACTTTTAATTTAGCTCCTGGTCTTACCATTGCTTCCCATATATCTTCTTCTAAGTTTTTAAGTAATAATATTTCTACAAATGCTCCTGTTTCTTTTTTCCCATATAGTCTTGCAGGTATTACTTTTGTTTCATTTAAAACTAAAACATCACCTTTTTCCATATATTCTAAAACATCACTAAACTTTTTATCTTCAAATACTTCATTTTGCCTGTTTACTACCAAAAGTCTTGCCTCATCTCTTTTTAAATATGGTGTTTGTGCTATTAATTCTTTTGGTAAATTATAATTAAAATCTTCTAATTTCATCTATTTCTTTAAACCCTACTTTCTTTTTCTCTTTATTTATAACCATTTCTATGATATCATAAGATATATCATATTAAAAGTTATATATAATTAGGGAACAAAATTTTTAAAGAAAGGAGAACTTTTTTAGTGGAACTTAATACAAATATTTTAGGAATTATTTGTGAATATAATCCATTTCATAATGGACATTTATACCATCTATTAGAAAGTAAGGAAATTGCTGGTGCAAGTCATACTATTGCAATAATGAGTGGTAATTTTGTACAACGTCGGAGAACCTGCTCTTTTAGATAAGTGGAAACGTGCAGAGATGGCTATAAAAGGTGGGGTTGATCTTGTTATAGAACTTCCTACAGTATTTTCAAACTCATCTGCTGAAGATTTTGCATATGGTGCAATCCGTCTTTTAAA